>Ga0114944_1000114_pt1 | contig 18648 bp, 19 predicted proteins | sample OV2TP2_FD_89582 | JGI IMG/M metagenome (GOLD analysis project Ga0114944, IMG submission 89582) | Hot spring microbial communities from Beatty, Nevada to study Microbial Dark Matter (Phase II) - OV2 TP2 | ecosystem: Environmental > Aquatic > Thermal springs > Hot (42-90C) | place: USA: Beatty... | reverse complement strand
GCCGACATCGTTGCCGAGGCCCTCATTGACTGGGGCATCGAAGTGATCTTTGGACTGCCCGGCGACGGCATTAATGGTTTTATGGAGGCGCTGAGACTTCGGAAAGAAAGAATAAAGTTTGTGCTTGTCAGGCACGAGGAGTCCGCGTCATTCATGGCGTGCGCGTACGCAAAGTACACCGGCAGGCTGGGCGCGTGCGTCGCCACCTCGGGGCCTGGAGCAATTCATCTGCTCAACGGCCTTTACGATGCAAAGATGGACAATACTCCCGTCATTGCCATAACAGGAACGACCTATTCGGATCTGATGAATTCGGACTACCAGCAGGATGTGAACCTGCTGCAGCTATATTCCGACGTGGCTGCGTACAACAGCATGATAAATGACGCAGAACAGGCAGAGATGGCGGTGGACATCGCGTGCAGGACTGCTCTTTCGCAAAGAGGAGTGAGTCACCTCACGATTCCAATTGACGTGCAGGAGAAAAGGCTCACGGGCAAATATTCAAGACACAAGGTGCCCGGCCATACCTCGGATGTTTTTGCTTCAGCAACAGTTCCCGATGCATCTTTGCTCAGAAAGGCTGCTGAAGTGCTGAATTCGGGAAGCAGAGTAGTGATCCTAGTGGGTCAGGGAGCTCTGGCGGCCGGCGACGAGGTACTGGCGGCTGCGGAAAGGCTGCAGGCACCTGTTGTCAAGGCACTCCTAGGAAAGGCGGCTGTCCCGGATGACGACCCGTTCTGCATAGGCGGGCTGGGACTCTTGGGGACAGAACCGGCAACAGATGCGATGGCAGAGGCTGATACTCTCCTCATGGTCGGCACGTCATTTCCGTACATCGAATACCTGCCCCGACCGGGACAGGCAAGGGGAGTCCAGATTGACATCATGCCGGAAAGAATCGGGCTCCGTTTTCCCATGGAGGTCGGTTTGGTGGGAGATGCCAAGCTCACGCTAGCAGCGCTTCTTCCATTGCTGTATCGCAAAGTGGACGAAAGATTCCTGGCCTCAAAGCAGGCCGCGATGAAGGATTGGCTCGGCCTGATGGAGGAAAGAAGCACTCGCACAGACAAGCCGATCAAGCCGCAGGTCATCGCGGCCGCGGTTTCTCGTGAACTTCATGACGACGCGATAATTTCTGTTGATTGCGGAACCAACACATCCTGGGCCGCGCAGCACATCGTTCTCAGGAAGGGTATGAAGTTTTCACTGTCCGGAACTCTTGCGAGTATGGGGTGCGGATTGCCGTACGCCATAGCGGCAAAGATCGCCTTTCCTGAAAGGCAGTCGGTCGCCATTGTAGGTGATGGAGGCATATCGATGTTGATGGCAGAGTTTGCCACTGCTGTGCAGTATAATTTGCCAATCAAGGTGGTTATCATCAAGAATAACAGCCTTGGAATGATTCGGTGGGAGCAGATGGCGTTTCTCGGCAATCCAGAGTACCAAGTCGAGTTTTCGCCGATTGACTTTGCCATGTTCGCCGACGCCTGCGGAGGAAAGGGATACTCGATCAAGGATCCGGGTGAAGTGAGCGCGGTAATCCACGCAGCTATGACAGAGGAACGGGTTCCAACAATAGTGGAAGCGTACGTCGATCCTTTTGAGCCGCCGATGCCTCCAAAAGTGGGACCAGAATTTATCAGCAACATGGCAGAGTCGCTTGCAAAGGGCCAGCCCTATGCCGGAAGAATCGGACTGACCCTATTCCGCGATAAAGTGCACGAAGCATTGAGGAAGATGCACTCGCACCAGGCTACGCGGTAGACCAGAATTGTTCGTAGCTGAGCGAGTAGATCTCGATTATGTTGCCGAATGGGTCTTCGCAGAAGCAGATTTTCTTGCCGCTTCTAGGAGCGAGCTCGAGAACTCCGGTTCTCATTTTTCCTCCTGTGGATGCGATCCTCTCCGCGAGCTCCTCAATTCTAGGCTCGGTGACCGCGATATGGTAGAACCCCGTCTTCCAGTACTCGAAATTGTCCTTTCTTCGCTCGGCCTTTGGCTCGATGAACTGAAAGAGTTCAATGCCTGCCCCGTTTGCAGAGACCATGTGGCATATCAGAAATTTTCCGATCCCGGCTCCAAACACGGCCCGTACCAGCGATTGAAGGTTTGAATCGCCGGTCTCTGAAGGTGCGCTGGCGGGATTTTCTGCAGACATTTCAAATGGTTCCATCAGAACCTTCATGCCCATAACGTCCCGGTACCAGCGCATGGCCATGGCGACATCGGTTACCGAAACGGCTACGTGGTTAAATTGCCTTGCCATCACTGTGTGCCTAGACCGATTGATATAAATTATTTCTCCGGCCCAGCTGATGCTGCTGCGCGCCGACAATTATTATTAGCGCTTTTTTGCCGCTGCAGACCGATTAAAAAAACTGAATTGAACTTCCGGACTCCTGTGAGGTGTAGGGGAAAAAGACATACCACAGGTTAACTATTCTCACGATGTTAGATATTTGTTGACGGGCAAATGCAAGTTATGCACCATACAAGCGGACCTTCTGGAGTTTAACGGCAGGTCACTTTGCGCAGCTTGCTTTACAAGCGAGCTCGAATCCATGGACTCGTATACGACGCGGAAGCGTTAGGACGGCTCTGCAACATGTTCATACGAGACGGCGGGCCAGCTCAAAAGCGCCTTCCACCGTGTGTTCATCAGTTTCGTGATATGGAATATTTCTTTTTTTCAATTCTCTGCTCGTGAATGGCCCTATCGAGATCACCTTTGCTAGTGCGTCAAGCTGAGCCACGACCTTAAGCCTGTCCGATATCTCGAAGAAAGACCGTACACTTGAGGCGCTGGTGAAAACTATCGCGCTCACCTTCCGGCCCAACAGCAGCAACAAGAATTCATGCCAAACAGGAGAAGGCGGGGACGTGCGAACAGAATACAGCAGAACTTCCTGCACGTCGATGCCGAGCGCAGTCAGCGCATTCACTGCGTACTCGCCGGCCGCGTCACTTCTCGGAATAATTATCCGCTTGCCCGAAGGCTGCATGCCTGCCAGCATTTCTGCCAGCCCCACCGATGAAAATTTGGCCGGTACATGGCTTACCTTGACGCCGTATTTTTCAAGACCAGCCCTGGTCTTTGGTCCCACTGCTATTACCTTGGTCGAATCCAAAGCATGCAGAATTTCGCCGCGGCTCAGCTGGCCAAACAGGACGCTGACAGCCTGCACGCTCATGAACGCGCAATAGTCATGCTTTTCTTTCCTCAGGAGTTCAATGAACTCCGTTGCCGCGCCTTGTCCTCTTGGCACCACTTCTATCGTGGGCAGCGCGATAGACCTTCCGCCCTGCTCAACTACCAAGCGCGTGAACTCCTCCGCGTCTTGCTCAGTTCTTGTAATTGCAAGTATCTTGTTTTCTAGGCCCGTCATGTTTGTCTGAACCAGGCAAGCTTGTCGGCAAGCCCCGCAACCTTGCCCACGACAATGACAGCAGGAGGGTGTAAGGCAGCTTTCTTGCTTGCCTTCACAATTGTACCAAGCGTTCCTCTGATCACCCTTTGTTCTTTTGTAGTTCCGCTTTCGATTATGACTACCTTGTCACTTTTTTTCATGCCGGCCTTGACGAGATCATGTGCTATCTGCGCCAGCTGTCCGATACCCATCAGCACCACTATGGTGTCTACGGCGCCGGCCAGTTTGTCCCACCTTACTGCCAGCTCCTCCTTTTCCGCGCCTTCGTGTCCGGTGACGATAGCAACCGAAGAAGAATATTTCCTGTGCGTAAGCGGCACTCCAGCGTAAGCAGGAGAAGCTATCGCCGACGTGATTCCCGGCACAATTTCAAACCAGATTCGGTGACTCTGCAGGAATTCAGCTTCCTCGGCGCCCCGTCCAAAAACAAACGGATCGCCGCCCTTTAGCCTCAAGACCTGCTTGCCTTCCTTTGCGTAACGGAGCATCATCTGGTTTGTCTGCGTCTGATGCGTTGTGGGATCTCCTACGGCCCTTCCGACATAGATTTTCCTGGATCTGGCTGGAATCTGGTCAAGGATCCGCTTGCTAACAAGCCTGTCGTAGAGTACGACATCGGATGTTTTGAGGAGTTTCATTGCCTTGACCGTTGCGAGGTCCGCGTCTCCTGGACCTGCGCCGCAGATGAAAACCTTGCCTTTCTTCACAGGCTCTCGTTCCACTCCTGAACAGCCCTTCTCCATCCCTCCGCAAGCTCCATTGCGCCTTCCTTTACCATTATGTCTGCAACCTTGTTTCCAAGGCTCTCCGGGTCGCTTGGCCTGCCTACCTGTCTGACTTTGATGTTGCGCGCCCCGTCCGCGGAAAACACACTGGCGTAAAGCGTCAATTTGCCGTCGCTGGTCGTTGCTACCGCGCCTATGGGGAATCTGCAGCCGCCCTCCACCTTCTTTACAAGTGCCCTCTCGGCGAGCACTTCGCGCCTAGAACGAGCATCCTCAATCTGCCGGAGCAGCTCCACGACGCGCCTGTCGTTCATTCTGCAGACAACTGCAATTGCGCCCTGTCCTGGAGCCGGGACGAACTCTCTGACGCTGAACCGCTCTACGATCACGTCCTTCATGCCGATTCTATTCAGGCCGGCTTCCGCAAGGACGACAGCGTCGTACTCGCCACCGATCACTTTCTTTACCCTTGTCTCCACGTTGCCCCGAATCGGCCTGACGTTGAGATCCGATCTGTAGCGCCTTAGCTGAACCGCCCTCCTGAGGCTGCTTGTTCCCACTACCGAGCCGGGAGCGAGCTCCCCGAGCCTGCGGCCATTATCGCTCACCAGCACGTCATTTGGGCTGGCTCTCTTCGGGACGCACGCGACGGTCAGTTCGTCGGAAAGATCCGACGGAATATCCTTCAGACTGTGCACCGCAAAGTCGACAGCGCCCTTCCTGACCGCTTCGTTCACCTCCTTTTCAAAAATCCCCTTTTCGTCCATCGTGAAAAGTGGCCGCTTGTCCACGTCTCCCTTTGTGCTAATGGTGACTATTTCGAAACGGAACGGAAGATCGGCCTTCCGCAGCGCCGCTAGAGCTATCTCTGTCTGGGCCAGAGCGAGCCTGCTGCCCCTAGTTCCTACGCGCACGGTTTCGGTCATTTCTTTGCTATCCTGCGGAACGCCTCGCCGTATGACTCGACTGCCTTGTCGGCATCCTCTTCATTATGCGCATACGAAACGAAACAGGTTTCAAACTGCGAAGGCGGGATGAAGATATCGCGCCGCAGAAGCTCGTCAAAGAGCTTCCTGAATGTGATAGAGTCTACCCTCTTCGCGCTGGCTTCATCCTTCACTTTTTCAGGAGAGAAGAACAGCTGGAACATGGACCCTATCGAGTTTACCACTGCCTCGAGCTTGCTTGCGGCAAGCATGTCCCTGATCCCGTCGACAATGCTATCACACGTCCTTGCCATCTTTGGGTAGATGGAATTCTTCGCCGTGGCGAGCGTTTCCAGGACAGCCGTCGCCGCCGCGACTGACACCGGGTTTCCGGCGAAGGTGCTGGCCTGATAGACGGGGCCGGCCGGCGCGAGCTGCTGCATTATCTCCTTCCTGCCGGAGATAGAGGCGATCGGAAATCCATTGCCAAGCGCTTTTGCATTTGTTGTCAGATCTGGCCTGATTCCAAAGAACTCTGCGGCTCCGCCGACAGCCAGGCGGAAGCCTGTGACCACTTCGTCGAATATCAGCACTACGTCGTTCTGCTCGGTTATCTTCCTGACCTCGCTGAGGTACCCTTTTTCAGGCAGCACGAGCCCGATGTTTGCGAGCACAGGTTCCATGATCACGCAGGCCGCGCTGCCGCGGTTCTTTTCGATCGACCTTTCCAGCTCGGCAGGCGCGTTGTAAGGAACGACGTGGGTACGAAGAGACGCTTCTTCAAGCACTCCCTCTGATGCAGGCATGCTTGCGGCGCCTGAGCCGGCTTTGGCGAGAACGTAGTCGTGCGCGCCATGGTACCCTCCTGCAAATTTTATCACGTCCTTTCTCTTTGTAAAAGCGCGGGCCAGCCTGATCGCGTGCATGGTTGCCTCGGAGCCCGTATTGACAAGCCTGACCATTTCCGCTGAAGGAACCAGCCTGCATATCAATTCTGCTAGCTTGACCTCGCGCTCTGTGGGCACACAGAACAGCGAACCGTTGTCCAGCTGGGACTTTGCCGCATCGATTACTGAAGAGTAGCCGTGCCCCAGCAAGAGCGCGCCATACCCCATGCAAAAGTCAAGATACGTCTTGTGATCTGCTGTGATTATCTTGCTGCCCCTGGCAGAGGTCGTGAAGAATGGGTAGGGCTCGTAAAACCGAACCGGGCTGTTCACGCCACCGGGCAGCACTTTCTTCGCGCGAGCATATAGCTGTTCAGACTTCAATCAGGAAGCTGTCCACTATGTGATATAATAATTGTAATGCCAGCTCGTGATAGGGCCGTAACGCTCTTGTGCTTGTTGGATTCAGCGCAGGTCAGATCGTGAGTCGACATGCGTAAGGAGCGAAAAAACATCTTCGAGCTCACAGCAGTCGCACTTTTCGATGATGCAAGATTGCCTGTACTCGTGGCTGCAAATGTGGCAAGAGCAGGTCAAAATCTCTTTGTTCCACTGTGGAGCGTGACCAGGTTCCTGGAATCCCACAGTGTTGGTAATGCGAGCAAGGATTTTAGCTCTCTGAAGAAGAGTACTATGACTCTCCTAGAGTATAATGAATGAGGACGTGATGTAATGTACTTTAATCCTTCCGTGCCGGCATCTGTTGTGTACCTTCAATTTCGTCTTTCAACTCTATTTCCTCTCTGATCGTCTTTGCTAAGGCACTTACCGTGATGGGCTTTGAGATAAAACAGGATATCCTCAATTTCGGAAATACCTTCTTGAATTCCTCGTGGTAAATTTCAAAGGCAGTGATGAAGCAGATCTTGATCTTTTCATCTCTCCTCTTCAGCTCCCTGCATAGTTCAAAACCATTCATTTTCGGCATGCGTATGTCTAGAATCGCCATTTCACACTGACCTGGTTTGAATCCGTATAGAGCTTCAACAGGGTCGGTGAACGCGTTGACTTCAAACCCCTCTTTTTCAAGGCCCTTCTTCAAGACATGGGTTATGTCAGGTTCATCGTCAACTACAAGTAATCTGTACTTGGTACTGCCCGTTGCCATTTTCTTCCAGCCATCAGGATATATGTTCTTAACATCTTATAAGAGCATCGCTCGTGAACATTGTTTCTATGTTCTTCATTGGGAGAGACACATCTTATCGATTTGAAAATTTACTTGGTGCCTGAGATGCAACGACAGCTCCGGACAATTGAGCTCATCACCGAATCATGCTAGTGATTACAATACTAATTAGTGCCGGGTACTGAACTAGATGCCATGCCGGCACCATTTGGTAGCATCCTAGACGATTTGAAACGGAACATCGACTTGAACCGTGACGCGCTCGCCACTATCTTGCGGCGGAGCCCAAACTTGGCATACAAGAAAGTGAATGAACTTGCCGCTTTCGCCGGATCTCGCCATGGCGTCGAACTCCAGCTCCACTTTCCCTTGGCTGACAAGATATCAGACATCGATTCATACGGCACCGAAAACGTGGGCATCGTCGTGGACAAGTTTCGTAAGACGTTCCCTGTGTCAAGGGAGGAGGTCAAGAAAAAGGCTGTTGAGCTTCTTGGCGACAGCGCAAGACCTCAGGACGCGTACATGTATGAGGGAAAGGAGGGCGTCAGGGTCGTGATCCCCAAAGGCAGGATAGAGATTCTCCCGGGCTCGGTCCATTTCTGGTGCAAGATAGACAAGAGTGTGGTGTCGTTTGCGGATTGGCTGATGCAGAATATCTATGCGATAGATGGAAAATAGAGGCTCTTACTCGAAGGCAGCTTTGCGATCCTAGGACTGTCAGCTCATATACGCTTCCATTTCCATGAGCTTCTCTATTCGCTTCTCTATAGGAGGATGGGTCGAAAAGAGATTTGCGATGGAGCTGCCGGAAAGTGCCGGTATGATAAAGAAGGCATTGAACCCTTCGACCTTCTGCAGTTCGTTGGTCGGCATCCTTCGCATATCGCCGCTTATCTTCCTCAGGGCGCTGGCAAGTTTGGCGGGCTTGCCGGTCATCTGTGCCGACCCTCTGTCGGCAGCGAATTCCCTATAGCGCGAGATAGCCCTAATGATGAGAAAGCTTACCAGCCATGTTACGAGAGCGACTATCAGAATTATTGCAGTGGCGCCGCCGGCATTACTGCGCGATCTGCCGCCATAACCCATACCGCCGTAGAACCCAAACATCATCAGGTAAAATGCGACAGTCGAAAAGATGCTTGCAAGCGTCAGCACCATGACATCCCTGTTTCTGATGTGCGTCAGCTCGTGCGCTATTACACCCTCGACTTCCTCGGGTTCAAGCGACTCCAGGAGGCCCGTTGTAACGGCGACCACGGAACTTTTGGGGCTCTTGCCTGTTGCAAAGGCGTTGGGCATTCTTGTATTCATTACCGCGATCTTTGGCTTGGGCAGGTTATTCCTTGCAACTATCCTTTCTACGGTCTCGTGCAGCTCGGGATACTGCTCCCTTGTTACAACCTTCGCTCCAGAGCTCCATAGAACGATTCGGTCCGAGAAATACCACTGAGCCAGAATCATGAGCGAAACGATTATGGTGATCGGAATAAATCCAACTCCGGCATATACCAGTACACTGATAAAAATCAAGTAGAGTATTGTAAGGATAGCGAAACTGAGAATCATTCTTGCAGTCAGACCTGTGTCCCTCTTTTGCCACGAGGATATACGCGCAGTCATCTAGGCAGTACGTAAGTACGCAAAAAGTAGATAAGAAGCTTTGTGTCAGAGCGGCGAGCTGGAGCGGATCTCGTATCGAGCCAGAGATCCTTTCGGTCTGTCGAGCAAATCACGTTAATAATCTTAGGGAGCAGAGTCAATTTACCTTTATATCTTGCAAGTGGAAATCTAATGCAGCTCATGGAGACCAATGAAACCAACAGTTCATCCGACAAGCGAGAGATCACCGAAACTCCTGAGAGGCACGATGCCAAGAAGAAGGCCATTAGCTCGATCATATTCTTGGGGATTGCGCTGGCGGCCGTGTTGGTTGCGACTACGTATCTACTCGAACCACGTTTGCCCACGCAGTATCTGCAGTACCTGCAAGTTGCAGAAGTCGCGATCGTCGGATTCCTCGCGATCAAGATAATCGGCAGCGTTTCGTACAACCTGACGCTTGCACACTCTGAGCCACTCGCAAAATCGATACGAATACTGGTAAGAATAGCCGGCTCGATAATAGTTATTGCCGTCATCATATCATACCTGAGCCAAGATCCGGTAATAGCGGCAGCAATAGCCACTATTTCGGGCCTTGTGATCGGCTTTTCCTCGTCTAACATTATCGGAAACGCCATTGCCGGTCTCTACCTAGCCATGACCAAACCTTTTTGGATAGGAGACAAAATCAAGGTATACGGTGAGACAGGCATCGCGTTCGATATCGGCCTCCTTTACACCCGATTGCTGATGCCCAACGGCGACATCATGCTAGCGTCCAATTCTTCGATGCTCTCGACCCAAATAGTCCTGCGCGTTGGCAAGACGCAGGCTCCGGGCGATGTAGACACAGCCTCCTGAAGCGCCCCGATCTCATCCGCGCTTGGCCAGGCTGAGCGAGCGGAACGCGTATTTTCTGGTATGCCTTTAAATCGATATAGGCACACAGAGCTAGAGAAATGTTAGCTAATAATCCATGATAGACTATTACGAGAGATAGAATCCTAAATCCCGGAGGCAACTCTTTAATACGATCATGCCGATGATGGTGCAATGAGCCTGGCATTTGTGTTTGTCAACTGCACACTCGACACAGCGGCGAATGTTGAGAAAGCTGTGGCGAATGTAGAAGGAGTGCTGGAGACGTATTCCACGACCGGAATCTACGATCTTGTACTGAAAGTACAGGCTGCCGATGAGATAAAGCTCCAGGACGTGATCAAGGGAATAAAGGGCATTCAGGGAGTCGCATCGACACTGACCAGCATAATCTACAAAGGAAAAGGTCTCCCTATGGAGAGGATAACAGTCTAAAATATTAGCTGGAATCCATTATCCCAAAGAATTAAACTAGCAGCATTTTCTGTGATAGCAACTAGCGCATAGCAAGCCAACTTTATGCAAAAAGTAGAGTCCGCGCACATGCGTCATCGTAGCAGTGACAGTTACTATACAAACAGCCAAATACGATATGCATGACATTATGGAATAAACATGCCTGCTCTGCCTACTGCAGATATCTTCAGAGCCGGCTCCATTGCGGCTTTGCTATTTGTCTACACAATACTTGCGCTATCATTCTCGGCAGTCCACTATACGGAGACTCTGCACAGGGTCACGACGGAAAGAATTTTTTGACGAATCGGTCTTTGGCTCTGATTTGGCAGACAGCTTGACAGTGATCGGTTTCACGCTTCTTTTCTTCAGCGCATCTCTTCGCTCAAAGGTCGCTTACACGGTTTGCGCGGCGGTGTTTGGAGTTGCGATAGATGCATTTCTATTAGATCTAGATCAACTGGTCATCGCGGGGCTGGTAACACTTCCAGTCTTGGCTGGGCTCCTACTCTTTGCCGCGCTTCGTAGCCATAGAACGATCGGTGCGGATCAGTCAGCCTTCTTGACAAGCATTCGCACTGATGGAACCAAGGTCGCGGCAGCATTTCTTGTAATCATAATAATCATGGAGGTTGGTGCGCTGGCGAGATGGATCTCATACCCTATCATTCCGACAGAGATATACGGGGATGCGTCGTGGCGAATCGCAGAGCTCGAATCCGGGCTGTTTCACACACTTGGGCTGCTTTCACACTTGGGCTGCTTTCACCAATCTTTGTGGTGTTGGTAGCATTTTCTTTCCTTTACAGATGGTTCATCCTGGATATTCTTCAGAGACTGTATCATCGTTTTCAAGGTGGTCAGAAAACACATCCTGCTGCGACGACTCCAAAGAAACACCTTGACGGAAATGCAAGTAATCGCAATTGGAGCAAACCTTCGATGGAGCATGGGACAGATCCAACTCCGCTTCTAGTGAAACAGATCCGTGTAACGCAAAAGACAAGAGTGATTACCGTCGCAATGTTGTCAGCGGCGTTCATTATCGCGCCGCTACTCATGATCTATCCGCACGTTTCGACAGTAAACCCTGCCGGGGGAGGAGTAAGCACTGATGAGCAGTACTATTTGGATTGGGCGACAATGCTCCGGGCAAACGAGCGTCTTGGCGGAGCTCGGGTTGTCGCGGACGCCTTTACCATCAACAAGGGAGATCGCCCCTTAACCCTTCTCCTAATCACGGGAATTGCAAACGCTATTTCGGTCCCTGACCTTATGGTAATCAGGTATCTTCCTGTTGCCCTGGCCCCGGCGCTTGTTGCTTCCAGCTATCTGCTGGTCAGACACACCCTGGGACCCAAGAACGACAAGTCAGTATCAATGTTTGCAGCGCTCGCCGCCCTTGTCACCGCATTTTCACCGCAGGTAGTTGTGGGGCAGTACGCAGGTCTACTGGCGAACTGGCTCGGCCTTGTCGCAGGATATTTCGCATTATTCTTCATGATCAGGGCGTGGGAGAGCAGTGACAGGCATCGGCTTGCAATGTATTCAGCGTGTCTTCTTGCAACGCTCTTGCTGGTCATGCTATTCCATCTGTACACCTGGTCACACCTACTTGTCGTTATTCTTGTATTCTGCGGCATTTCTTACGCATTCTCCCGTAAAAAGACAGGCAACCCAGAAATGAAATTACTTGTGCTGATACTAGTTGCTGCGACGAGCTTTGGAATAGATTATGGGAGATCACTTTACTTCGGAACTCAGCCATTGGCAGGATCCGATTCAGTGTTGGTTAGGAATGTCCTGTCTGAGGACCCTTCATCTAGATGGGACCAGTTATTCTACACACTCGGAACGAATGTTGGCGGTTTTCTGTCTAATCCTGTCCTATTCTTGTTGGCACTTGTCTGGTTGACTGCCAAGTTCGACATGGCAAAGGGTCTTGACAGAGCTCTGATCGCGATGTTCTTCATTATCACCCTGCCGTTACTGCTGGGCACGGTTGAATTTCAAACGAGAGTGCTGCACAATACGCCTGTCCAAATACCCGCGATCTTGGCATTATACTCGCTTGGTGGTCAGAGCAAATATCCAATGTCAAAGGTTCTCTTGATAATCGCAATCATTACCGTAATGGCCACGTTTGCATTTCGCGCGATGGCGAATCTGTACTTGGAGCTCCCGGAGGGCTTTGAGCTTTCTAGGCAGTTCCTCTTGCGATAATTCATGCATTTTCAGGATGCTCACACGCGAGATGTACACATGTCATCTTATTTCTTGGTAAGATTCTGAACGGTTGTTATGCCAAATTTTGATTCGGTCAGTTTTTATTGTTCTGGAGGAGCATACTGAAACATGAACCTCATGGGTCATCGTATCCATCCTGCGCTCGTTGTAATAGATGTGCAGAACGGTTTTGTCAGCAAACGGGGGTCGTATGACACTCTTGGAATGGAGATCTCCCACTACCAGAAGGTCGTACCCAGAATCTCTCGGCTGATCGAGCTCTGCAGGGATGCCGGCATCCCCATATTTTACACACAAGCCGTCAGGGAAAAGTCTGGCATCGATCTTCTGACAAGAGCCCACAGGATCCTCCCAAAATCAAGAGAGGAGAGGATAAGAATGAAACCCATCTGCACTAGAGGAACATGGGATGCCGCCATTGCGGATGAAATCAAGCCTTCCGCAGCCGATCACGTAGTCGTAAAGAGGCGAGACTCTGCTTTCCAGGATACAGAATTCGCCGTGTGGCTGAAGAGCCTTGGGGTAGACGCTCTGATTTTCTGCGGGATAGACACATCAATATGTGTCGAAGCTTCTCTTCGTGAAGCCTTCAACAAAGGGTACGATGTGATACTCATTTCGGATGCTACGGCTTCTGGAAGCACCAAGCATTTCGAATCTACGCTAGAAGTTGTAAGGGAGTACTATGGTCTGGTAATGGATACTGCTACTCTATCCAGGTACTTGCCGAGGAGGACCAGAAGGATCCTTGAACAGAATAGGATCATTAGGCCTATGAAAAAGGCGCACCGATTAGCCACAGGCAGCCGGACGCGTGTATGATAAAGTGTGTGAAAGCAACAGAATGTTCGGGAACGCGATCTATTAAGAGTTCTAGAACAGTGCTTAACAAAGACTTTTAACGGATAAGAGCGACATAATACTTAGTCGAATCGTGTGTAGCACGGATTTTCGACCTTTGAACTTTGGATAGATATCATCATGTGTGGAATAGCCGGTATTACGAGCAAGAGTAACGAAAATGTTGTGCCGCTAGTCGGTATGATGCTTCAGTGCATGGAAAATCGCGGACCCGACGGCGCCGGCCTCGTCGCCGGCGGTTGCATAATAAGAGGCATTTCGATCGGCGACCTTCAATCTGACTTCCAGCAAATCAAGGCGTCAAGTGCATTGGGTCATACTCGCCTCGCGATAGTTGGGGGCACCTGTGGGACCCAACCGTTCTTGAGCTGTGACGGCAGGTTCACCCTTGAGCATAATGGCGAAATATACAACTACAAGAAGATAAGGGAGAGCCTTGAGAAGCGCCACAGGTTTGCCACAAAGACCGACAGCGAGGTAATAGTTCATCTGTTAGAAGAACATGCAAAGACGAACGACCTGCTCGGCTCGATAAAGCGCACAGTCGAAGAACTGGACGGTGTATACGCCATTGCCGTGAGGGATGAAAGAACAGGCGAGGTAGCGTTGGTGAGAGACAGGATCGGCGTACGGCAGTTGTATTTCGCGGAAACGACCGACTGCGTCGCGTTTGCTTCCGAGAGAAAAGCGCTCTGGAAAATAGGATTTTCGGGGGCTACAAGACGCGTTATGCCTTCCAGTGCGCTCATCATTTCACCCGGCGGCGGGGTTGAAAGTTTTCGAGTCGCGGAGCCGATACCTTCGGATGTAGGCATAACGTACACTTCGATGGATACCGCCGTCGCAGCATACAGCGCAGCTCTTCAAGAATCAATGGTAAAGCGTGCCGGCGATCTCGTCAAGGTGGGCATAATTTTCTCCGGCGGCATTGATAGCTTGCTCGTCGCGCATTTGGCCGCAAAACTAATCCCTGAAGTAATTTGCTATACTTGCGGCGTTCAGGACTCTAGCGACATAGCGAATGCACGCAGTATTGCCGAAAGGCTGAACCTCAAGCTGAAGGTATGCGAGCTTCGTCAAGACGAAGTCGAGCAGCTAATCCCGGAAATCATTGGCGTCATTGAAGATTCGAACGCCGGTCAGATTGAGGTTGCGCTGCCCATATACGGCGCGGTGAGGCTCGCGCACAAGGACGGAATAAAGGTCATGTTAACAGGACAGGGGGCGGACGAGCTGTTTGGAGGATATTCGTGGTACCCCAAGATCGCAGCGAAGGAGGGCTACGCAAAGCTCCGCGATCATATGGTGCAAGATCTGCTTATGTTACATAAAGAAACCCTCGAGCGCGAGGATAAGATAACAATGGCGCACAGCATAGAATTGCGCGAGCCCTTTCTAGATCCCGGCGTGATCCGGGTTGCCTTGGGCACCGACCTTCCTCTGAACGTGACCGGGGGCGGAGATCGATTTGGCAAGCGTGTTCACAGGGAGGCCGCTCATTTGCTTGGCATCCCAAGGGACCTCGCATACAGGGTCAAGGAGGCCGCTCAACACGGCTCCGGGATGCACGGGACATTCGATGCTATTGCAAGAAGGCACGGCTTTGACGAGACCACGATCCCAGGTGAGTACCTTGATGCCATCAAGTTGCGAGAAAGGATCGGATCCTCGCAAAGATACGGCTACCTGTTTGATGATGAAAGCATCTGGACCAGCGAGCCGCATGTCCAGATGTACATTGACAGTATGGTGGGATTCCCTGTGCGGCCGATCTTGGCACCCGCACGAAAGATCACCCAACCCTGCAGCTCGAAACCGACCTGATGCTCCTTGCTATAAGGAAAGGAGCGATGACTAGCGCCGGCATGCTGGCTGCTATGAACAGCGTCTGCAGCGGGGCAAGAACGGTAGCAGTTGTGCCTGCGCTTGCAATGCCAATTCCAAGCAACGCAGAAAGAAAGCTTCCAGCGCAGGTCGGGCACCCTACGAACAATCCTGTCGCTGCGCCCATGCCACCTACGAACGACGTCTTTGGTTGAAGGGATTTTCTCAGCTTGTAGGCATGGAGGCTCAGGGCAACGTTAAAGCCAACGAGCACAGACACCAATGTAGCCAGAACCAGATTCACGGGAATAATCAGGAACAGAAAATGATCTGTTATGTAGGCTGTGAGCATGGGCACGTAGCCGGGAGCGCTGCAGCACGGAATGATCTCTACAGACGGAACGGGAATCCCCTTTTCCGTGAACGAAACGTCTGCCCTGTAGACAAGAATCTGCGACAGAAAACCAAAAAAGATTCCATAGCCGATCGCCGCAACCGCGGCTACCTTCCAAAATCCTCTGGCCGCAAATGCGCCTGTGACATACGAGATCAGGCTGCTGCCTCCCGCCGACCTCAGTTGTTCAGATCGGAGGATGGTGTACGCGCCATAGATCATTGACGCGGTAGACGCGGCGGTTATCGCAAGAACGGCGTAGGCGAGATTCATCAGGTGTTGAGACTGGATCACAAAGTCAGAGGAGGGAACTGTGAGACGTGCATAGATCACAAATGCAATGAGGAGGGAGAACAGTCCTGCGAGTAGAATTCTGATGCCGCTCTCGCGCATGCCACGCCAGCGCTCATCGTCCACCTGCTTTCGCCTAATTACCGTGGAACAAGCAGCAAATTAAATCATAGCGCCAATACCACAAACGCTTTATTATTGGCGGTGCATTTCATCAATGCGATGCCAGAGATTCCCCTGGAAGAAGAGGAGTACGTTTCTGCCAAAATTAGCCATGTAGGCCTTGCCGACCCGCCAGGTCTTCAGGGCATTGTGATCCTGAAATCCGACGACGGAAAGGAATTCCCTATGAGTGCTTTTTCAGGCGAGGTCGCAAAGCACATCTCCCGGTTTCAGGAGGGCGACAAGGGCAGCATACCAACGATATACAACTTGGTCGAGGAGATAGCGGTCATGCAGGACCTGCTTCTTGTAGAGGTGCGCGTTTATCAGAGCGGTTCGGTTCTGCGCGCAAATCTTTACTTCAGGAAAAGGGATGGCGAATTGGTTCTCCGGAATTATCGCGCGTCTGACTCCATAGCTCTTGCAGCGCTATACGACATACCGATCAAGGTAAGAAGGAACCTCTTTGAAGAGGCCATAGAGCACTAGGTAATGACATCGCGCATCTTGCGCTGCAGAGCTGCCTGCTTTATCTCCATTGCAATCCTCCGGCCCACGCCCATCGTGTGACCATGCTGATATTTTGTATACGGGCTCGTTGTTGCTAATATCGGGTTTCCCGGGACCCTCAGCGACACGTCATACACCACAAAGTCAAGGTCCACCGTGACCACGCTCTGCAGAGAAACTGGGCCGATCACCCCTGGAGGGTATTCTTTTCGCGCGGCCACCGCGAACTTGTCGCCCATCTCGAATACCTTTTCGAGCAGCGACTCCCTGATGCTCGCTGGCGTGTGCCCCACCTCGATGTTCTGTATCTGAATGTCAAGCTCCATCTGCTGTTTTGCAGGCAGGGACACGAAATCGTGGAGGTTGGTTTGCAGCCTCCTCTCAATGCCCAGAAATTCTGTTTCGCCCGAGAGCGGCGAGCAGAAAAAGTTCAGATTGAAATATGTCCCAAGGACGTACTCCTCGATTGTGCTTGATTCAAGATCCTGCTTTGTGACCAGGCCCCGCTCGATCTTTTGCCTGGACTTTTTCTTGAAATCTTCAAAGGAAGTAACGATGAAAAAAGCTCGTTCCAGCTTTCGCTTTGCTTCCTGCACCTTGACAATGGCTGGGCCATCGATCTCCGACGGCTTGCGGTAGATCCGGGGATGCCTTATGCCCGCTTTCTGCAGCAAGTAATACTGGTTCCTTGGCGAGTTGCGCTCCTCAGCCCGCAGCATTAATCTGTTTCCAAACACCGGAACCTTCAGGTTGTTCTCTACATTGTCGTAGCCAAGATATGCTGTGAACGCACGGTGCGCAACCATTACGGTGTTGAGCTCTCTCAGCCTCTCCTGGTTGTCCCTGTTCAGTATGTCAGAGAATTTGTCAAGGATTATAATCTCGTCTGCCAGCCGCTTGAAGCGGCGGTACGGAAGATCCCTACCTTTCTGGCATACACACACCGTCTTCATGTTCTCGTCCTTGGCTCCGTCCATTATCTCGAGCGCGGAGTGGCTGCCGATCGTGCCAACAGAGATATTTTTCAAGTCGTACCGATCTACAATAGAAGCGATCTGCTGCAGGCCGATCAATGATTACTGTGAAAAATGGTTGCTATAAATAGGTTCCAAGCTATTGCTTGCTTTTGTTCAGCTCGAGCTCTATGGCAGCTCTAAGCTCGTCGTCGTTCTTGTTTGTGTAGTCAATCCCAAGCGAGTCTGCGATCGATTCGAGCTTTTCCCTGCCTACGCCTCCCTGCTGCGTCTTTAGCTGCTGCAGCTCCTTCTTGGCCTCGATCCTCGCCTTTTCGTACTCTGCTGTGGCCTTTCCAAAAGACCTGGCAAGCTCGGGGATCTTTTTCACCCCGAAAAATACGACCACGATTACTGCGATGATGATAAGCCACTCCCAGCCGATGGGCGCCTGCATCATAAAGTCGAGCATCAATCCAGTGCTCATCTATCGCCTAAGGTTGGCTGGTTAGAAATTTAAGTGTTAGTCCGTATGGAGCCCCTTCTCTCAACTACTAACATTCCGGCCAGATAGAGCCCGAGCATGGGCATAGTAACAAACCACATGGTTATACCGCTGCCGTCAGGGGTGATGATGGCGCCAAAGACCACAAGGACTATCACCGCGTAGCGGAAATTTTCCCGCCAGAATCTTGGCGAAATTACGTCCGTCAGCGATATCGCGTACATCAATATCGGGAGCTGGAAAGCGATCCCAAATCCCAGAAAGAACTGCATAACGAAAGAGATGAAATCGCTGATCGTAAGGAAGGTCTCCACGCCGAGTGCTTGGCCGTATTCATAAAGGAAGTCCAGCACAAAGGGTATCACCAGGAAATAGGAGAAAAGTACTCCGGCGATAAAAAGCCCGACAGCCGGCAGCATCACATTCAGGATGCCAATTCTTGTCTTTGCGCTCAATGCCGGAGAGATGAATGCTGCTATTTCCCTAACTATCAGCGGGATTGAAATAGTCAGCCCGAGAAGCAGCGACACGTGAACCTGTGCAAAGAACGCCTGGCCGGGAGCGATCTGGATAAGTCGCACATCCTCTGGCAGCAGAGCCTGCTGCATGTAAAAAGTTACTTGCGTAGAAATATTGTGAATCGGATCTGGGTACGGGTATGCAAGCTGGACGCCACCGACGTCAACAGGGCGGAGGTCGAAGGTCATCGCAAATATCGTAACGACGCCTACGGCGATCACCATGCGGAGCGCCCTCACCCGGAGCTCGTCAAGGTGCTGCATGATGGTCATCTGGGCTTCCAT
>Ga0114944_1000113_pt1 | contig 18845 bp, 15 predicted proteins | sample OV2TP2_FD_89582 | JGI IMG/M metagenome (GOLD analysis project Ga0114944, IMG submission 89582) | Hot spring microbial communities from Beatty, Nevada to study Microbial Dark Matter (Phase II) - OV2 TP2 | ecosystem: Environmental > Aquatic > Thermal springs > Hot (42-90C) | place: USA: Beatty... | reverse complement strand
AGTTAATCAGTTAAACAGTTGATCAGTTAATAAGTGTCCATTAATAAGATTCCGCTTTAACCAATCAACCAATCAACCAATCAACTAATCAACCAATCAACTAATCAACCAATCAACTAATCAACCAATCAACCAATCAACCAATCAACCAATCAACCAATCAACTAATCAACCAATCAACTAATCAACCAATCAACTAATCAACCAACTACGCCGCTTGTGCACTGATGTACTTCACCAGGCTTCTCTTAGCCACGGGCAGCAGCGTTTCTTCCACCGGGAAGCTCAGTTCAATTTCGATGGAGTATACAGCCGGGTTGGGAAGCCGGGTGCGGTATTTTATCAGCTCGCTTTTGATGCTTTCAAACGTGTTTGCAAAATTTTTATCCCAGCTGTTTACGTAGGCTGTCTTCATGCTGCGGTATTTTTCATCATGTTTTTCAAAAAAGGAAAGGCGGTAGTGGTAAACCTGGGTCTGCTTTTGTGCCGTGGTGTTTAAAAAGAAATAACCTTCCTGTGTATCAAGCGGGATGATGCCCACCGGGGTGATGATAATTTTTTCTTCCACCAGTTCATAAATCTCCACACCGCTGCTAATGGTATTTTTCATTTTGGCAACTGAGTAGCTGATAATTGTTTCCAGTTCCTGCATCAGCTCATCATCTTCTATCATCTGCTGGTAGAGCAACTGCAGTTTTTCCAGCTGGATGCCGGTCAGCTTTTTGGGAAACTGTTCCTGCAGGAATTTTTTGTTTTCACGGAATGCCACCAGGTTGTTGTAATGAAAAATAACATCACTCAGCTGCGGATACAGTTTGCTTTCGTTAAAGTAACGGTTCACTTCCTGCAGGTAGGCCAGCAGGGTGTATTTCTTCAATTCAAAGTCGATATAGCCTTCGGCAAACCAGGTTTCGGATAATGTTTTCATATTTTCAGTATTGGGTTAGTTTCTGTAAATTATTAAAAAGACAGCAGAATAAAAAAGTAAGTTTACCTTAGGCCTGTTAAAAAAATATCTATGGCAAGAGTTTACCTGTACCTGTTCATCATGTTTTTTTCCGGCTGCAGCACGGTGGAGTATTTTGTAGTGCGGCATGCAGAAAAAGCAACGGCTTCACCCGGCACGGTTATGTTCACTCCTGATGACCCCCCATTGTCAGCAGCCGGCAAAGCCCGGGCCATTGAACTGATGGAAGTATTGAAAAATAAAGGCATCCGGTATATTTTTTCCACCAATACAATCAGAACCACATCCACCGCGCAGCCGCTGAATAATTTTTTGAACACAACAAAAATAGAATTGTACAATTCCAAAGATTCGTTTGACATTTTTATTCAAAAGCTCAAAGCAATCAATAAGGGCAATGTTTTCATTGTCGGTCATTCCAACACAGTGGATGATATTGTAAACAAACTTTGCGGGGCCGTAAAAGTGCCCGGCGATTTGCCGGATTCTGAGTACGACAATCTTTACATCGTTACCAAAAAGGGGAAGCAGATGAGGTTTGAAAACAAAACATACGGTGCTCCCACTAATTAACTAGCCCGATAACGACAGGGACGTTATGCTGGGAACTCGTTGAGACACGTCATTAGTATTCCCTTTCACCATTAAAATTTTCCAGCTCTTTCGCCACCGCGGTAAGGAAAGTGGCGCCCAGGCTGCCGTCAACAATCCGGTGGTCGTAGCTCATGCTTAAATACATCATGTGGCGGATGGCAATGCTGTCGCCGGCGGGAGTTTCCACCACCACGGGGCGTTTTTTAATAGCGCCAACAGCCAGTATAGCCACCTGCGGCTGATTGATGATGGGCGTACCCATCAGGCTGCCGAAGGTGCCCACGTTGGTTAAAGTGAAAGTGCCACCCTGGGTGTCTTCGGGCCGCAGTTTATTGTTGCGGGCATTTTCGGCCAGCATGTTCACTTGCTTTGTCAGCCCTACCAGGTTCAGCTGATCGGCATTTCTGATGACGGGCACTATCAGGTTGCCGCTGGGCAATGCGGTGGCCATGCCGATATGGATGTCTTTCCTGATAATTATTTTATCGCCATCAAGCGAGCAGTTGATCAGCGGGAATTTTTTTATACAGCGAACAATGGCTTCAATAAACAGGGGCGTGAAAGTAATTTTTGTTCCTTCCCGTTTTTCAAAATCCTTTTTTACTTTCTCCCGCCACATCACCAGGTTGGTCACATCGGCCTCGGTAAAGCTGGTTACATGCGGGCTGGTGTGTTTGCTGCGTACCATGTGCTCTGCAATCAGCTTGCGCATCCGGTCCATTTCAATAATCTCCACGTTGCCGGTGTATGTCGTGACCCGATAGCTATCGGGTCGTGAGTCGTGAGTGATGAGTGATGAACTTTCTCTTTTATCAGGAACTTCTTCCCGGCTTTCAACTAACGACTCCCGGCTAATGACTCCCGGCTTCTGACTTCCGGCTCCGGCCTTCTTTTCGCTCACATACTGCAAAATGTCTTTCTTTGTCACCCGGCCTTCGTTGCCTGTGCCGGGAATATTTTCAAGTTCAGCCATACTTACTCCTTCACTGGCAGCTATATTCAAAACCAGCGGCGAATAAAAACGATTGCCTGCGCCGTTTCCCGTTTGAGGTTTCAGGTTTGGGGTCGAAGGTTGGGAATAAATTGTTTCCGTCACTTCAGCTTCCTGCACCTTGTACTTTGTCTCTTGAGTTTTGGGTTGTGGTCCCGAAGAAACACTCACCGGCTCTTCTGCACCGGTTTTTATTCTTGCAATCACTGAGCCAACGGGCACCACATCGTTTACGTTGTATAATATTTCGGTAAGCACACCAGCAGTAGTGCTGGGCACTTCGCTGTCCACTTTGTCGGTGGCAATTTCCAGTACGGTTTCATCCATTTGCACTTTATCCCCGGGTTGCTTGTGCCACTTCAGTATAGTGGCTTCCATAATGCTTTCACCCATTTTCGGCATGACGAGATCAACAATGGCCATGATTGATTTATGATTTATTGATGTCTGATGTATGATTGTTTTAGAAGCGGAGCAATATTTCAGGGTTTTATTATTATTATTAGCCCGGCTTCGCTATTACTATTTTGCTTTCGTTGCGCCTGCCCGCCGAATCCGCCACAGGCGGAGCAGGCGGGTCGCACACTTGTACTGAAACAAGTCTATTCAGCTGGTCCACCTTCAGTCTCTTTCCCCCAAAGCAAGGATCGATACTGCAAATCTTTATTCAGCTTTTAAATCTTTAATTCATCATAGGGTATAAAAACTATTTTTGAGCGAACATTCCTATCAATCTGGCATCTACTCTTAAATTTCCTTGTGGGGGACAAGGGGCTGCCAAAGGTAATGATTTAGGCTTTACAACCCGATCAACTGTTAGCAAGAATAAATTTTCTTAACAGGTTCAATGCTGCATGTGCTGTCAGTTCTATATTTCTTTCACGGTCAAAACGAAAAAATAATTTCACAGCTTCTGTTTTTTCTTTATTGCCGGCTGCAATCCAAACCGTTCCTACGGGTTTTTCGGGTGTGCCGCCATCGGGGCCCATAATGCCCGAAGTGGCTACCGCAAAATCCACATGCAGTTTTTCAATGGTTCCTTTCACCATCTGTCTTACCGTTTCTTCGCTTACTGCGCCCACCGTTTGCAGCGTACCGGGAGAAACGCCAAGAATATTTTCTTTCACTTCGTTGGCATAACTCACCACGCTGCCCATGAAATAATTTGATGAACCCGGCACCGAAGTGATGAGATGAGCGATATAACCGCCGGTGCAGCTTTCGGCTGTGGCAATTGTTTTGCCTTTTGATTTCAATATTTTTCCAATTACAATTTCCAGCCCTTCATCCTCATCACTCACCATAATGTCTTTTACCAGTTCTTTCAGCTGGTTGAAGTAAGAAGCCAGTTCAGCTTCCACACGGCTCAGGGTATCGCCTCTTGCTGTCAGCCGCAGCCGCACCATTCCGTAGGCAGGCAGGTAGGCAAGTTTTATGTTTGGCGGCAGCGAGCTTTCAAAATCCTTTATTTTTTCTGCAATAAAACTTTCGCCCTGCCCGGCCGTGAAAATCGTTTTATGAACCAACGCTGGTAGTGTAAAATCTTTTTGCAGGCGGGGAAGAACTTCACTTGTCATCAGCCCCTTCATTTCATACGGCACGCCTGGCAGTGAAAAGTAATGCTTCCCGTTATTCTGAAACATCATGCCGGGGGCCGTACCTCTTTCGTTGAATAAAACAGTACACACATCCGGCACTTCGGCCTGTTTCAGATTTCTTTCCAGCAGCGGCCGTTTCAGTTTGGTGAAAATGTTTTTTACATGCTCCAGCACTTGTTCATTTACCACCAGCCTGCCACCGAAATATTGGCACAGCAGCGGTTTGGTTATATCGTCACCGGTAGGCCCCAACCCGCCGGTGATGAGTATGACGTCTGACGACTCACTTTCGTCATCCAGTGCTTTCCAGATGTCATCCCAAACATCGCCAACCGCCACTTTTCGTTTTACCCAGATGCCGATCTTGTTCAGCTCCCGGGCCATCCATGCGCTGTTGGTGTCAACCGTCTGGCCGATCAGCAGTTCATCGCCGATGGTGATGATGGAGGCATTGATTTGTTTCACAGCTAACAAAGGTAGGAGATGAGTAAATTTGAATAATTAAATGTTCAATATTCAATGTTCCATGTTCAATTTCCAATTAAGAAGTGGTTGTTTGTTGCAGTATACTTGTTGCTGGTAGGCATATCTGCTGCACAAACCGTAAGTCAGAAACTGCAAAAAGCATTTGCTGTTTTTGAAAAAGACAACCAGTTGAAATATGCCATCAGTTCATTGTACGTGATTGACGCCGCAACCGGCCAGGTGGTATTCAGTAAAAATGCCCGCATCGGGCTGGCGCCGGCCTCTACACAAAAACTAATTACCAGTGCGACGGCTTTTGAGCTGCTGGGCAAAGAGTATAAGTATAAAACACAATTGGGATATACGGGGGAAATAGATGCCGATACTTTGGAAGGCGATCTGTTTATTCGTGGAAGGGGTGATCCGACCTTTGGAAGTTGGAGATATGTAAGCACAAAGGATTCAATCATTGTTTATAAGTGGAGTAGCATGATTAAAAAAGCGGGGATTAAAAAGATTGGAGGAGCGATTGTTTACAATTACAAAGATTATTCATTAAATGCCATACCTGATGGCTGGATTTGGCAGGACCTTGGGAATTATTACGGGGCAACACCATTTATTATTAATTGGCGGGAAAATCAATATGATATTTTATTGAAATCAGGCAATGAAATTAGTTCGGCAGTTGAAATCCTTGGTAATAATTCAAGCTTTCGAAACGAACTTAAAGCAGCGGCAAAAAATACAGGTGATAATGCTTATGTTTATCTACCAAGCACGGACTACTTCCCGGTTATTTCCGGAACAATTCCTGTTGGAGAATCTGCATTTAAAATATCTGCATCCGATATGCATCCATTTCAGAATTTTTCATTAGAGCTTCAATTTTCTCTTATTAAACAGGGAATCACGGCTAAAAAAACTCAAACTGGCCTTAATACAAACTGGGATTATTTGGAGAGAGTAAACGAGCTGAAGGACAAGATTAGAATTTTAGATACCCATTATTCCCCCTCCCTCGACTCGATCATCTACTGGTTCAACCAGAAAAGCATCAACCTGTACGGCGAGGCGCTGATTAAAACTTTTGCTTATGAAAAAACAGGTTTCGGCTCCACCGACAGCGGGATAGCGGTGCTGAAAAAATTCTGGAAACAAAAAGGCATGGATGAAGACGAGCTCAACATCGTGGACGGCTCCGGGCTTTCGCCGCTCAACCGTGTCACCACGCATGCACAGGTGGAAATACTGAAGTATGCAAAAGCCAAAGACTGGTTTCCTTATTTCTATAATTCATTGCCCGAATACAACGGCATGAAAATGAAAAGCGGCACCATCCGCGGGGTGAAGGCCTTCTGCGGGTATCATAAAGCGAAGAACGGGAAAGAGTATATTTTTTCTTTTATTGTAAATAATTATAACGGCTCGCCTTCGGCGCTGGTGAATAAAATGTACCGGGTGCTGGATGTTCTTAAGTAAAATGTTCCGTCTTTTATCTGAATAAATCCTGTTAACTTCAGTACTTAAATAAGCTGATTATGCAAAAACAAAACTTTAAAAACCACGGCCGCTATATCCCGCTTTATCATTACGGCGCCGCCATTTTAATAATCGCCACATTATTCGGAAGCATTATATCCATACTTCATGCAGATGCACACACGCATTATACGGCGGTAACACTTCTGTGTGTTTCCCCGGTGCTGGCCATTCTCTACTGGTATGCACGGGCATTTGCATTACGGGCACAGGACAGGGCCATCCGTGCCGAAGAAAATTTCCGTCACTATCTTTTAACCGGCAAACCCCTCGACAGCCGCCTGCGCATGACGCAGATTATTGCACTTCGGTTTGCACCGGATGAAGAATTCCCCTCCCTGGCAAAAAAAGCGGCAGAAGAAAATATGACGATGAAAGAAATCAAGATGGCTATAAAAAACTGGCGGGCTGATCACAACCGTGTTTAGAAAAAGATAAAAGGATTGATGATAAAAAACGGCGCGGCAAAACAAATTATCCAAACCAGCAGGATAAAAAATCTGCCGGTGAGTGAAAGATCCTGCAGCAGGCTGCGGTGAAGCAATCCCTGTATAATCAGTATCACCTGGTCTTCTTTCGGTGAAATTTCGTAAGGCGGCGAGGGTTTTACATCTTTCAGCTGGGGATAATATTTGATGATAACATTTCTCAGTCTCCAGTATTCTTCGGCGCTCAATTCATCATAGCTTTTCACCAGGTCAATGCCTTCGGCTTCTATTTTTTTTACCAGCCGTTCATGCTGCAGGTCGCCAATCATCCGGCTGAGCATGAGGAAAGGAAAAAACAGCAAGGGTAAAAATTCTGAACGGACTGCGAACCAAATCATCAGTGCGACGGACAGTATCACAAAAATTTTTCCGGGAATATTGTATTCATCCAGGAACAACCGGTGCAGCAGTTGGCCGCCATCAAGCGGGTAAACCGGCAGCAGGTTCAGCACATTCAGAAAAATCAATATCCACGCCGCCTGTTCAAAAAGCCTGATTTCCGTAGTGACGGCAACAAAATGAAAAATGATCCCGAGAATTATTCCCGGTACCGGGCCGGCCAGCAAAATGATTGCAGATTGCGTTTGCGATACTTCCTGTTTTTTACCTGAAACATAGGCGCCCATCAGCGGGATAAAATAAATGCCGAGGTCCTGGTATTTATAAAATTTCATGGCCAGAAAATGCCCCAGTTCGTGAAAGAGTACCACCGCGGTCAATACCAGCACCAGCGACCAGTTTTTTTGAAAGAAAAAATACCCGGCCACCAGGAAAAAGGCAAGACTTATCAGCGACTTCAGCCAGATATTCGCTTTGCTTTTTGGTTCCGCAAGTTCCGGCTTGGGAAGTTCAAGAGACGGATCAACAGGTATCGCAGGGGTTTGCTCCATCATTAGTTATTGAAAATAACGCTCCAGTTTTTTCTTTAGTGCTTCGGGCATGGTGGTTCTTTTCATGCCATCCTTTTCCATAAAGTACAAAATGATTTTTCCGGTACACAGCAGCTCTTCTTTTTCATTGAACACCTCATGATGAAATTCTATTTTATGATGCACGGGCAGCTCTTTCAGAAAAGTTTTTACGGTAAGCAGTTCATCGTACAAAGCCGGGCGCAGGTAGCGGGCATGCACATCCACCACCGGCATAATCACTCCCATTTTTTCCATGTCGGCATAGGTAAATCCCAGCTGCCGGATGGATTCAGCTCTCGCCACTTCAAAATACAAAAAGAAATTGCTGTGGTATACCACACCCATCTGGTCGGTTTCGGCATAGCGCACCCGTACTTTGGTTTCGGTGGTGAACATGTTGTTTTATGGTTTGCTTGTTGAATTGTTTGATGGCCGGTTCGAATCTTTATAGCAATTTAACCATCTAACCATCAAACACTTTTTCCTTGCTGCCTATTTTCCAATCAGCTTATCAATACTCCATTTGCCCGGGCCGCAAAGTAAGATAGTAAAAAATGCCAGCAGGAAAAGCAGGGGCTTTTCTCTTTCCTCCAAAGGCTGATTTTTACTTACTACAAAAATGATAACAATGAAAAATATTACCAGAACCAGGGAAGCCAGCCGGGAAAAAAGACCTGCCACCACCAGCAGCGCACAAAACACTTCAGCAAAAACAGCCAACAGCAGGCTGTTGGTATGGCCAATGTGCAGCGGATCGGAAAAGCTGTCTTTCCTTGCATTAAAATTTTCCAGCTTGGGTAAACCATGATACAGGAAGAGCATCAGCCCCGAAGCGGCCCTGAGCAGGAAAATGCTTAGGTTGAAAGCAAAGTCAGAATAGTTGACTGATAAAAGTTTTTTCATGGATTTTTTTTGCAATGTAACAAAAAGCCCTGACGGGATAAATGGCGAATACGGGTAATAGATTTTTTTTGTCCGGGAATAAAGAAAGGTACATCTGCTCTCTGCACAATAATTTGTTAAAGCTTCCCTGTTCATCCAATTATCCACAGATGTTTGGAATGATGTTTGGCATCAGGAAAAATAAATTGAATCTTTACAACGTTAAGTCACCACGGTTAAAGGACAACCCAATGAAGAATCACGGAATTGTTTTTGCAGTCATCATTTTTTCCGCTTCCATACTCCGGGCACAGCCAACCCGCCTAATCACTGACCCCCAGGAAAAATTCAAAGAAGCCAGAGAGTATTTTCAGAAAGAGCAGTACAGCCTTGCTTATCCGTTGTTCAGGGAACTGCAGCAGGCAATGATGGAAACCAACCGCATCAACGAAGCTCTGGTGACACAGGAAATTAATTATTACAGCACCGTTTGCGCCCTGAAGCAAAATGAAACCCGTGCCGAAGAAAGAGCCCTTGATTACATCAGCCTGGAGAAAAACAATGCCCGTGTGCAGCAGATGAATTTTCACCTGGCTGAATATTTTTTCCGGCAGCAAAACTTTGCCGACGCTGCAAAATATTATGAAGATGCCGGCATTGCCAACCTGAGCAACCGGGAGATTGCCGAAATGAAATTTCACCAGGGGTATGCTTATTTCACCCTGCAGCGCTTCAGCCAGGCCAGGCCGCTGTTCAATACCATACGCCAGCTAAAGGATGATCCCAATTATATCGACGCTAACTACTATTACGGCTTTCTTGCCTTCCGCGACCGGCAGTACAATGAGGCGCTGCAGAGTTTTAAAATAGTGGAGAATGAAAAAACCTATGCTTCGGTTGTACCCTATTATATAGCCCAGGTTTATTATATACAGGGTAAAAAAGACGAAGCATTAAAATATGCCGAAAGCAAACTAAAGGGCGGTAATGCCCAGTATTACGACCGGGAAATGAAGCTGATGCTGGGCCATGGATATTTTGAAAGAAAAGAATTTGCCAAAGCCTTGCCTTACCTGGAAGATTATGTGGCCAAAACTGAAAAGGTGACAAGAGAAAACCTGTACGAGCTTGCTTATTGTTATTATATGGATGGCAAATACAGGAAAGCTATTGACGGATTTAAGCAGTTGGGCGGAAAAGAAGATTCACTCAGCCAGCATGCCATGTATTTGCTGGGCGACTCGTACCTGAAAGTGGGTGAAAAGGCCAATGCAAGAAATGCGTTTTTATTCTGCGCATCCAACAGCAGCAATAAAACGCAGAAAGAAATTTCAAAATTCCAGTACGCCAAACTTTCGTACGAGCTCGGCTACCAGGATGAAGCGCTGAACAGCCTGAGCTCTTTCATTGCCGATTATCCAAACTCAACTTACAGTACAGAAGCAAGAGACCTGATGGTGATGGTGCTGGCTAATACCAATAATTATAAAGATGCGCTGTCGCTGCTGGAAGGTCTTTCGTCGCCAATGTCCAACTCGAAAAAAATGTACCCGCGGATTTTACTGGGCAGGGCCACCGAACTTATCAACGACGGGCAACTGCATGAAGCCGATGCCCTGCTCGATAAAGCACTGAAGGACCCGAACAATGCCTCGGTGCTGCCGTGGGTGAATTTCTGGAAAGGTGAAATTGCCTACCGCAGCAACAAACTTGATAATGCCATCAAACATTACAATGCATACTTAGATGCAGGAGCGCCGGCAAGCGGCGAAGCCAATGCAACAACTATCCGCTACAATCTTGGTTATTGTTATCTGCGCAAAGAAAATTATCCGGCCGCATTGAAATTTTTTGAACAAGTGGGAAAAAATCCGGCGCTGAACTCCGATGTACTCACACAGGATGCTTACCTGCGCAGTGCCGACTGCTATTTTATGAACCGGGAATATGCCCGGGCAAAAGCGATGTATGAAAATGTGATAAAGCTTTCGTGGCCGGCAGAAGATTATGCCACATTCCAAATAGCCATGCTGGCAGGCGTGCGCAGCGCCAATGAAAAAATCAGCCTGATGAACACGATGACAAGAAAATTTCCCACTTCCACGCTGATTGGCGATGCCAATATGGAAATAGCTAACAGCTATCTGGCTGATGAACGTTTCCGGGAAGCCATACCATATTTAAATAATGTACTCAAACTTTCTGCAAACAACAGCCTGAAGCCACAGGCGATGCTGAAGCTGGGTATTGCCAGTTACAACATGAACAATAACAGGGATGCTTTGACGCATTACAAAAACCTGGTGAATCAATACCCCAGCTCACCCGAAGCAGAAGAGGCGCTGGATAATATTAAAACGATATATGTGGCCGATGGCAAACCCGAAGAGTATGCCAACTACATGCGCCAGCTAGGCCGCCCACTGGATGTAAGCACGGAAGATTCACTATCGTGGTCGGCGGCTATCACGCAATATGAAAATGGTAACATCAATGCAGCCCTTACGGCATTCAATAATTATGTACAGCGTTTTCCTGCCGGTGCTTACTTGCTGGATGCAAATTTTTTCCGTGGCGAAATTTATTATGAAAAGAAAGACTGGTCCAATGCTTTAAATGGCTACGAGGCTGTGGCAGAAAGAGCGCCGAACCGCTTTGCAGAAAAAGCCATACTGCAAACTGCCCGGATTCATTTTTTTGAACAAAAGAACTACGCCAAAGCGGAAACTTTTTATGCCCAGCTCAAACAAATTACGGCCGGCCAGGAAAACAGGCTGGAAGCCATGCGTGGGTTGCTGCGCTGCCAGTACCAGCAGCAAAAGTGGAACGAAGCCGTGGAGAATGCAAAAGAACTGGTGAGCCTGAAAGGCAGCAGCACCGATGACAAGGCGCTGGCCAATATGGCGATTGCAAAATCGTACCAGGTGAATGGTCAGTATGAACTGGCCATTGCCAATTACAAATCGGTGGTGACGCTGAACAAAGCAGCGCTGGCTGCCGAAGCCCGCTACGAAATTGCCAGCAGTTGGTTTGCGCTTAACAAGCTTCCCGATGCGGAGAAATCGGCGTTTGAAGTGATTGACAAATCCGGCTCGTATGATTTTTGGGTAACCAAAGCCTACATCCTGCTCGGCGATATTTATTTCAGGCAAAAAGATTATTTCAATGCCAAAGCCACATTCCAGAGCATTGTTGACAATTCTGTTGTGCCTGAATTTAAAAAGGAGGCGCAGGAGAAACTGAGCAAAGTGCTGGAAGAGGAAAGCAAGAACAGCAAGGTGGGAAACAACTGAAAAATTATTGATTACTGATTACTGATTATTAATATGACGAAGTTGATAAATAAGAAAAAAATTTTACTGCTGGGATTTGGAGTTTTTTCTTTTGGAATTTCTTTTCCGCAGCAGGATACGGCAAGGAAAAAAGGCGTTGTGGACATCACTTCCGCATTTAAACCAATACTTAAAGAATCGGCAAAGATTAATTTCAATGCTTCGCCTGCACCCAATGATACCAGCAGGCCGAAATTGAATTATGATATCCCCAACCAGAACCTGTTATTTGCCTACACACCCGGCAGCCTGCGTCCGCTGGCGCTGGATGTTGACAGCAGTGGCGCATGGGACCTGGCCAGTTTTATCAAAGCCGGCTTTGGCAGTTTGAAAACACCGTTTGTTCAGGCCGGTTTTTCATTTGGCGATGGTAACACGGCCGGGCTGAATATTTATGCAAAGCATATTTCTTCTGACGGAAAATTACAATACCAGGATTATCGAAATACAAGTGTGGATGTAAAAGGATTTTTCCAGGCAGAAAAAAACATGGAGTGGACAGCCAGGCTGGGCATGAAGCAGGACCGCTATAACAAATACGGTTTCGATCCGGCTGTTGTCATCCTGCCGCCAAAGGATTCAATTGAGCAGTCGTTCCAGCTATGGAGCGGGGGCGTGGGTGTTCACAATATCAACCGCACACAATTTGGTATTTCGTACTCGCCGGAAGTATTCATTAATGTTTTCAGCGACGACAGGGACAACAGCGAAAGCAACACGAATATTAATGTGCCGCTGCAAAAAACTGTCGGAAAAGTTTTTGCCGTAAACCTCGGGGCCACGTTTGACTTAACGAGGTATAAGCCGGGCAAAACCGCTGCGAGTGACAATACATTTTATTACCTGAGTCCTTCGGTTTTATTCAAAACTCCCAAGGCAAATATCCAGGCCGGCATTCGTCCATCGTGGGATAATAAAACCTTTAAGATGTTTCCCAACGTGATGGCAGAGATAAGTACGGATGACAAGCGTTTCACTTTCCAGGCCGGGTGGACGGGCTACATCCGCCGCACTTCGTATCAGTACCTCGCTGCCATCAACCCCTACATTGATGCGCCGGCTGACCTGAAAAATACCTGGGTGGAAGAAAGATATGCCGGGTTCAAAGGTTCTGTTGGCGATCATTTTAATTACAGTGCCAAACTGGGATTTAATAAATATAAAAACCAGCCGCTGTTTGTAAATGATAATGCGACGCAGGATATTTACGACAATACTTTCCGCGTGGTATATGAGCCGCGGATGAAAGCCATCCATTTCGGCGGCGAACTGGGCTATACCGAGCAGGAAAAGTTTTCATTGATGGCAGGTATTAATTTCAACAAATACATCAACCTGTCTGTTCATGATAAAGCGTACGGGCTTGTGCCGCTTGAGCTGAAAGGTTCGGCCCGGGTGCAGGTGCTGAAAGATCTTTGGCTGAAATCAGACCTGTTTTTGTGGGAAGGCGCACAGTACAGGACGCCTTCGGGCAGTTCGGCGCAGCTCGATGGCTCGTTTGACCTGAATGCCGGTGTTGAATTCCGCATTACAAAAAACCTGAACCTCTGGGCGCAGTTCAATAATATTCTGAATAAAGAATATGAAACATGGAAACTGTACCGCTCATATGGGTTCAATTTCCTTGCCGGCGTTATCTTCGCATTCAATACTCCGCATCCGTAAGGGAGTAATTTTATTATTTCAATTCCTGTTGGTTTAAATTTTTTCCTGCAAATGGAAATCCAAAAGCATTTATACCGGTGTTTGATTTTATTCAAAAAAATAAGCCTGCCGGGTATAGGCACTATTTTTCTGCATCGCCATTCTGCACAGCTTGATTTTGGCAACAGGCAAATCTATCCGCCGGCTTTTCAGTTTAAATTAAAACCGGGAGCAGACAAACCTTCTAAAAAACTTTATGACCGGCTTTCTTCCTTGCTTTCCATTTCAGAATGGGAAGCAATAAAAGCAGTCAACGATTTTTCTTTTGATATAAAGAATAAACTTTCATCTGCCGGTGAAGTGCTTTGGGATAGTGTGGGCATTTTCCGGCGGGATGGTAAAGGGAACATTACCCTGGATTCAACTCCAGTGGCCTTACCATCCGAAATGCCGGTGACCGCAGAAAAAGTAATCCGTGAGCATGCAGAACATACGCTGATGGTGGGCGAGCAGGAAAAAACTTCGCTGGAAATGCAGGAGTATTTTGCTGAAAGCCCGGCAAAAAAAGATTACTCAATGGCTGTAGCCGTCATCCTGATTTTCCTGTCCTTGATTTTTACCGGCTGGTATTTTTCAGGAAAAGGAATCAACCCGGCATCTGCAGGCAACCAGCATGTGATAAAGCCAAAATAATACCTGCTCTTTTTTACATGAATGAAGCACTCAATTATAATCATTGCCCACTCTGCGGCGCTGCAGGTATTTCAAAAGTTTTTATGGTAAAAGACCACTCTGTCAGCCAGGAGCAATTCGGAATTTATCATTGTGCCGGTTGCCAGTTACGTTTTACACACCCGGCGCCATCACCATCGGTCATCGGCAATTATTATCAATCAGAAAACTACATTTCTCACAGCGATACTTCAAAGGGTTTTATCAACCGGCTTTACCGGCATGTAAGAAAAATCGCCATCGGCGGAAAAAAGAAACTGGTTGAAAAAAACACCGGTCTTACCTGCGGCAGCCTGCTCGATGTAGGCAGCGGCACAGGCTATTTTGCCATGGCTATGAAAAATTCCGGTTGGCAGGTGACAGCCCTGGAGCCGGATGAAGGAGCAAGAAAAGTAGCACAGCAGCAGCATGCGCTTGAACTTTTACCGGCAGAGGAACTTTTTCATTTACCTGAAAATAGTTTTGATGCAATTACCTTATGGCATGTGCTGGAGCATGTGCATGATGTAAAAAAATATATGGCTGCTTTTAAAATGCTGCTGAAAGAGTCGGGCCGCCTCTTCATTGCCGTGCCCAACTATACCAGCCACGATGCAAAGGTGTATAAAGAACATTGGGCAGCTTATGATGTGCCGCGTCATCTTTATCATTTTGCACCGGTAACCATGCAGCGGCTGATGAAAGAAATGGAATTAAAAATTACGGCAATAAGACCTATGTGGTTCGACAGTTTTTATGTGAGCCTGCTCAGCAGCAGGTATAAAAACGGCCGTACCAACTGGCCCGGGGCATTATGGGCCGCACTTGTATCAAACCTGGAAGCGATGCGTGATATGAAGAAATGCAGTTCGGTGATATATATTATCAGCAAATGATTTACTGGCTAAGCTGAATTTCATACAGCTCGGGCCAATACTTGCCGGTGACATAAATTTTTTTCGCGGTTTCATCATAAGCAATTCCGTTCGGCACATCGGCATTGGGGTCAATAGCCCTTACCCGCTTCCACATATCATTCAGGTCGTATTTTATAACCACTTTACCGGCCACAGGGTCTATTTTCAGCAGGTAAGGATATTGCCATTGGTTGGCATACACGAAGCCGTCAATATATTCCAGTTCGTTCAGGTTAAAAGTCTGGCTGTTCCCTTCCATGATTGAGGTTTTCGACAAGAGACGAAAGGTGGAAGGTTCATAAAAAAACAATTCGCCGCCGCCGGTGCTTACTACCAGGTTTTTACCATCGGTGGTAATGCCCCAACCCTCGGTTGGCAGGTTGTATTCTTTTATTTTTTTAAAATCATTAAGCGTATAAACAAACACCACATGGTTTTGCCAGGTAAGCTGGTAAAGGGTATCTCTTAAAATGGCAATGCCTTCGCCAAAATATTTTTTATCGAGATGTACCTGCCGTAAAGGGGTGCCTGTTTTCAAATCTATTTTCATCAACCTGGATTTGCCGGCATTTTCGGGATCCCCGGTACTTTCATAAAGTTCACCTTTGTAAAAAGTGAGTCCCTGTGTGAAAGAACCTGTGTCGTGCGGAAACACATTAATAATTGAATGACTCAATACCGGAGGATCGGGATTCACCGGGGGTGTTGCACCATTGCCGGAATGGTTTCCGGGATTGTCGTGATTTTTACAATGCTGCAATAAAAGGAGTGTAGTGGCGCAAAGAAAAAATACGAAGCCGGGGTGTAAAAAATTTTTTCTCATGCAAATAAAAATTCTTTCATTGAATCGGATTAGTAAATGTACGACTCAGAAAAGATTTCAATGAAGAAATTATATTGTTAAATGTTAATCATATAAATTTGACCATCTTTATTCCCGCCATTTCTTATCCGTTTTGTGAATACAGGTATTACCCTTGAAAATTCCGCATTCAATTCCTCTGAAGAAAAGAAAGAATAATCCACTTGCAGTATCCCTGGAATTCCATAGTATTTAACGGGTGGTAAATTTTTTGGTATTAATGATACTCAGAATAATTGTGTCAATAGGTTTGGTGTTTTCTGTGCTGAAAGGTGCCACGCAGCAGCGATGCGGCACAGCTGAGTATTTCAAGCAGCAACTCAGCGATGATCCAACCTACCGGCAAAGACTGGATGAGGTTGAAAATTTTACGCGGCAAAAAACGGGAACTGAAAACACTGCGCAAAGAACGGGTTCATTGCAGGGCGTGATAAAAATACCGGTAGTATTTCATGTGCTTTATCATTTACCGGAAGAAAATATTACTGCTGCAGCCATCCAGCAGCAGATAGATGCGCTGAACCGTGACTTCAGAAAAAGAAATAACGACACGGTAAATACACCTGCGGCTTTTAAATCAGTAGCTGCCGATATGGAAATTGAGTTTTACCCGGCCACGATGGACCCGCAGGGGCGCAGCACCAGCGGCATTGTACGGAAATACACACCCGTGACACAGTGGTATGCCGATGATAAAATGAAATTCACCTCCGGCTACGGCGATGATGCGTGGGACAGCAGGAGTTATCTCAACATCTGGATATGCAACTTGAAAAGTGCATTCGGATATTCCAACTTCCCGGGTGTGGATAATAAAATTGATGGGATTGTAATTGCTTCCGTTGTATTCTCTACTACTTATGGTTCCGTAAACCCGGTGTACGGTCGCACCCTGGTGCATGAAGTGGGTCACTGGCTGAACCTGCGTCACCTCTGGGGTGATACGTATTGTGGTGATGATTATATAAGCGACACGCCAAAACAAGCCGGTTATACACCGGATTGCCCCAGCGGCATCCGTATATCCTGCGGCAACAGCCCGGCGGGTGACATGTACATGAACTTTATGGATTTTACCGACGACAGGTGCATGAACCTGTTTACGCTGGGACAAAAACAAAGAGCAAGAGCGCTGTTTGAACCGGGGGGGCCAAGAAACTCTCTTCTTTCTTCAAAAGGACTCAATATTTCTACGATCCAGGCGGCAGAAGTTCCCGATTTTTACCCGCAATGGCTGCATGCACAGGTTTATCCCAACCCAGCCACCAGCAGTATCAATATTTATTTTGAATACGATGAACGCTGGCTGGGGAAAGAACTGCTGGTGGTGGATATGACCGGCAGGGTGGTAATTAAGAAAATTATCAATTCAAAAATTCAAAACATTGACATCAGCCGCCTGCCTGCAGGTGTTTATTTTATCCGGGCGGAAAAAGACGGAGAAAAAATAATAAGCCGATTTGTAAGATTGTAGAACCATACATGCTAACTGAGAGACAAAAAGCCGTCCGCCAAAAGTGGATTGGCTTTTTTGTTTATAGCGGGTCTCGCCAAAAGCGAGACAAAGTACCTCTGCGGAACATAAATTACCATCAAAGAAAATTTTTAATTCTCCATATTCAATTTAAAAGTTCGCCGTGCATTCATTTAACAACTGACCTCTTCAGACTTTACAGGAATGGGAAAAATAAGAAAGGGAACATATCGTTCCCCCCCCGGTTGAAATTTATTTTGAATTTGTGATTTTTATAGATGAATTGCCTCCCCGTAGGCTACTTCAATGGCATCTTTCACGCTTTCGCTGATGGTGGGATGCGGGTGAATGCTGTTGAGCACTTCCTGGTAAGTGGTTTCCAGCTTGCGGGCTGTCACCGTTTCTGCAATCATCTCGGTCACATTGTAACCAATCATGTGGGTTCCCAGCCATTCTCCGTATTTAGCGTCGAAAATTACTTTGATAAATCCTTCCCCATGTCCGGCCGCTGAAGCCTTACCACTGGCACTTAGCGGAAACTTGCCCACCTTCACTTCGTAGCCGGCCTCTTTTGCCTGCTTTTCGGTGTAGCCTGCTGAAGCAATTTCGGGAGAACAGTACGTACAGCCCGGCACATTGTTATAATCAAGCGGCTCGGGTTTGTGATGATATTTCTTTTCGTTGAAACCGATATTTTCCACGCAAATGATGCCTTCTTTGCTGGCCACATGGGCAAGCGCCTGGCCCGGCACACAGTCGCCGATGGCATAGATGCCGGGAATATTGGTCTGGTAAAATTTGTCCACTAAAATTTTTCCCTTGTCAGTTTTTATACCCATCTCTTCAAGTCCGACGCCTTCAATATTGGCAGAAATACCCACGGCACTCAGCACCACATCGGCTTCCAGGGTCACTTCGCCTTCCGGGGTTTTCACTTTTGCTTTTACACCGCTGCCCGAGGTATCCACGGAAGTTACCTCGCTGCTTGTCATCACGGTGATGCCTTGTTTTTTGAAATTCTTTTCCAGCTCTTTTGAAACATCTTCATCTTCTACCGGAACGGCTCTTGGCAGAAACTCAACAATGGTGACTTTTGTACCGAGGCTGTTGTAGAAATAACCAAACTCAACACCGATGGCGCCGCTGCCCACCACAATCATTGACAGGGGAAGTTTGGGCAATATCATAGCTTCCCGGTAACCAATAATTTTTTTGCCGTCAATCTTCAGAGCGGGGATTTCGCGGCTGCGGCCCCCGGTAGCAATGATGATGTATTTTGCTTCAATGGTTTTTTTACTGCCATCGGCTGCGCTTACTTCAAGCTGGCCTTTGGCTTTCAGCTTGCCGAAACCCATGTGCACATCAATCTTGTTTTTCTTCATCAGGAACTGAACGCCCTTGCTCATTTTGTCGGCCACGGCGCGGCTGCGTTTTATAATGGATTCAAAATTGGGCGTGCCGCTGGCT
>Ga0114944_1000110_pt1 | contig 19240 bp, 16 predicted proteins | sample OV2TP2_FD_89582 | JGI IMG/M metagenome (GOLD analysis project Ga0114944, IMG submission 89582) | Hot spring microbial communities from Beatty, Nevada to study Microbial Dark Matter (Phase II) - OV2 TP2 | ecosystem: Environmental > Aquatic > Thermal springs > Hot (42-90C) | place: USA: Beatty... | reverse complement strand
TTTAATTGTACTATGGATGCGAAAGCCCCGGAAGTACTTACAACCAGTAAATGCGGGGCTTTCAAAAAAAATTTTCTTTCAACATCAGAGCTTGCTGGCTAATTCTTTTCCTGCCTTGAAGCGGGCCACTTTGCGGGCTTTGATGGTGATTTCCTCATTGGTTTGGGGGTTACGCCCCTTGCGGGCTTTTCTTTTTGAAATAAGAAAAGTACCGAATCCTACCAGGGTTACCTTGCCACCGGCTTTCAATGTTTTTGTAACAGCTTCGGTGAAAGAATCTATTGCAGCGTTGGCCTGCGTTTTGGTAATACCTGTATCATCGGCCATTTTGTTAATTAAATCTGCTTTGTTCATAGTTAGTTTTTTAACGATTAATAACGGCGGCAAATTTAGAGGGTTTTGTATTGCAGCAAAATTTTTCTTCCTGTTTTTTCAGCACAGATTAATCACGCTGAACCCGCATGGGGAAAGGATTGCATAAGATTGCAGATTGAGGATAGAACAGATAGTTTCTTGCTCTTTTCACGCTGTTATTGCACCACCTGCATCAGGCTGCGGAAGGCAATGAAGCGGTCGCCCCATTTGTCAATGGCCTTTTGCCGCATACCGGCAGCATACAATTCAATATAGCGGTTGTAACCCGGTTTGCTTTCGGCAAAATATTGTGCCGCATAGGTAGGCCCTTCTTCTTCCTCCGTTTCCAGCAGGCGCAGCAGTTGGGCATGGGTAAAACAACCGGTGCTTACCACTTCGGGCATATGTTCCTGCTGCATCCACTGCAGCCAGGCCTCGTGAATGGACCAGTCAGGTTTTACGGTGACATTGTAGATAAACATTGTGCAAAGTTATCCTGCTGTGCCGGTCTTTGAATTGTCATCAATAATGATTTTTTTCAACCGTTGATACATAAAAGAAACCGAAAGCAATAAAATACCAAGCAAAATAAATGCTGCAATCTTGCCTCCGGGCGGAATATTGCTGATGTCGTAAGTAAAAAGTTTTAGGATTGTAAGTGTAAAAAGACTGAGTGAAATAATTCTTAGCAAACGAAACCTAAAACGCATGCCCAGCCACATTATGGCAAACGAACAAATACCCCAGAGAATACTAAGACCGGCTTTATAATAGAGGTTCTCCCACCAACCCCATTCGCTTCCCCTGTAATTTATCCATAAATTCAACTGGTACATCTCATTGCTCAGAATAAATACTATGCCAAGAGAACTCCCCCATGTTATTACAGAAAGATAATTTACCCATCCGGTTCCGTTTATTCTCTTGAAATATACAACGAGATTTTGCAGCAGCCACAATAACAATGCGATGCTGATCCAGTGCGCAAGAAAGAGGGGATCTTCGTTTCTCTTAATTAATGTAAGTGAAATTTCATGATTAATGCTTACGCTAATAATATAAAGCCCGGAACAGAGAAGGGTGAACAGTAATTTTAATACAGGAAAAACAGCGGTTTTTCTGAATACAGTCAAAAGTACGATGGCAAAAGCAAAACTGTAAAGCTGCAGGTAAATGCTGAAAAGTGATTCAATACTGAATCTTGTACTGAACTGGTAATAAATTTCCAGCGCTCCGCTGAAGTATAGGGTGATGATAAAAGCCCCGAGCAGGCAATTTCTTACTGCCCGGTTGGTGTAACCATCCAGATAAAATGTGTCTGCCTCTTTGTACATGAACCGGTAATAGATAAACCATGATGCCGCTGATGCAATTGTTGTAGTAAAACCTTTGTTCAGAAATACCGGAATGACATGGCTTCCGGAAAAATAAACCTGCAACCAGGTAAGCAGGAGGCTAATAACCACCAGTACAGCAATCACCAGGGATGCAATTTTTAACTGGACAATTCTTGCCCGTTGAAACAGCCAGTAAAGTATAACCATTTCTGCCGACCAGAACAGCGTAATATGACTTCCTTTGAATTGAACCGGAGCAGTAAGAGAAATAAAAGTAATGGCAAGCCCGGTAAGCAATGAAATGAAATTACGGTCAATCGTTTTTTTATGTTTAAACCCCGTAATCAGCAACAGGTTAAAAACTCCCAGTAATGAAGTGAACAAACCTTTATACTCTCCGCCATTCCAGTATTTGAGAATAAAAATGCCGGCGATGTAAAAAAGAAAATTGATACTGAGCACAACAATAAAATCAAAAGCCGCAAAACTTTTTTTCTGCCGGATATTATTTACGATGTTCATAATGACAAACTGCAGGTAAAACAAGGTGCCAAAGAACATGGCGCTTTTATAAGGAAAAGTGATTTTATAATCAACCCATAATTTTTCAATCAGCCAGTTGCCATAAATAAGTGCGGTGAAAGACAAGGCAATCATATTGATGGAAGGCCAGCGCCTGAACCATGCCAGTGTCATCAGCCCTGCGTTCAGAATACACAGATAGGTAAATAAGGCTGCATAATTTTCCTGCTCACCTCTGACAAGAAAAGGGGTTATGAATCCACCGATAGTTGCCAGGATTGCCAGCTCAAGCCGGTTGTAGTAAAGCGCTACCGATACAGCAAATGCCGTTATTAGAACCATGATGATAAAAGCTGTCTGCTGGCTTATAAGATGATACGGGTGAAATGCAAATGCAATGGTGAAATAAAAAACTGTAAGTCCGCCACCAACCAGCACCGAACTGAATGAGCGGTAACTATTCCTGATACGGTGAGCAATGCCAATAAGAACTGCCCCGGCAATGAGCCCTATCAAAATACGGCCGGATTCTTTTATCCAATTTTTGTCTATTGCATATTTCACAAAAAATGAAATGCCCAGTACCAACACGGCAATACCGATTTTGTTTGCCAGGTTTTCACCAATAAATTTTTCAATGTCGGTTGCAGGTTTTAATGCCGGATTCACAATTTGTGGAGGATTGCTATCATTAGCATCAACCTCCTCTTTCAATTCAAAAACAGGCCGGTCCGTTTCCGGCTGTACTTTTTCAATGGTAAACACAGGTCTTACAGGTTCTGTTTTTTCTTCTTTTATAGAAGTAATAACCGGAGGCGTAGGCGTTGGCTCCTGGATTGGCTTTTCTTCAGCCTCATCAGTTCTTTCCCTCGATTGTAGTTTCAGGCGCCCTATTTCTTTTGCAAGATGGGAAAACTCTCCGCTTAATTGCTTAAGCCTGTCATAAAGCGCTTCGGTAAGTTTTTGCTGTTCGGAAGTTCGGTTTAAAATTGTTATAAGCAAAACAAAAAAAGCAAGCGGAATTAGAATGAGCAGAATGATTAAACCGGTCATCTGGTTCTGGTTTGATAAAAAATGGCAACGGCATTGTTGAAATCAGTGATGAAACAGTGCCGCTCTAAATTTTAATATCTAAATATACCGGGCAATGATCAGAATGTTTTACATCGGGGAAAATTTCAGCATCCTTTAACTGTTTTTTCAATGGCTCAGTAACATTTATATAGTCAATGCGCCAGCCTTTGTTTTGCAAACGTACACCCGGGAAGCGCTGGCTCCACCAGCTGTAGCGGTGCGGTTCGGGGTGAAATTCGCGGAACGCATCGATCCAGCCGCTGGCAAAAAATTTATCCATCCATTTTCTTTCATCGGGCAAAAAACCGGAAGAGTTTTTATTGCCTTTCGGGTCATGAATATCAATTTCCCTGTGTGCAATATTGTAATCACCGGCAAGAATCAGTTTCGGATGTTTCTTTTTCAGCTTATTCAGCCACACCAAAAAATCATCCAGCCATTTGTATTTAAACGCCTGCCTTTCTTCGCCACTGGTGCCGCTGGGAAAATAGGCATTGATGAGCCGCACATCTTTAAAGTCAAGTTGCAGAATTCTTCCTTCATCATCGCTGGGGCCGTGGTCGTTGCCATACTCCACTTTATCGGGTATTATTTTTGTAAATACCGCCACGCCGCTGTATCCTTTTTTCTGCGCACTGAACCAGTAATCGTGATACCCGAGCCCGTTGAACAGTTTATGATCCACATTATCTTTCTGTGCCTTGGTTTCCTGCACGCAGATAACATCGGCAGGATTTGTTTTCAGCCAGTCGGGAAATCCCTTGTTGATGGCCGCCCGAATGCCGTTTACATTGTATGAAATAATACGCATAATTAATTTTTGCGGGCTGACAAGTTACATGTTTTACAGAAACGGTCGTTGGCGGAATTATTCTATTTTTAGTGTTCGGCATAATTTGAAAAATATGAAACCACATGAACACCTGATTCCGCCTAAAGCCCATGTGTACCTGGATGGTCCCAAAAGCAGGGGCTTTGAATTATTGTTTGCGATGCGTGTATTCTGGCAGTTCATCCACGGGTTCAGGCGGCTGCACTTTATCGGTCCGTGTATTACAATATTTGGATCAGCAAGGTTTGGAGAGGAACATGAATATTACAGAGCGGCCAGGGAATTCGGAAAGCGGATTGCACAAATGGGTTTTGTGACGATAACCGGCGGCGGCCCCGGCATTATGGAAGCGGCCAACCGCGGCGCTTTTGAAACAGGCGGTGTAACGGTAGGCTGCAATATCCAGTTGCCATTTGAACAAAAACCCAACCCCTTTACAAACTATACCATAACCTTTGAACATTTTTTTGTCCGCAAGGTTTTGCTCACAAAATATTCTTACGCTTTTATCATCATGCCCGGCGGCTTCGGTACCATGGATGAATTTTTTGAAACACTGACCCTGGTGCAGACAACAACCATTACACAATTCCCGCTTGTGCTGTTTGGAAAAGAATATTACAAAGACCTGTGGGAAATGCTGGAGCACATGGCGCAGAAAGGAACCATTGCCAGAAAGGATCTTTCGCTGGTGCTGCTTACTGATGATGTGGATGAAGCCATGCATCATATACGAACCTATATCAAACAGAATTATAAAATTGTGCCCCGCCGCCGGTCGTGGTGGCTGTTTGAAAAAAGATGAGTTAATATTGCAACCTGAAATTTTTCCCGATGAATACTTTTAATACGGTGATATTTGACCTGGGCGGTGTGCTTATTGACTGGAATCCCCGCTATGTGTACCGCACTATCTTTAAAACGGAAGAAGAAATAGACTGGTTTTTTGAAAACATAGCCACACATGAATGGAACGAAAACCAGGATGCCGGCTACCCGCTGGATGCCGGCACAGAAGACCTGATAAAAAAACACCCCGATTGGGAAGATGAAATACGGGCCTATTACGGACGCTGGGAAGAAATGCTCGGCGGGCCGATACCGGAAACAGTGGAAATTTTCAGGCAACTGAAACAGAAACCCGAAATAAAAACTTATGCGCTTACCAACTGGAGCGCCGAAACTTTTCCTATTGCGCTGGAGCGCTACGATTTTCTGCACTGGTTCGACGGCCGCGTGGTAAGCGGCGAAGAAAAAACCCGGAAGCCTTTTATTGAATTTTACCAGCGGTTGCTGAACAGGTATAATGTAACCCCCGGTGAAGCTTTGTTTATTGATGATAACTTGAGAAATGTAAAGGCAGCGGAAGAACTGGGAATATCCGGCATTCATTTTCACAACCCGCAGCAATTGAAAGACGAGATGAAAAACTTCGGGTTTAATTTCTTACGATAAGACTTTTCAATGGAAGAAAATACGATTAACCAACCCCCGGAAATGAGTCTTGCCGACGAATTAAGCCCTCATCTGCAATACCAGCCGGCATCAAGGGGTCAGCGTTTTTTGAATTGGCTGATTGATAACCTGCTGCTGCGCTACGGGCTGAGTTATGTAACCGGCACCATGGTGGGTTACCTGCTGGGAACTTTTTTTCCTGAATTTATAATGAGAATAATTGAAGAAGAAAACCGGCTCAATTTGTGGGTGCTTGGCTACATCATTGTTATTTTTAATTACCTCATTTATTATACTATTTGTGAAAAAGGGTTTCGTGGTTATACAATGGGCAAATTGATAACCGGCACACGGGTCATCAGGGAAGACGGGGAAGAGCTCACATTCAGGGATGCACTGCTGCGGACGCTGAGCCGGTTGGTGCCATTTGAAGTGTTAAGCGGTTTTGGCATACGGCCATGGCACGACAGCTGGACGAAGACGAGAGTGATAAAGAGCCGCTAACCTCTTCTGCCGCCCAGGTAAGAAATTTTAGATTTGAAATTCAAAACGGTTTTCAAATTACAACTGAAAGACCGCCTGTGCACCGGGAAATTGTTTTGGCAATCTATAAGGAATTTTTCCTGAATCTTTTCTTATCAAAAATGCCGATAATATAAGCCACCAGGAAAGGAAGCAGCAAAATGACTGAAACCGCGGTCAGAATAATTAAAATATCATACGCCTTATAAGCTGCATTTGTATGCCTGATTCCGCCCATGATATTAAAAACAACTTTTTCAAGATTCAGGAGTGAAAGTGAAGAAACGATGATAACCAATGGCATGAAAGTGAGTACAGCAACATAACCTTTCAGTTCTTCAAATCTTTTAAGAAACTGAAACAATAAAATCACCCGCCAGGAAGCTACCGTTAAAAGAAACCAGGCATTGACAGTTGCGGCTGTTTCTATCTGAAGGAATTTTTCAACCGGAATGGCATACAACAATGCGGGAAAGGAAGTCAGCGAAATAAAGGTAAGAACCATTTTATAGTTCCATCTAGCCGGATTGTAAGGTAAAACAATGAGCCAGATAAAAGCAGCAAGAATAAAAATATAAATCACGGAACCCACTCCTGCATACTGAAGCGTTTTGGCATTGGGATGATCCCAATAGCGGCCAATACCCACCAGCCAGGTACCGGCAATTCCTAAAAAAAGATGTTTGTTATTAAATGAAGAAATGTCCTCAGCAGAAATGCGGAAGGTTAAAAGACGAATCGCTGTTTTTAAAATATTGATCAAACAAATCCGGTTATTCAAGAATTGGCCGCAACCACTTCTCCGCTTCCTCCATACTCATCTCTTTTCTTTTTGCATAATCTTCCAGCTGGTCACGCATAATTTTTCCCACACCAAAATAATGGCTTTGCGGATGGGCAATATACCAGCCGCAAACAGATGCCGGCGGGTTCATGGCAAGGCTTTCAGTAAGTTCGATGCCGATATTTTCCTTCACATTCAGCAATGAAAATAATTTCAGCTTTTCGGTATGGTCGGGGCAGGCAGGATAGCCCGGTGCGGGGCGGATGCCTTTGTACTCTTCTCTTATCAGTTGCTGGTTGTCCAGGTTTTCGTCTTTGGCATAGCCCCAGTATTCTTTTCTCACTTTTTCGTGCAGGCATTCGGCAAAGGCTTCTACAAAGCGGTCGGCAAGAATTTGCACCATGATTTTGTTGTACTCGTCGTGTTCGTTGGCAAATTTTGTAGTCCACTTACCAGCACCTTGTATTGTGACAGCGAAAGCTCCCATGTAGTCGGAGCCCAACTCCCGGGGACAAACAAAATCACTTAATGAGAAGTTGGGTTGTCCCACCGCTTTCTTCAACTGTTGACGCAGCATTTCCAGTTTTACTTCGCCGCTTTCGGTTTGTAAGGTAATTGTATCGGCATTGTTACTAACTGCAGGCCAGAAACCAATTACACCGTTTGCTGTAAACCATTTTTCGGTTACAATTTTTTCCACCAGCTTTTTTGCGTCGTTGTAAAGCCGGGTGGCTTCAGCGCCGAAAATTTTATCGGATAAAACATCGGGAAATTTTCCGGGCATTTCCCATGCAATAAAGAACGGGCCCCAGTCGATGTATTTTGCCAGGGTGGCAAGGTCAAAATCTTGCAGCACTTTCACTGCATCCACAGCGGGTTTGACTGGCTTGTAATGTTTCCAGTCGAAATATTCTTTGGTAATAACGGCTTCGGAGTACGGGATAAGTGTTTTTGATTTTTTATTTAAAAACTGGTGGCGCAGCGTTTCGTATTCTTTTTGGGTTTCTTTCAGAAAGGGTTCCCGCTGTTCATTGCTCAGCAGGCTGCTCACTACGGTCACACTGCGGCTGGCATCCAGCACATGAATGACGCCGTTGTCGTACTGCGGTGCAATTTTTACGGCTGTATGCGTACGTGACGTAGTAGCGCCGCCGATAAGCAACGGCTGTTTCATTCCGCGACGTTTCATTTCATGCGCCACATGCACCATTTCATCGAGAGATGGAGTGATCAAACCGCTCAACCCTATAATATCTGCTTTTTCTTTTTCTGCCGTATCCAGAATTTTATCGGCAGGTACCATTACGCCAAGGTCTTTTATTTCATAGCCGTTGCAGCCAAGCACTACGCCAACAATATTTTTCCCGATGTCGTGTACATCGCCTTTTACGGTTGCCAAAAGAATACGGGCCGCACCGGCTTCTTCTTTGTTTACCGTTCCGGTTGCCAGATGTGCCAGGCGTCGCTCCTCTTTTTCTGCTTCAATGTAGGGTGTTAATACAGCAACCGCTTTTTTCATCACTCTTGCACTCTTCACTACCTGCGGTAAAAACATTTTACCGCTGCCGAATAAATCACCCACCACATTCATACCGTCCATCAAAGGACCTTCAATTACATCAAGCGGCCTGGGATATTTCAGTCTTGCTTCTTCGGTATCGGCGTCAATGAAATCCGTAATGCCATTAATCAAAGCATGCTTCAATCTTTCCTCCACCGGGGTATTTCTCCATGCCTCATCCTTAACTTCAGTTTTACCTTTTGCCTTTACAGTTTCAGCAAAGGCAATCAGTTTTTCGGTGGCTTCATTGTTTTCGTTATTATGGTTCAGGATCACATTTTCGCAGAGCTTTCGCAGCTCAGGTTCTATTTCATCGTACACCACCAGCTGCCCGGCATTCACTATACCCATATCCATGCCGGCTTTGATGGCATGGTAAAGGAAAACAGAATGCATGGCTTCCCGCACATGCTCATTGCCGCGGAAGGAGAAAGAAAGATTGCTCACACCGCCGCTTACTTTTGTCAGCGGCATCAGTTTTTTTATTTCCCTTGTGGCTTCGATAAAATCAACTGCATAGTTGTTGTGTTCTTCAAGACCAGTGGCTACGGCAAAAATGTTGGGGTCGAAAATAATATCCTGCGGAGTGTACCCCACCTGTTTGGTGAGAATAGTATAAGCCCGGTGACATATTTCCACTTTACGGTTTTTTGTATCGGCCTGGCCTCTTTCATCAAAAGCCATCACGATAACAGCGGCGCCGTACATCAGGCAGGTTTCGGCCTGCTGAATAAATTTTTCTTCGCCTTCTTTCAATGAAATGGAATTGACAATGCATTTGCCCTGCACGCATTTAAGCCCTGCTTCGATAATCTCAAACTTCGAGCTGTCAATCATGACAGGAATCTTTGCTATGTCGGGTTCGCTTTGCAGCAGGTTCAGGAAAGTTGTCATAGCCTGTACGCCATCGAGCAGCGCATCGTCCATATTTACATCCAGCACCTGGGCGCCGTTTTCCACCTGCTGGCGGGCTACACTCAGCGCTTCTTCATATTTGTTTTCTTTAATAAGGCGTGCAAATTTTTTAGAACCGGTCACATTGGTTCGTTCGCCGATATTTACAAAATTGGTTTCGGGGCGAATGACCAGTGGTTCTAAACCAGAAAGCCGTAAGTAAGGATGAATGATAACCTGTTCCGACATTTATGGATTCCTCCTGGCCAGAAGATTCCGGATAGAAGAAAAGTTGTTGACGATAAGAATGAGTACGGACAGTATCAGCAGAATTTTTTCCATCAGTTTTCAATACGATTCGCTAAGATAATCAAATCGCCAGTTCTTTTATAGTCTCCGGTAATTTTCTGGGTGATAAATTTTTTACATGATTGGCAATATGCCGTATATGTTCGGGTGTGGTGCCGCAGCAACCGCCTGCAATATTTACAAAGCCTTCGCGGGCCCATTCTTCAATAAAGTGAGCCGTGTCTTCGGGTTTTTCGTCGTATTCTCCCATGGCATTGGGTAAACCTGCGTTAGGATAAGCCGAAACATAACAGGAGGCAAGCTGGCTCAGCTCCCCGATATGCGGCCGCATTTCTTTTGCGCCCAGTGCACAGTTGAGCCCGATGCTCAGCGGCTTTGCATGCATCATGGATGTATAAAATGCTCCGAGTGTTTGCCCGCTAAGTGTTCTTCCTGATGCATCGGTAATAGTTCCGCTGATCATTATTTCTATTCGCTGAGCAGCCGGATGTTCTTTGAAATATTTTTTAATGGCAAAAATGGCTGCTTTTGCATTTAAGGTATCGAAGATGGTTTCAATTAATAACAGGTCAACAGCTCCGTCAACCAGGCCACTTACCTGTTCATAGTAAGCTTCAACAGCTTCATCAAACGTCAAGGCACGGTAACCGGGATTGTTGACATCGGGGGAGAGAGATAAGGTTTTGTTCATGGGCCCGATGGCGCCAGCGGCCCACCCCAACCCCTCACGAAGGGAGGGGTTTTGGGCTCTCCATTCGTTGATACTTTCCTTTGCAATTTTTGCGGCGGCAAAATTAATTTCATACGCCAGCGACTGCATGCCGTAATCGGCCAGCGACACACGCTGTGCATTGAAGGTGTTGGTTTCAATGATGTCCGCGCCGGCTTCCAGATATTGCTTGTGTATTTCTTTTATGATATGTGGTTGGGTAAGGCACAGCAGGTCGTTGTTGCCTTTGAGGTCTGTGGGCCAGTCTTTGAACCTTTCGCCGCGGTAATCGGCTTCGGTGAGCCGGTACCGCTGAATCATGGTGCCCATGGCCCCGTCAATGATGAGAATGCGTTTTTCGAGTTCGTTTCTGATGTTCATAAAAAAAGCTTTAAATTTTTAGCTATGCGCTGTTAGTTTTGTTGAACAGAATTACCGAATCCTGAACGGAGCGTCCCTCCTGCGCTGAAGCTTCGGAGGACAGGCGCAACAAAAGCTTAATAGCAGTAGTCAAGCTGACTACATAATCAATATCCTCGAACTAAATAAACGGTTGGAAACAGTAAGTGAAGTTTCTTGTCGTTTATTAGTTCAGTTTTTTGTACAGGCCGAACAATAAACAAATCCGCCTGCGGCGCAAAGATAAAAGTCAAAACTTAAAAGTCAAAAGTTATTTATGGCCAACATAACTTTCCACCGGAAGGCGGTTTTGCAGGCTTCTTGCCAGCGTCATTTCATCGGCATACTCCAGTTCGCCGCCGAAGGCTATGCCGCGGGCAATAGTGGTGATGCGGACATCCAGGTGTTGAAGTTTCTTTTGTATATAATAAATAGTAGTGTCGCCCTGGATATTGGGGTTAAGGGCAAAAATGATTTCCCCGGTTTTTTCTTTCTGCACGCGGCTGATGAGTGATTCGATAGTGAGCTGGTCGGGCCCGATGCCATCGAGGGGGGAAATGACGCCGCCCAGCACGTGATATGTACCGCTGTACTGCTGTGTGCTTTCAATGGCAATTACGTCGCGGATGTTTTCTACCACGCAAATCATATCCTGCCGGCGCAGGCTGTTGGCGCAGATGGAGCAGATGTCGCCATCGGCCACATTGAAACAGCGCTGGCAGAATTTTATTTCGCTGCGCATTTTAGCAATCACTTCGGCAAATTGCGCCACATCTTTTTCGTCCTGCTTTAATAAATGCAACACCAGGCGCAGAGCAGTTTTTTTACCGATTCCGGGCAGCCTGGCAAATTCGTTCACTGCGTTTTCAAGAAGCTGGGAGGAGAATTGCATGAAGCAAAGATAATGAGTGATGAATGATGAGTGATGAGTAATTGTGTTCCCGGTTACAAAAATCAACCCTCATTACTCATTACTCATCATTGGATTTCATATTCATTTTCCCAGTCTGCTTTCACGGAAATTTTTTTGCTGAGGGGTTTGACGATTTCGGGCTGTTTTCTTTTTCCGAAAAATTCACCCGGGTCCCAGCGGCCGTTTTTGTTGTTGTCAAAGAGAATGCTCAGGTCGTATTCGCCGGGGAGAAAGAGCGGCTGGAAAAATTCAGGCGCTGCCAGCGGGAATGACCTTATTACCTGGTTGCCCTGGATGAACTGCAGCACGGGATTTTTTGAAACATCAAGATTGATGAAATTCAGTTTTACCGAGCCATAATCCGCTTTTTTGCGGGTAGTAAAACTCAGGGTATCTGTTTTCAGCAGCTTGCGGCCGGCGCTGTCTTCGGCAAAATCCTTATCGAGAATGAGATGGTAAAGCGTATTTTCTTTCCAGGCAACCTGCAGGATAAGTTTTTTCTTCAGGCTGTCAAGTGTCCAGTAATAATTCGTTTCGGGTTTGAAAGATGAATCGGTACTAAGCTGCAGCTTCAGTGTATCGAGGCTGCGCAGCGGCTGTTCGAAGTTGAGAGAAAAACCGGTGAGCAGGTCCTGCACGCCGGCGCTGAGGCTGGTGCCGAATTTTAATCTTTTGTCATCGGCTTTGGCACCCGGGCTGCGGCCGCTGGTGAAGCTGATGAGTGGCGCAGTTGTCGTTTCTTTTTTATCGGCATAAGCGTACAAGGTAACAGGAGGCGCTTCGGGTTTTACTTCCACTGCGCTGTCGGCAAAGGCAATAAGCTGGGCGCCTCCAAAATACCGGCGGCTGCCGCCTTCGTCTTTCAAGGCATATATATAATAGGTGCCGGCCGGAAGAAACCGGAAACGAAAATTACCGCTGCCATCAAGACGGGTAATATAGCGTGGCCGTTCTTTTACAAGTGCGGAATCGTCGCTGCGGCGATGCAGCATCACGATGAGTGTGCTGTCGGTGCCGCCGGTTTCGGCAAGCCTTACATTGCCGGTGAGTTCAAGTGAGTCAATAGCCGTGCCGGTTGTAAAAATGTAGGAAAGATTTGGCAGCACATTGCCTTCGTTCACATCTTTAATGGCTTTGCCAAAATTGTAGAAGTAAGTAGTGTTGGGTTCAAGGGTGTCTTTAATTTTTACGATGAGTGATTTAAGTTTTACTTCCACGGCCGGTTGTTTTTCGGGAGTGGGAGAAATGAGCAGGTTCTGCACCAGGTCCAGCTGCGGGTCAATGTATTCGTCAAAAGTAATTGTGATGGTTCTGCTTTTGAAACCGGCGCTTGAGTCAGGCGGTTCCGCTTTCACAACCCGTGGCGGCAACGAATCCCTTGGCCCGCCGGTGGGAGGAATCATATTGGCGCAGCCTGAAGTGACCAGGATTTTCGGGATGAGAAGGATGGCGAAAAAAAACGGAAGAAGTCTTTTTATGTAGATTAAAATGTTCAATGCTCAATTTTCAATGTTTTATACCAGGGAAGCGAATGAAGCGAATATTGATACCGTGCAAACATAAAGGCTTTATCGTTATGGTCTGTTAAAGCTTTCTTCATATTAATAGAAAGCTGCGTTAATCATTGCTCTGTTTCTTCCTCTGTTTGCAGTTCGTGCAGTGCAATAGCCAGGTTATTTGTTTTTACAAAATTGCACCAGTGACATTCGGGTTTGCCGCAACCGATATAGAATTCACGGTTCTGAATTTTTGCCCAAACAGTAACAACCTGCTGTATCACTGTTTCCAGGTCGGCGGGTGAAATGATGAGCTTTTCTTTACGGAAGTTTTTCTTTTTATCCGGTTCTATAAAATCAAACTCGGTGCTTACCACCTTCCAGTTCTTCTGTTCATAATTATCCACTAAAATTTTGTAAAAAACTCCTTGCCGCCAGTAATCGCCGCCATTGGGTTCTTTTTCTGACGGTCCTTTCAGTTTGGGCAGCGCTTTATCGGGATCACCAGTTTTGTAATCAACCACGTTTACCGATTTTCCGTCAAATTCAAGTTTATCGAGTTTACCTTTAAGCGGAACTCCTTTTACCACTACATTCCTGATATTTCTTTCAATTGCCACAATTTTGTTGAAGCCACCGGTACGCCGGTCATAATAATTGCTTAGAACCTCACAGCCATATTCCAGGCGGCGGTCAAACTGTTCTTTGGTAAAACTTTCACGGTGGCGGTGCATGTACCACTCAAAGTCGGCGATGAAAATTTCTTTTGACGGAAACTGTCCTGTGCTGCCACCCATGCCATCGGGGCCCAGCATTTTGCGAAACAATTGCTCCAGCGCATGATGCACGGCCGAGCCAAATTCGGTGGCTTCATTTTTAGGTGAAGGAATTCGTATGAGATTATTGAAATAAAATTCAAGCGGGCAGTTGAGGTAATTGTTCAATGCTGTCACGTTCATTACAAATTTTTCCAGCAGGCGGCCGATCACTTCTTCTTCCATTTTTTCTATTTCCGGTGCATCGGCTTCGCCAAACTGGAGGGCATTGAATTCAGCCAGCGCCTCTTCGCTGATGATTATTTTCTCAACCGGTAACCTGTGCTGATCCATGATTTCGGCGATGAACATGGTCGGTTCCAGTTCTTTGCCGTCATTTTTAAACCGGTTGTATGAAATAGCCAGGTGAGTTTCAGTTCTTGTGAGTGCCACGTAAAAGAGGCGTCGCAATTCCTCAGCCTCCCCCCGGCTTCCTCCTGTGGAGGGAGAAGTGGAAGATAAAATTGTATCCGGTAATTTATATCCTCTGCCGGGTTTGCGTTTTTTTTCCCAAAACGAAGCATTACAGCCGGCAAAGAAAATATATTCAAACTCCAATCCTTTTGAGCCGTGCACGGTGAGCAGGTTTACTCCTTTTTCACTGCCGCTTACCTGCACCAGCGGCAAAGCTATTTCCTCTTTTTCCATCAGCTCTATTATATTGATGAGCTGTTGCAAACGGAGTGATGCATTGCGGCGGGTTTCTTCTTTTACAAAATCAAACAGACCGGTCAGTATTTGCAGTTGCCAGTGCTTGTCGGGGCTTTGCATCATGTGACTGAGCAGCCCGGTTTCACGAACGATGTTTTCAAACAGTTGCTGCAGCGTGATGTTTGGCACATCGGCAACCAGTTTTTCAAGAACAGCCGATGCTTTTTTAAATCCTTCATGAACCCCGCTGCTGAACAAATCTTTCGGTGCTCCATTTGCTTTTTCATACAGCAGGCGGCGCAGCGAATAATTTTCCTCATATTTTTTTTCTGCCGCCTCTACACTCAGCCTGGCAATCGCCAAGGCTGGAATATGAAAGAAATCGAAATGAAGTATTTCAAACAGCATTTCATCGCCGCCATAAGGCACATCGTGTTCGGCAGCCAGGTATTTCAGTATGAGAATAATTTTGTTTGCCTGCGGCAGTTCCAGCAAATTCAGGCTACGTTTTGAATAAAATGGAATATTCCTGAGTTTGAAATAATGTGCCAGCTCTTCGCCATATTTATTTTCTTTATAAATAACCGCTATGCTGCCAGGCAGAATGCCTTCGGCCAGCAGCCGCTGCACCTGCAGTGTGATGTCAATCATTTCCTGTCTTTGCGTTTCGTATTCTTTGATGACGGGAGGATGCATCAATGTACTTACACGATGACTGGAAGCAACAAGATTTTTGCTGAGGCCGGGAATTTGTTTTACCAGCCGCTCTTCATTTTTATCAATCAGTGTTTTTGAAATATCGAGTATCGGCTGTGTGGAGCGGTAGTTGCTGGTAAGCACCACTGTGGCCAGGTGGTTTTTATAGTTATCTGCAAAGTTCAGCATATTCTCCACGTTGGCGCCCTGGAAACGGAAAATACTCTGGTCGTCATCACCCACTACAAACACATTGGGTTTGTCCCAGTAATTGATGAGCAATTCCACAATCCTGTTTTGCGTGCCGCTGGTATCCTGGTATTCATCTACCAGTATGTAAAGAAACTGTTCCTGGTAGCGGGCCAGCAGGTTTTTGTTTTCTTCAAAAGCATTAATCACCCAATTGATCATGTCGTCAAAATCGTACCGGTTTTTCATCCGCATCAGTTGCTGAAAGCGGCCGAACTCACCCACAGCCGCCCGCAGCTTTTCCATCCTCTCCATCTCCTCTTCAATCTTATCCTTTTTTATATCACCAGGTTTGAAGTCTTTGTATTTCCTTTTGTAAACAAACTCGTCACGGTTGGGCAGGTCGTCCAGGTATTCATCAATCTTTTGGTTAATAAATTCAGTCGTCCAGCCTTCTTTTTTCATAGTGCTGAACAGCGACTGGAGGTTGTAGATTTCAAAATACACATCGCCGCGATAGCGCTTCAGCGGATTATTTTTCGGTAAGGTGTCTATCAGCTCTTTTAAAAATTCAATCCGCTCCAGGTCGGAAACAGGATCCAGTGATGTTTTTTCAAATAGCGAAAGATTATCCTGTATCACATCATTGCAGAAAGCATGAAAAGTGGCGATGTTTACTTTATAAGCATCGCTGCCGATAAATTGCTGCAGCCGCCTGCGCATAGCCACCACACCTGCTTCAGTAAAAGTGAGGCAAAGAATATTTTCAGGTTGTGCATCGGTTTCCAGCAGAATCTTTCCTACCCGGCTGGCCAGTATCTGCGTTTTGCCGGTGCCGGGGCCGGCAATTACCATCACAGGGCCTTCGATAGTATCCACCGCTAGCTTCTGTTTTTCGTTCAGCCGTTCGTACTCTTCACGAAAAGTTTTTTCCAGTTTTTCTCTTTTAAACGACATGTATCAAAGTTACTGGTTCGCTTAATGACAAAAAAAGAGGAACCCCTCTGCTGGTTTCCTCTGAACCGTTTTAACGCTGGTAATTCTATCCCGGTATCCTCGTTATGTATTTTTCAATCTGTTTTATCTGGTCAACAATCTGGGGCGTGGTGGGCTTCAGGTTTTTTGCCTTGCGGAAAAAATCTTTGGCGGCACGGAATTCCCGTTTGTTCATCATGATGCTGCACATCTGCAGGTAAGCGGCTGCTTCGTTTTCTTTATCGGGCAGTCCTTTGCGGATGGCAGCACGGATATAACTCTCAGCCTGCTTCATATCGTTTTTCTGCATGGACAGCATTCCCATCTGCAGCATGCTGGCGCCTTCGGCTTCCTTCATCGGCATGCCGAGGTCAAGGCCTTTCTTCATCATTTTTTCTGCGCCTTCAAAATCCTGTTTCATCATGGCCACATTTCCTTTGAGTGTGTAATACACCGAGCGGATGGGTTTGTACAGCAGGCGGGGAAATTTTATTGAGTTAAGAATTTTTTCTGCCCCTTCCATATCGCCGGCTTCCAGGTATTCCTGAATCAGGCGCAGCGGGCCAAAAAAGAAATGGCCGAAAATTAAAATGAGCCCGACAAAATAAAGAGGAAAGCCCGGCCAGAAACCGGATAAGTAATTGGTGACGCCACCACCCACGCCCAGCACAATGCCTATATAAAGGCGGTATTGTATCAACCAGTTGTAAAATTTCATAATTCACATTATTAGGGCTGCAAAGATAGGCGGAATAGGGCTTTAAGAAGAGGAATGGTTTGCAACAGGCAAGAGCAGCTGTGCATGGCATTAATCATTGCCCGCTGCTGTTTTTCTGCCTGATAAGAATCATCAGCAATCCGAACACAAGAAATGCAATACCCGTATAGATATTGATGCTGCCGGATAAATTTTTACTGAAGAATGTGCTGCCCAGCAACACCAGGGAAACCATCAGGAAGAAAAGCCCGATAACAAAATTCAGTTCGTTGAAACGTTTCAGCATAAGCCAGGTTTAGAAAAAATACAAGTTAAGCGCAATGGTAACGGCCAGCAGGATGATGCCAAGTGTTACCGGGTTCAGGTACCATTTTACATTTGCAAGCGGTTCTTTTTTAGTCAGCGAATACACCAGTCCTTTCAGCTCTTCGTCCGGCTTGGGTTTGGTAAGCAGGCTGACGAAGATGGTGGTAAAAAAGTTTACCGTCCACGAAACTGAAGCCACGATAAATGCCTGCCCCATGCCGCTTTTTATTTCAAACATCGGCGCTATCCATCCGCCTTTCCCTTCGGCTAATGTCAGTCCGTGTGTGATGGCTGCGGCAATTGTTCCGCAGAGCAGTCCCCAGAATGCGCCGTGTCCTGTGGTTCTTTTCCAAAACATGCCCAGCAGGAAAGTGGCGAACAGCGGCCCGTTTACAAAACTGAACACCAGCTGTAGAAAATCGTTGATGTTGTTGAAGCTTTTGGCAATATAGGCCGTGCCGATGGAAAACAAAATGCCCGCCACGGTGATTGCTTTGCCAACATACAGGTAATGCTTATCCGATTTATTTTTTATAAAATAAGACTGGTAGATATCGTACGTGAAAACGGTATTGAATGCAGTCACATTGCCCGCCATGCCACTCATAAAAGAAGCCAGCAGTGCCGTGATGCCTACGCCCAGCAGCCCGCTGGGATAGTAATGCGCAATGAGTGAAGGCAGCGTCATGGTAAAATCCCTTCCACCATCTTCGGCAAGGGGAATGCTATAGCCTTTTGATTGCAGCGCCGGGCTCATCAATGTAACTGCAATCAATCCGGGCAATACCACAATCAGCGGCATCAGCATTTTAGGTAATGCTGCAATGATGGGTGTACGTTGCGCTGCATTCATATTTTTTGCAATCATGGCCCGCTGCACCACAAGGAAATCGGTACACCAGTAGCCGAATGACATCACAAACCCAAGCCCGAAAATCAGGGACATAAAATGCAGGCCCATCGGGTTGGCATCGGCATTGCCCATGTATTTCCAGGCATGTGTCATTTCCGGCTGCAGTTGCGCTTTTATATTTTCCCATCCGCCGGCATCGTGAAGCGCTACTATTACCAGCGGCGATAAACCCATTACAATTAAAAAAAACTGGAGCACTTCGTTGTACACGGCGCTGGTGAGGCCGCCGAGGAAAGTATAGATCATAACAATGCCGGCAGCCACCCAGATAGAAACATCAAAATCCCATTTCAGGATAACCTCCAGCAGTTTGGCCAGGGCATACAATGAAATGCCGGAAGAAAAAACTGTCATCACTGCAAAAGAAATGGCATTGAGACCTCTTGTTTTTTCATCAAAACGCAGCGCCAGGTATTCGGGCACGCTGCGGGCACGGCTGCCATAATAAAATGGCATCATGAATACGCCCAGAAACACCATGGCGAAGATGGCGCCCACCCAATAGAAGTGAACGGTTTGAATTCCGTACTTGGCGCCGGAAGCCACCATGCCCAGCACTTCCTGTGCGCCGAGATTGGCGGAGATAAAAGCAAGGCTGGTAATCCAGAGCGGAATGTTGCGGTTGCTGATAAGAAAATCATTCCCGGTTTTTATTTTCTTTTTGATGATAAACCCTACGCCGATAACAAAAGCGAAATAAAGCAGGATGACAAGGTAATCAGCAATCGTCAGTGTCATAGAAAATATATTTAGCAGGCCGGTGGTCAGACGGTGACCGTCAGACCATCGTGACCGTCAGACCATCGTGACCGTCAG
>Ga0114944_1000108_pt1 | contig 19472 bp, 14 predicted proteins | sample OV2TP2_FD_89582 | JGI IMG/M metagenome (GOLD analysis project Ga0114944, IMG submission 89582) | Hot spring microbial communities from Beatty, Nevada to study Microbial Dark Matter (Phase II) - OV2 TP2 | ecosystem: Environmental > Aquatic > Thermal springs > Hot (42-90C) | place: USA: Beatty... | reverse complement strand
TTTCTCCGCCGCCCGCTGTCGCAACGTCGGTGTGCCAGATTTCTCGGTGTAATCTTGCAGGGCCTTGAGCGGTGCACGTTCCACAATTAGCGAGCGCAGTTCATCGTCCATGCGCAATACGGAATAAATCCCCGTGCGCCCGTTGAATCCGGCGCCGTCGCAAGCCGCGCATCCTCCCCCTTTGAGATAGCGCTGTTCCGCGCTTCGGGCAATGCCAAGCCGCTCCAAGAACATCACGTCGGGCGCGTATTCCACCGGACAAGACGCGCATATTTTCCGCACCAGCCGCTGGGAAATTACGCCGCTTACCGCGTAGGCAATGAGGCTGCGCTCCACATCCATATCAATCAGGCGCGCAATGGTACCAACCGTGGTGTTGGAATGCACAGTGGATCCCACAATGCGCCCGATAAGTGAAGCACGCATAGCATATTCGGCCGTTTCGTGATCGCGGATTTCGCCTATCATCAGCACGTCCGGATCCTGTCGTAGAATGGATTTCATGCCGACCGCATAGGTAAGTCCCTGCTCCGGGCGGATTTGCGTCTGCCGGATATCGCCGAAATAAAACTCCACCGGGTCTTCCAGGGTAACAATATTTTTTTCTTTCTGTTTGAGTTCTTGCAATATAGCATACAGGGTAGTTGATTTTCCCGCTCCGGACGGCCCCGTAGTAAGCACCATGCCGTAACTGCGGGAGATAAGATCGCGCACAACGACGAGATCTTCCCTATTCATGCCGAGCTTTTCTAAGGGAATCAGCATCTCACTGCGGTTCAACAGCCGAAACACAACCGCTTCCCCATAGACAGTCGGAAACACCGATACGCGGACATTCAACACATAGGTACCGGCCGGCCGGCCGTGTTGGCGCGGTTTCGACGGCGCAACTTCCGGTTCCAGTCGATCATTTTTCTCATCTTCCCACGGCTGCGGTTGTTTTTTACCCGCGTCTCCTTCCGCGCCGAACAAGGATGAGAGCGCATGCGACAGACGCGTGGGCGCAACTCCGCCTGGATTTGCCGCCGTTTGCGGCGCGGTATCCCCTTGGGGCGGCGCAAGCCCCTGTGTAAGCTCAACACTAAACTCAAAATGGCCGTCCTGCGGCAGATGACTTGCAATATCCAGGTTCGAGATCGCTTTTATCCGCGTTACAAGCGGGTCAATTTCTTCCAGCGGCCGCTGATACCGCTCTTGCAAGTAGCCGTCTATCCGAAACCGAACGCGCAGCATGCCGCTGATCGGCTCAATATGCACGTCGGAGGCGCGATCCCGCACCGCTCCTTCTAAAACGGCATTTAAGAACTTTTCCGGCGTGATAGGATTTTGAGGTTGAGAAGACATGTTCGCTGCGCTCAAATTCAAAGTTAAAAGTTCAAAGTGATGGTATCCCGCTTACAGCGGGATTATTATATATCGCGAAGCGACACCTTAATTTTGCACTTTGCACTTTGAATTTTTAATTTTCTTTGCTATTCCCATTCTAACGCGCCGCCGGTCTGATATTCAATAACCCGCGTCTCAAAGAAGTTTTTTTCCTTGGAAAGGTCAATAGCCTCCGACATCCATGGGAATGGGTTGGCACTACCGTATTGCGCGGGCAGGCCAATGCGCTGCAGCCGCCGGTCCGCGATATATTCAATATAGTGGCGGAATCCCTCGGAATTCATGCCGAAAATGCCGCGCGGAAACACGTTCTCTGCAAACGTATATTCCAGCACTACAGCATTCCGCACCAGATCCGCCGCATGTTCCTGAAAATGCCGCGTCCACAGTTCCGGCTGTTCCTGCTGTATGGCGTTGATCATGTCTATGCCGAAATTCAAATGCATGGACTCGTCCCGCATGATGTATTGGATCTGTTCGGCGGCCCCCACCATTTTATTCTGCCGCTGGAACCCGAACATAACGGCAAAGGCGCTATAGAAGAAAATGCCTTCCATAATAATGGAGAAGACGATCATGTTTTCTAGAAACTTCTGATCCTGTTCAAACGTGCCGGTCTTAAAGTGCGGGTCAAAAATCCCTTCGTTAAACGTAAGCACGAACGAATCTTTGTTGTAAATCGCTTCGTGCTCGCGGTACATATTAAACAGGCGCGACTCATCCATGCCCAGCGCCTCCACAATATACTGGTACGCGTGCGTATGAATCGCCTCTTCATACGCCTGCCGCAGAAGGTACAGACGGCATTCGGGCGACGTAACATGCTTATATGCCGCGAGCACCAAGTTGTTGGCCGCGATGGAATCGGCCGTAGTGAAAAATCCCAGCACCGTCTCCAGCGCCATGCGCTCATCGGCCGAGAGCACATAGGGCGATTTCCATTGCTCCACATCCTTTTGCATGCTTATTTCAGTAGGCAGCCAATGGTTCGCGTTGCCCGCGATATACGCGTCCCACGCGAACTTATGCTTGATGGGATGCAGCTGCACCACATCCGCATCCGCGCCGTTGATAATGCGGCGGTTGTTGATGTTTACTTTTTCGGTTGTTTTTTGGATAGGCATGTTCGCTTCGCTTAAGTTTAAAGTTCAAAGTTAAAAATGCAAAGTGTTGGTATCCCGCTTACAGCGGGATTATCTTATACAATCCGTCCCGACCCGGGTCGGGACACCAAAATTTTGAACTTTGCACTTTGAACTTTTAATTTTTATTATTGGCAGCTTTCACAGCTCGGATCCTCAATCTTACATAATTTCGGCTCCGCTGTCTTTTGTTCATTGGAAGCAGTTGGCGCAATACTGATGGGATTGCGTTCTCGTATTGGCAATCCGGACGGCACCGGTTCGCGTAAAAGGACGCTGTCCCCATGGGACTTTACGTCCCGTACGGCCGCTTCCGAAACCGCGACTGCGGCTGCTGCCTTCTCGCGTGGAACGCGTATATGCGTAGCACCATGATCGGCTATGCTGACTGTAGACTTTTCCACCTGCGAAACCGCCAGCGTGCGCAAGTAATAGGTAGTTTTGAGCCCCATCTCCCACGCATAGACATACACGTCCGCAAGCTGCTTGCCGGAAGATCCCACAAAGAATATGTTAAGCGACTGGCTCTGATCAATCCACTTGCCGCGATGGGCTGCCGCGCGTATGAGCCACCGTGGGTTTATTTGAAACACTTCTTTGTATTTTTCCTTGAGTGTATCCGGAATGCCGGCAATGGCGGTAATAGCGCCATCGTGGTATTTCAGCAGCCCAAGCATCTCCTTGCTCCACAATCCCAACTTTTTTAGGTCTTGTACAAGATAGGGGTTCACTACCGTAAAATCGCCCGACATGTTGGATTTTACGTAAATATTTTTGTAAATTGGCTCAATAGACGGTATAGCGCCCACTATATTAGACGTGCTTGCCGTGGGAGCCACCGCCATGCAATTGGAATTGCGCATGCCATGCTCCCGTATGGCGGCGCGCGCGGCATCCCAGTTGAGCGCCGCGCGGCGCGATACCGGCACGCGCTCACCCCGCTCCGCTTCCAGAAGCAAGAGCGTATCAACCGGCAGAATGCCGCGATCCCACTTGGAGCCCTTGAACGTCTCGTAGGCGCCGCGCTCCCGTGCCAAATCAGCAGAAGCAAGAATAGCGTGGTAGGAAATAAGTTCCATGCTCTGATCAGCAAACTCAACCGCCGCTTCGGAATCGAACGTAATGTTCATCTGATACAGCGCGTCGTGGAAGCCGCCGATGCCCAAGCCCACTGGCCGGTGGCGCAGGTTGGAGACCTTGGTCTCCCCCGTGGGATAGTAATTCGCGTCAATCACGTTATCCAGCATCCGCATGCCAAGCCGCACGGTCTCGGCAACTTTCTCCGTATCAAACGAGCCGTCCGTTACGTGTTCGGCAAAATTTACCCATCCCAAATTGCAAACGGCCGTCTCTTGGGCGGAATTGGTAAGCGTAATTTCCGTGCAAAGGTTGGAATTATGCACTACGCCGACATGGTCTTGGGGTGAACGAATGTTGGACGGGTCTTTAAATGTAATCCACGGGTGCCCCGTCTCAAATAGCATGGCGAGCATTTTTTTCCACAGCTCGCGCGCTTTCATCCGCTTCCAGAGATGTATGCCGCCTTCCTCCGCTTTCTTCTCATACGCCGCGTACCGTTCGTCAAACTGCTTGCCATAGGTCTCGTGCAAGTCGGGGGCTTCGTCCGGCGAAAAGAGCGTCCAGTCCCCGTCTTCGCGCACCCGCTTCATGAACAAATCTGGTATCCAATTGGCCGTATTCATGTCGTGCGCCCGCCGGCGCTCGTCGCCCGTGTTTTTGCGCAGTTCCAGAAAATCCTCAATGTCATAATGCCAAGCCTCAAGGTATACGCAATTCGCGCCCCGTCGCCTGCCGCTGCGGTTGATGGAGATGGTAACGTCGTTTGCAATCTTCAAAAAAGGAATAACGCCCTGCGATTCCACGCCCGTGCTTTTAATAAGCGCGCCTGTCCCCCGCACAGAGGTCCAATCCATCGCGGTACCCCCCGACCACTTCAAAAGCTGCGCAATGTCGCTGTAGGACTTGAAAATCGCGTCCAAATCATCCCCCACCGTATAGAGAAAGCAGGAAGCGAGCTGCGCTTTCGGCATACCCGCGTGAAAAAGCGTCGGCGTGGACGGCACATACCGGAATGTGGACAGCACTTCATAAAACTTGGACGCCCATTCGTTTTGTTCTTTTTCATTAATGGAAATACCCATGGCAATGCGCATCCAGAATGCCTGCGGGGTTTCCAAAATTTCATCTTTCACGGCGTCGCGCGCCAAATACCGGTCATATATGGTCTGCGTGCCCAGATACCGAAATCTCTCATCCCGCGCCGGATCCAGATTCTGCGCTAATTTCTCCAGATCAAATTCCAGCATCCGCTTGTCAAACCGCCCAAGCCCCACGCCGCGCTGTATATTCTGCACGAATGCCTCGCGGTATTGCTGATCCAGCCGCGCATAGTTTATGCCGGACCCTATGATGTCTTTGTAGAGCTTTGCCAGCAGTAAACGGGACGCCATTTTGGAATACGCCGGATCCAGCTCTATAAAGGACCGCGCCACCATCACCAGCATCCGCGCGATCTCCGTAGTAGGCATGTTGTCATAGACTTCATTGCGGCATTGCACGGCTAGCCCTTCCCTATCCACTGCGTCTTCGTATCCCCGCGCGGCGTATTCCAGCGAGCGTTGTATTTTTTCCAGCGAAAACGGCTCCGATTTGCCGGAACGCTTCACTACCATAATTTGATTTTCTTCCAGGCGGCGCAGAACTTCTTTCTTTTTCTCTTCGCGCTCTTTGGCGTGCTCGTACCGATAGAGAATGTAGGCCTTCGCCACATCAAAAAACCCCTGCTCCATTATTTTGCGCTCCACGATATCCTGCACGTTCTCCACCGAGGGAACCTGCTCGGCGGAAGGAAACATGGCGGCAAGCTCTTCAACCACATTCGCCATGATGGCGCGTACGCGTTCTTCTTCCACCGTGCCGCGCGTGGCAAAAAACGCTTTTTGCACGGCCAGCGCAATTTTATTCTTATCAAACTCCACGACCTCGCCCGAACGTTTTTTGATTTGTTGGATCGGTTCCATAATATATATAACAGCTGATAATTGATGGAGAGAAAATGTAACGCTTTCCTATTGTACACCACTAGCTTGGCAAGACGAAACCGCTGTAAACAAAAAACCGAGTAAACTCGGTTCAAACATGTGGATAAAATTTATGTCATTTACATAAAGGACACCACCACCATCAACCAGGGTAACGATATATTTAAACAAAATGCCGTCCTCGGTTCATGACCGGGACGGCTGTTTTATTTTTATTTCTTGCCCCACATTTCCTTCCACACAGGGTGTATATACAAGGGCTTTATTTCTTCCTTTTCTTCTCCACCCTGTTTATGTTGTTCAACTTCGCCGCTCTGATGCGCATCTACTCCTTTTTTTCTTTCTTTCCAGCGCGACGCGGTATATCCCGCCACAAATAAAAATCCCCAGAACGGTACCCACACATACGAACTTTTTTTCTCCTTTTCCATTTCTTTTTTCAGAGCTTCAAGCTCCTGCCGCGCTTGCGTGTCCATGCGCTCCAACTCCTGCCGCAGTTTCTTATTCTCCTCCTCTCGTATTTTTACTTGCTCGCGCAAGCTTTTTCCCAAATCGTCAATCTGTTCCAGTAGCGCGGCGACGGCTTTTTTCAGAAGCGCAATCTCATTTTGAACTTCGCGCGGATCCGGTGCTGGTAATTCTTTTACGATTGCGGATTTGCGCTCCTCCTCTCGTCTCGGTTCGCGGACAAAGCGAGTTGGCGCAGCGGGTTTTGCTGCCCTTTTTTCTTTTGGCAGCGCAAGAACAGTTAGGCGCGGCTTTTCTTCATGAATCACCGGCACCCACACATACCGTTCGCTTGCAGCTTTCACAAAGCCGATATCATTCGGCTTACCATGAAATTCAACGCCGCCCACCGGCAGGTAAGCAAAACCTGTTACTTCCGTTTGGCGGGTCAATTCGTTTGCATCTTCATAGAGACTAACGGTCTCCTGCAATGACCAGAGGGCAAGATTGTCCCCGACGATCGTCGGTATCTTATCCAGAGCTGCTGCCGGCAAGCGAATTGCCGTTTTCGCGCTCTCAAGAACATGTATTCCCTTCTTTTTCTCTACGAGTTTTGGTTTCTCCGCCTCAATTACCGTAAGCGGCGGCACGGGAATTTTAAGCGTGCCGGGCCGTAATTTCTTAAATACGTCCTCGCCGGACCCCAAATTATTACAGCGGCGCACTCTCTCTTTAAATGTAGTTTCGTATCCTTCCTCTCCTTCCTTTTTCTCGAATACAAAACTAGATTTCAGGATTGAATTCGTGTTCCAGACGGTATACGGATCATCCCCTTTATAGAAAGGGGCATTCTTACATGCCTGGGCCGCGTATGCTGTACCGCCGTAAAAACAGACAAGCACGGCAACAAGCACGGCGGACATATTTTTGAATTTGAACATGCGAACCTCCTATTGGGGGACTGTTGCCGAATGCCGTTTTTCAAAATTTTCTTGTTGAAAAATAAGGATATTTTCTGGCAAAAATCGCTAAAAGTGCCATTCGGCAACAGTCCCATCAAAATTCCCTCAAAACATACCATGCCGTCCCCAAATTTGCAACTGCGCCGCTCAACTGAAGGCACGCAATGCGGTATTGGAAAGGAACGCAAGACACTGCGCTTCATTCACAAAACTAAGATTGCCTGCCATTCTAAAACCTCTTTTTTAAAGGTGCAGTTTAAACGAAATTTCCTCCCACAGCATAAATCCCCGCCCGTCCTCAAGCCAAAATGGGATGGCCCACTGATCGCGATGATCATATATCTTTTCAACGGGCTCTCCACATTCCACCTCGGTTCCTTTGGGGATAAGTATGCCGGTCCAAACTAAGGTCTGATCTGGCTCCGTATAACCAGTAAACCATCGCGCCGCCTCCATGAGTACTATTCTCATAGCGCCCTCCTAAACTGAAATTCTACTATTGTACTACCACAAACGAGCGCGTGCCGTCAATTCATTCCAATATCTTCTCTACCAACACAGGCGTCTCCGCCACCCGCTCCACGCGGAATGTCTGCCGCCCCAAGAGCTGGCCGCGGTTCGTCTCCACGTTCACGCGCCATCTTCCCGGCTCCGGCGCCGTTTTGAGCGTATAGCCGCGATACCCGCCGTCCCGCCCGCCGACAATGGGAAATGAAATGCGCGACCGCGTTGTCCATCTCTTCGCGCGCTCGTCAAAATACTGCCACTCGTGGACTATCACGGTTGAGAGCCGCGTGGGCGCGAACACGGCGCTATAAAAATAGATGGATTCTTCGCCTGTAGTATGCACGATCTCGTACGGCCGCAAAATCGCATACCATGGCGCGTCTTCCCCCATCGCGCTATACCCATCCGCCACGCGCGTAACCGAATGATACGCGCCCGCATCCTTAAGCGAAAGCGGTATGGGCGGAATAACATTCGTAAAATACAGAATGTTTATGGCCGCGTATATGCCGCCTATGCTTGCGGCAAGCAGGCGCCGGTACTGTTGCATGCGCGCGGGCATGGCATGCATAAAGACATACAAAAAACCAGCTATCAGCGCCAAGCTCAAAAGGCCGCTTGCAATAAATACAACAGGCCCCAGTGTGCGGAATACAACCGGCAGAAAGAATATGGTGAACGTAAAAATGGCAATATAGAAAATGCTAATCTGGAACACCAATTGCTGGTAGCGCTTGCGGAAAAACTCGTTGCCCACCAGAAGAAATGCAAGTAAGAACAAAAACGGCCAGCTTGCCACCAGCGATCCGCTCCGGGAATAGAATACCACATACCCGCTAAAGAGCGCGCCGAACGCAATTTGCATCACCAGCGGCAGCCAGGGCGCCACGACATCGGCAACGCGCCCGCGCAGCCGCCCGTATTCCCATAAGTTATATATAACAATACTCGCACCCGCCACCGCGACATAGGTGATAAGCACGATGTTTTCTATCAGAAGATCAATGCGCCGCAAGGTAAGGTTGTCCATCACAAACCCGAATACAAACCCCGCCGACGTAACCTGCCGCTCGTAACGCTCATAGAGTTCGATGATTTTTTCTTTGGTGAAATATTCTGAAAGTTTCATGCCTATATATATTATAGACAAAACATTATGAACGTGCACTAAAATTGCAAAATATCCTTATATTTCAACATATTCTTAGTGCGTTTTCGGGATGTGATGTCCATATATCACAACTATACGCCATATTATTATATTTATTCCTAAACTTGTGTCCGGTCGGACAGGAGTTTAGGAAAATATGTGAATCACAAAACTCTAAAAATCCCCCTTGCTCCCCATTTTCCAAACGGAGAAACTACTGTTCCTCCCTTTGAAAAAGGGGACTGTTGCCGAATGGCACTTTTAGCGATTTTTGCCCGAAAATATCCTTATTTTTCAACAGGCAAATTTAAAAAAACGGCATTCGGCAACAGTCCCAAAAGAGAGGTTGGGAGGGATTTCGTGACTCAAAAGGAAAAATAAAAAGCTCTGCACATGGCATGTGCAGAGCGTCTGCTGTTTTATTGGTACACCAGCCAATTGTTGGTGAACTTGGACTTTATATCCACACTGGAGGTCGGCACACCTTTGAGAACAAACCCTATTGCAGCGGCTTCTCCCGGCGGAAACTCGCGCACAAACGCATTGGCTTCGCGTTTCGGCAAAGAGATAACAAACCCAATGCCGCAATTAAAGGTTTGGTACATTTTATAGTCCGGCACGCCACGTTGGAACAGTTCATGAAATATCGGTTGCGGTTCCAACGCGTGCATACCATGAATAACCGCGAATGTATGAGGGTATTGCTGTTTCTGTTTGCGCAATACATTAAGAATCTTTGTAAACCCACCCCCCGTGATGTGCGCCATGCCGTGGATATTGTACTTCTCCAACAAGGGAAGCATGGCATCATAATAGATGCGCGTTGGCTCCACAAACTCGGGCCGCACGTCATCCTCTCCGAATAGTTCCCGCACTTTCGAAAAACCATTGGAATGCAACCCGCTACTAGCAAGCCCCACCACCACGTCCCCCGGCACAAAATAATTCTGCTCCTTTACGATGTGCGCAGGATCATCCACTACCGTCAAGCCAATTTCAAGCCCGCGGATATTTCCTTCCTGCATGGAAGTCTCGCCGCCGTAATATTCAATACCGCGCTTCAGGCATTCATCCGCCAGCGCCCGCACAATGGCAAGAATCGCCTCATGGTCATCTTCGGGAAGAATCATGTGGCACCACAACTTGCGCGCACAACCACGCAGCACCAGTATGTCATTTAAGTTCATGGCAAGAGCGTCAAGTACCGCCGCATGGAATGTCCGCTTTATCCAATGATACAAACCCTTTGAGCCGATACCGTCCACGCTGGAAGGTTCGTGTTCAGTCCGCCACGTGCTGCAAATGATTCGCTCTACCGCGCCTATATAGGGCTTAGTCGGGTCGTACATCAGGAACCTCCTTCGATAAATTTCCTGCTCGCGCGGAGCAGATGAGTTACCGCAATAATACACCGCGGGTGTCCTGCTCCTTTTAGAGTATGTATAACCAATACTCTCTCCCCGTATCGCTCCACAAACATCCCTTCAAAAATAAAATCCGGCTCCCAGTCGCAATGCCGGAACGTTTTTTCAATATACGGCGATGGATTCCAGATAATACTCTCTAAAGGCCGCGGCCATCCTTCGCCTTCGCAGAACGTCATATAGATTTTCACAAAAGCACCTCCTCTGCATCAGAATTTTCATGTGGAACGTAGCACAGAACAAGCAAATACGCAATTTTTAAAAAAATCACTATAAATCACGATCGTGATTTATAGGAATAAAAATGCTCCGTACAGGCATGTACGAAGCATTGCTTTCCCTTACTTTGTTGGCCGTTCGTGCCGAAACTGGGCGCGCAGTTCTCCGCGGCGAAGCTTGGCATGGAGATCTTCCATATCGCGCGCGCCGATCCTTTCAAACTCTCGCTGCAACAATCCGGCCGTTCTCTTTACAAACTCCTCAAACGTTGACGTAATCGTCAACGTTCGCGCGGTTCCTTCTGGAATAAACGTTGTAGGGTCATACCGCTGATATGCATCAGGAAACGCTTGGACAAGCTCCGGCGATGCCATAGCCCGGATTAATTTTTTGCCCGGCTCTACTTCCTGGGCAGGTGAATCCTTCGTTCTCGCGATCGATGTTCCAATCATAACCGCCCATGCTCCCGCAGCAAGCGCACGGACCGCATCGTACGCGGTGCCGTTACCCCCATCAGCGATACACGGCAGAAACACGCCATCAGTTTTAAATATTTCATTCGCTTCTTTCGCGCAATCAAACACCGCCGATAACTGCGGCCGCCACACGCCGACGTTATCCTCTTCACCCGTAAGGCAGAGATAACCGGGTCCTTGGCCAACATTAACGCCGTCAACGCCGTTTCGATAGTGAAACCATACCGCGCCGCCATTACTGTCATTACCGGATACCACATCAATATGCGGATATTCGCGCTTGAGGTACTTTGTCATGTCCCCCATATCCACATTCCACCCATGCGCTTGATAAATAACCAGCACATCCACACGAGCATCCGCCAAGAGACGTATCCGCTCCTTGTTCTCATCCGTCATATATTCCATGATAGCCGCGCCCACTAGAAGCTGCCCGGCCGAATCCCGCGACGCGAGTGGATAGTATTCTCGCGCCGAGACATCTTTCATGGTCACAAGGTATTTCAATTCGCGGAACCAACCTAGCACCGCAAGAGCGGGAAGCCGCCGCTGCTCCATAAGCTCTCGCGCACGAGAAAAATTCAATTCACCGGCGACATGTACGTCTTCTACAGAAACCGCGAGATGAGATCCTCTGACCATCGCTTCACTAATGGGACTCTCACGGTTCGAGTTGTAGTAAAGCGTGCCATACCGTTCATGAAAAAACATACCGATCAAACTATCGTTTTCTACGACGGGAATGTTTGAGTAGGGAGCATCCAACGCTGTAGCGATTTTATCATCAGGCCGCAAGATAAACGGCTGCTCAATAAACCCTCCTTCTGCCTTTTTCACATGTCGTACTATTTCCGCCTGTTCTTCAGGCACATGCGTTGCAGGAATAATCCCAAGCGCGCCATGCCGTGCCGCAGAAATTGCAACATGCGCATCTGTAACATCCGGCATGGGAGCCGTTATCAACGGCACGCGCAATTTGATTCGCCGAGAAGCATGCCCCGATATGTCAGCGGCAGTTGTTGCACGGGAATACCAGCGAAACCCGGAAAGAAGATCGAAATCGCCGATATTATAGCTCTGTGTCTGGTCACTCAGGAAATCTTTCAGTGCGACGCCGGACAAACCTTTATCGTTGGTCATACAAACCCTCCTTATGTAAATTTCCCCTACTTTCGCACAAAGCGGCACAAAAAGCAAACACCACTTGCAAAAATTACCGGCATATGATATTATAGTATATATTAGACTCGAACCTCATTTGTGTCATCTTCCTTATCAAGAGTGTGGCCCATGGAGCAGGAATCGGGTCACGCATGTATGACGCAAACTTTATCTGCTGAAAAAACCGGCTTCGACGGCCTCGGCATTGCGCCGCGGCTTCTTGCCATTTTACGCGAGAACAATTTTACCGTACCGACGCCCATTCAGCATCAATCCATCCCTGCCGCTATTGAAGGAAAAGATATCATCGGCATCGCGCAGACCGGCACCGGCAAAACGCTCGCCTTTGGCATACCCATAATCCAGCAGATCGCGCAGCGCCGCGCGCAAGGACTGATACTTCTGCCCACGCGGGAACTTGCGTTGCAAGTAAACGAAACACTGCAAAAAATCGGCCGCCCGCTGGGGCTTCGCACGGCGGTCCTTATAGGAGGCGAATCCATGCCGCGGCAGATAACACAGGTAAAACGCAATCCGCATATTATCATCGCCACCCCCGGCCGGCTCATAGACCATGTGGAGCAGAAAACCGTGTCGTTGGGCAAGGCGTCCATTGTAGTGCTTGATGAAGCGGACCGCATGTTTGACATGGGCTTCGCGCCCCAGATAAACAAAATCCTTGCATTTCTGCCGCCCGCGGCCGGTTCCGACAGCACGCCGGGACGGCAGACGCTGCTGTTCTCGGCCACCATGCCGGATGCAATTGTCTCTATCGCCACGAAGCATATGGCGCTGCCCGTGCGCGTGGAGGTAGCTCCGCAAGGGACTACTGTTGAGCTTACCGAACAGGAGATATACATCGTAAAAAAAGAAGCGAAGATAGATTTATTGACGCAACTTCTACGCGAACACGCGGGATCCGTACTGGTGTTTTCCCGCACGAAACACGGCGCCGTCAAGCTAGCTAATCATCTCAAGCATGCGGGCGAGCGGGTAGTGGACATCCATTCAAACAAATCGTTAAGCCAGCGCCGCGAAGCCCTGGAGGGCTTCAAGCGCGGGAAATACCGCGTGCTTGTTGCCACCGACATAGCCGCGCGCGGCATTAACGTATCCGACATTGAGCTTGTGGTAAATTTTGATATTCCCGACAATTCCGAAGACTACGTGCACCGCATCGGGCGCACGGGCCGCGCCGGGCGCGCCGGCAAGGCCATCTCGTTTGCCATGCCGGACCAGCAAGGAGAAATACGCGCCATTGAGCGCCTTATACGAAAAACACTTCTTGTAAAACGGCACGAGAGCGTCTCGGAAGAGCTAATGGCGCTGCAGAAAATAATGCGGCCGCGGCCCCGCGCGCGGCATGGCAGCGGACAACGGCCGTTTTCCGCCAGGCGACGGACAGGTGCTTCCTCTTTTGCCGGAAACCGTCGCCCTATCAACCGCTTCCCGCGCCACCGATAAAACAAATTGATTTTTATGCTGCACTATGGTACCTTACCTATATGGTAAAAAGAAGAGATTACGAATTAGAGGCAAATCAAGCCACGACATCACTGCCGGTCTTTATGGAAACGTACAACCGCACTTTACCTGCAAGTTTTACACCGGCATCCGTTGCGGCATTGAAAAAATTCCAATCACTGCATCCTTCCCTATTCAAAAATAGCGAAGAATGGTCCATAGAAAAACATCGTAAAAAACTCTTGGAATGGCTTCCTTCAAATCATACTAATGCTTGAAAACGTGTGTTTTTAAGAGCAAAAATTAAACGCCCCGGCACTTGTGTGAGCGCGGGGGCTGCGTAAAACAGCATTTCACCGTAGCGTTGCTACGACTTATGCCGTTTTACTTGCCTTCCTTGTATCAGCTCAAAGCAGGAAAGCTTCGTTACGAAGGGTTTGTAAACACTTTCTTAAGAAATCGCCGTGACCATCTCTTCCCCAACCAGGCTCCGCAATGATTGGTTTCCGATAAAGCCTTTACAAACTCTCTGAAAAACTTATACTCCCAACGCCACTCATCTGCCCCAGTGTGTCTCGCAACAGAATTTTCCACTAGTATCTTGCGCCGTTCTCGTTTAAAAGAGTAAACCCCTCTTCCTGCAGGCGCTTCAAAGCGGATTTTACCCCGATCAAGCAAATAGTTAGCCAATTTCTTATAGTCCATTCTTTGCCAAAGAGTCATCATATTCTCCCTATTGGTCTTATTTTCTTACTTTCACATACTTCTCTATCTCATCTAATCCGGGCTTCACGCCCGTGCGGCCAAGGCCTATTCGGAAATGTGAATCTCCGGCGCCAAACGTTGAAGCCGGCGCAAGCAACACGCTCTTTTTCTCCAGAAGATCGTTGCAGAATTTTTCTGCACCTTCGCTGCCATAATGGGACTGTTGCCGAATGGCACTTTTAGCGATTTTTGCCCGAAAATATCCTTATTTTTCAACAGGCAAATTTAAAAAAACGGCATTCGGCAACAGTCCCATGATGATCTATCGATAGTTCCTTGCCGTGATTGTCAAGAGCCGGCACCAAAATTTCCCAAAGGCATATATGCTCCATAAAGCGCCTCCTTCGCCACGAAACCTAGCACATCTGCAAATACTTTTCAAGAAAAAGATTGCCTGTTACGGTTACGGGGTTACGAGTCAGGGGTAATGGATATTGATCCGGCAAGCAACGAGGGTATCGCTTATATATCCAGCGCGCTTCCTGATCGTTGCCAAAATCCATTACACGCTCAATGATATACTTGGCGTGTTTTTCCGGGTCTATAGTTTTCGGATCTACGTCCCAAAAGGTATAATTTCTTTGTCCGCGTATGTCATCGCCTGATACAAATATCCTCCTGCGCCAAACTTTCAATTCAGTAGTATGACAATGGAATAAACTTGACCAACGTTTCCGATACTTGATGTTCTCCCGCAAAATCTTTGGTAAAAATAACTGCTTGCGGGGGGCGAAACTTCTCTATAAAACTGTGGAGACTTTTCCCTATGACTTTTTTTGAAGAATATTTTACTTCAAAAGGGTATGGTTTTTGATCTTTTTCAATGATAAAATCAACCTCGGCTTTACTTTTCGTCCTCCAATATTTTACTGCCAACGGCAAAGCATGATAGCGCGTAAGCAAACTAAACGCATAGTTCTCCATTATCGCTCCCGCATCGTTTCTATCTGCAAGCGGACGAAAATCGGATACCACATAATTGCGAAGCCCCATATCAAAAAAATATACTTTTGGATTTTTTGTAAGTTCCGTTCTTCGATTCACAAAAAATGGTTTAATGAACGAAACCACATACGTTTTTTCTAAAATGTTCAGATGTTTCTTTAATTCTTTATACGGCAGGCCGGACGCACTGGAAAGTTCCTCGTATTTTACCATGTTGCCAATCTGTCCCGCGAGAAGTTTCTCAAGCCGCCATAATTCCTCACTTGTTGCCAAATGAAGCAAGCTCTTTATATCTCGCAGTAGATAATTTTCCGCAATTCCTTCTAAAATCTTACGTTTTTCTTCCTTACGGGGAGTAAGTACCACGGCCGGATATCCTCCGTAGGTTGCATACTCTTCAAGTAATACTACAAGTCTTCGCGTAATTTCCTCGCCAAAACTTTTTGCCGAAGTAAAATCCAAAATATAAACAAAACCCTTTTGCTCCAGAAGTATAGAAAGTTCATGATCTCTAAAAGATAAAAATTCACGAAATGAAAATGGGAGAAGCGTAAAATCCAGCAGCCGCCCCACCATGTATTTACCTGTTTGAAATGTGAGCTCCAAAGAAGAAGATCCGGAAATAATAAACTTCACGTTAGTGGTATCGTACAAATACTTGAGTTTTTGCCCACCTTGCGACGCGTATTGAAATTCATCAATGATAACATAGTCGTATTGCTCCGCTAACCCTTTGAAGTCTTCAATGCTTTTGTTAAAAAGCGCAAGATCGTCCCGTTTCTCAAAAGTAATAACCTTAACTGTTTTTCCATGTTCTTGCAACTGCGCCGCAAGATGTTGAATAAAAGTTGTTTTGCCTGCTTGCCGAGGACCTACAATAGAAAGCACCTCCTTTCTTTCTAAAAAGGGATATATTTCTTTTTCCAGTTCTCTATGGATGTACATATCAGCAGGGTTATAATAATATATAAATATATTTTAGCAGGGTTATTGTATGTAGTCAATAAGTTCTTCAGCTACCATACCATTTGCATAAACTTCCACGTATTCAAAACTTCATTCAACTCCTCCGCTTTACCCGCATACGTCATCGCCTGATACAAATATTCTCCGTGCACGAACCACACTTCGTAGGTCTCGCCGATGGTAGCTTCATTGCTGTTGAACACCAGCGCTTCAGCGCCGTCCAAAGTTGCATATTGGATGTTCTCGATAACAATATCCGGCACGTCCAACTTGATGCGTTCCGGTGTTATGGCGGGCTCATCATGCGGGTAGATCGAGATCTGGAAGTTTTTTGCCGTAACAACTTCCCAGCCGTCTCCTATATTGTTAGACACGGGCATGTCTCCATCGGGCGCCGCGAATGAGAAACCGGGATCTTTGTGGATATATCGGCCGGCTTCATCAACATAGGGACGCGCCGCCATTTCCACCTCCCCTTCATCCCCTCCTTGGGAAGGAGGAGCGGTTTGTTCCCGGGAGAAAATGCTCTCTATGAGGGCGCTGGAAAGATTGCCGCCGGAAGTTTTATTGAGCAGAAAAATCGCGCCACCGGCCATGGCAAGGACGAGAAGGAAGATGATTTTGCGGCTGTGGATAAGTGGTCTTGACATGTTTCTTGTATCTGCTATACTTTGGTTACGAGTGACGAGTCCGCGATGATCGGAATTGTCCGAGACTCCAAAAAGCTCCGAAAGGGGCTTTTTGTTTTATTATACTCAATCTGGTAATCTTCCATTGTGGACTTGAGGGCCGAGTCCGGAGGGTTCCGGGAGCGGACTCGTCACTCTGCTTTTGGGGTTCGACTCCCCCTCGGTCCATTCATGAAAGCCGTTTTGCATTGCGCCAAGCGGCTTTTGTGTTTAGAGCCTATCTCAAAAATAACCGTGCAAATATAACAAATTATGGCACTTGAGGGCTGAAATCCTTAAAATTCGGCTGCAAATTGCAAAAAACTCGTCGCCATAGCATGCTATGCCTCCTCATTTTTTACAATTTTCGCGACGAATTTTAAGGATTTCAGCTCCTCATTATTTTTGAGATAGGCTCTACGGACTGGAATTTGTGCTACTTGCCGTTTCTTGCTTATTTTGATCGTCAGAAGCAGTATCTTGTGGTATAGCATCGGATTCAATGGGTTGAGTTCCAGATGTATCGGAGGTACTTGTTGCCTCTTCATGTTCCTGATACGATTCGTCTGCCGTGGGGGTGCTCGGTAGAGGATCTGGGCTAGTCACCTCGGATTCTGAGGGTTCAACTCCCTCCACCTCCACGGTCTTGTGAGTATCCACCGTATCACCACTTGACACGGTATCACCATCTGCTATAATGGAATCATTGGTGACTAGCCCGGGTTCACTCTGCTGAGTAGAATCCTCGGAAGCCCCATCGGAAACGGTGGGGTTTTCTGTTTGCTCCCCTTCACCCCCTTCTTTTACAGCCGCGTCATTTGTTTGCGTTTCAGTTTTGGTATTTGAATTTTGGTCATTGGAAATTGTTTGTGGTTTGGTGCTTGGAGCCTGTGATTTATCAAACAGGTATCTGTTTGATTCGCACGTACCCGACACCGTCTGCAATTGACCCGCTTTAATGTAAGCACAATATGGTTGGCCGTTTTCTACATCATATAAGGTAGTGCCGAAGGGCTTGTCTGTCGTGCCAACCTCCAACTGCTGCGTCTTGATCCTTTCTGCTTCAATGCTGACAACTTTGAGATTGCCGTTTTCATCAATGCTCCATGAGCCGTTCGCCGAGAGGATGCCGCGGATGTTTACGATATCGTTGTTATCCATATCCAGCGACTCGCCCAGAGTGAGAAGCTCCCCTGTCTGCGGATCGGCAAATGTTGAACTTGCCACGCTGCCGCCGGAAATTGCCGTGTCCAGCTTGGCGTAACCCAGATTTATAAACATCTCTATGGTACCTGTTGCGACATAGGCGAACGAGTTATTTTCCCTTTTTATATTTCCATCAAATGCTTCCAATGCAATACCAATGGCAACGCCTGAAGTCGTTGCTTTAGCGGCAATGCCTTCCATTGAAGCAAGCGCAAGATAATCTCCCGATGCAATTTCCCCACCGTCAAGATTTACTTGAACGGGCACGCGGCCTGTAAGCGCCAAGCGCACCGCATCGGGACCATCGTATTCTGCCCCCATCGTAAGGTGCGGGCGCGTAGACGCAACGCCTATAGGCACGCGCGCTTCTTTAGATCCGCAACGAACAACTTTTCTCGGCTCATGCAAGGAAGTACAGAGAACTTCGCCCGGTTGAATAGTCGATACTCCCTGGGAATCAAGGCTTGAAGTTCCCACCTTCACCCATTCTGCAACGTCTATAGCGCCGCCGGATCGGCTTGTCGCATAGATATCACCGTCGGTAAACGTATCATTACAAGAGGTATCCGCAAGCGAGCACACCGCGACGCCGCCATTGCTGACAGAAAACCGTTTAATAGGACTCGTTGTCCCAATACCGACTGATCCATAGTTAACAAGGCCAGTACCTGTAGTAGTTGCGTATATGCTTAGAACCGGGCTGCTGTCTATCTGCGCGCTATATCTCATTACAATATTAGCAGTGGTTGTAGAAACCGGCATATCTACCCATGAAAGAATGCCTGCATCCGTGTCAAATGCCATCGGTCCCGCCTGAAAACTGTCGGCATAGGTAACGCCCTGATACGAATTGTACGCAAACGCGCCGCCATCTATTTCAAAGGCGCCGCGTGCCGAGGTAGTTGCCCGACGGTTTGTTGCCGTTGTGATAGTAAGTATAGACTGATTTCCAGCCCCCGTACTCGTCGCAATATTAAAACTGCCCACAGTATTATCCGGAATCGTAGTCGTTGATCTTGCGTAATAGGTAACATTGATGCGATCGGCGGAGGTAGTGCCAAACCGTATCTCGCTGGAATCAAACAGCGCCTTGCCGTCCAGTGAGAACGGATAGGCAGGGCTTGTAGTACCGCCGATGCCTAACGCGGTATATGCAAAGAGCGTTGCGCCCTGGATGGTAGAAGAAGCATACACGGAAGCACCGGAGGAAGTAGCAAAAATATCGTCCATGGAGTAGAGAATGTCATTGAGATTGAACGTAATTTGATCGGTGGCCGCGTCTATGGTGGTGATGTTCTTCCCGCCAATGAGCGTGAGTGTATTGCCATTGGCGATTGATTGTCCCCCGCCGGAATCGCCCGCCGCGGTGAAGGACGTGATAGGATCCGTAGCCGCGCAGACTACGCCGCCGCCAGAATCGGTGGTGAGGTTGTTACAACTTGGCAATCCCAACAACAACCCGCCCGCAGAAGTGCCTAAGTCAAGGCCACCTGCCATGGTGGATGTTCCGGTTGCCTCCCCG
>Ga0114944_1000107_pt1 | contig 19584 bp, 18 predicted proteins | sample OV2TP2_FD_89582 | JGI IMG/M metagenome (GOLD analysis project Ga0114944, IMG submission 89582) | Hot spring microbial communities from Beatty, Nevada to study Microbial Dark Matter (Phase II) - OV2 TP2 | ecosystem: Environmental > Aquatic > Thermal springs > Hot (42-90C) | place: USA: Beatty... | reverse complement strand
TATACGGCACAACCTTCATTCCGGCTAAACCATCTGTTTGTTACGATATGTAGTTGCTTTCGCAGCGTTTAAAAATTTTAAGGACGCAAAGTTTGAAATATTTTTTTGATGTGGCAAAATTTTGGAATGAGAATATTTAAATGTTTTTTAGAAAAGTTTTATCTGCCCTCCCGGCACCCTGAACTTACTCCTATCCAAACTCCACTCCTCCGCATTCATCCCATACAGCTTGCCATATTTTTTATACTGCTGTGCCACCATCTGGGCAATAGGGCCTTCGCCACGCATGCGTACCCCCCAGCGGCTGTCGTTTACCCTGCCGTCATGGCTGTGCTCTATCAGGTGCCATACTTTATCGGCCCGTTCGGGAAAATTTTTATACAGCCAGTCGTGAAATAAAAACTTGATGGCGCCATTCAGCCGGATAAATGTGTAAGCAGTGAAAGCAGCGCCGTTATCCCTTGCCGCTTTCATGATGCGCTGCATTTCGTGTTCATTCAGTCCCGGTATCATCGGCCCCATCATGATGCCCATGCGTACCCCGGCGCTGCTGAGTTCATTTATTACTTTCAGCTTTTGTTTAGCCGTGGTGGTTCTCGGCTCCATCACCCGGCGCAAATCTTCATTGAAAGAAGTGATGGAAACCATCGCTGATACTATTTTCTTTTTACCCATTTCCTGCAGTACATCTTTATCTTTTAGTATCCATGAATTTTTTGTAAGAATGCCCACCGGCTGGTTGAATTCATTGCAAACCTCCAGCAGTTTTCTAGTCAGCCGGTATTGCTGCTCAGCAGGCTGATAACAATCGGTGTTGCCGCTGAGCATGATGGGTGTGGCATCCCATTTCGGATGCACCAGGAATTTACGCAGCAGCTGCGGCGCATTTATTTTCACAATAATCTTTCTTTCAAAATCCAGCCCGGCGCTGTAGCCCCAGTACTCATGTACATTGCGGGCATAGCAGTAAATGCAACCGTGCTCACATCCGGCATACGGATTCATGCTGTAGCTCATTCCCACATCGGGACTCTCTACTTTGTTAACTATCGTTTTGCTTTCCTGCTCGATGTACTGCGTGGTCACGTTCGCTTCTTTCCAATCATCAACAGCTTCAATATGCTCTTTGGTAATTTCATCTTTCAGAAAGCGGTTCTTTGTATTGAACTGAGCCCCGCGGCCCTGCAGGTATTGTACTGAATCATTTGGAGGCTTCACCATTACCCTGTAATGATCCTGCTGAAGTTTCTCTGTCATAAAATATTTTTTGGTTTTCGTTTGAAAAAATGGCAAAGGAGAATAAGATCTGTTCCCGTCTATCTGTTTCACAACATCATCCACTTATTCTCCTTAGAATTTTAAAAAAGCAGCTCTCCCTGTTTTGTTGTTACCGGCATGTTCTGAAATTCAAACCGCTCCCGTATCTGCCAGATTCTTTCCCCTGCCGGTCTTTTCAGCAACAACATGGCATCTGCAATAAATTTCCCGCTGAAATGCTTGTTGCTGTATTCCAGCCATCCTTTTTCATATTGCCATGGCAGCAGCTTTCGGGCAATGGTAATATGCGGCTCAAGGATAAAATGCGGTTTGTTATCTTCATTCAGCTTCATCAGCCGCTGGGTTTCATGTCTTATTTCCTTCACCAGCTTTTGAATGGGAATTTTCGACGTGGCAGCTATATAAATTGTATGCGAAGGGAAGCTGCCAAAGTTTTTCAGCTCCACTTTGATGGGATGCTGACCCATGGCAATCACTTTCAGCCGGCCGGTGATTCGCTCTTCCATCAGTTCGTATTGCAGAAAATTCACCAGGGCCAGCCAGGGCTTGCCGCCCGCTGCGGATGTGGCCTTGTATTTTTCAGCAAACTCCTTTTTCACTTTAATAATCCGGTGGCGCAGTTCTTCATGCGGGCTCAGTACCAGCAGGTACTCGTACACCCGGTAACCGGGAATGGTGCTTGTCGTTACAGATTGCAGTTGCATAATGCCTCCTCTTTCACCCCGGTTTCTGTCTTTCAAAAAAAACGGAGGTAATTTTTATATACAAATATATTTAGTATAAATTTACTAAAATATTTAGCTGTTTCAAAATTTTTTCTACCTTTAGTCAGAAAAATTTTTTTCAGTTATGGATGGGGAAGAATTCTTCGGGGCTGCTTACCGGGGCAGCAAGCAGTTTACACAGCAGCAGGTGCGTACCGCCAACGCCACCGGCTTTGGCGCTGCGGCCGACGATTATGCCGAACGGGGCATTGACCTGAACGAGCAGCTGATACGCAACAAACCGGCCACTTATTTTTTTAAAATGAAAGGCGATGCCATGCAGGATGCGGGCATCTTCGATGGCGATGTGCTCATTGTGGACCGTTCATTAAAACTGGCCAACGGAAAAATCATTGTGGCGGTGCTCAACGGTGAACTGCTGGTGCGGCGGTTTCATAAAAATTTTTCCTCGGCATTTCTGATTCCGGAAAACCCGCGGTACAAAACCATCAACCTGGCCGAGTTCAGCGATTTTAAAATCTGGGGTGTGGTCACCTACTCCATTCACCCGGTGGCGGGATAAAATTTTTAATCAGTCAGAAAAATGAGGAACAGGAATTCGCAAGCGGAAAAAACTCAACTCCTCTCTTCCCCGGTGCGGGGAAGTATGAAAGCCATTGTTGACTGCAACAGTTTTTATTGTTCCTGCGAAAGATTGTTTATGCCTTCACTCCGGAACAAACCCGTTGTGGTGCTCAGCAACAACGACGGCTGTATCATTTCCCGCACCGATGAAGCAAAACAGCTCGGCGTAGGCATGGCGGCGCCCTATTACCAGCACCGCGACATCATTGAAAAAAACAACGTGGCCGTGTTTTCCAGCAACTACAATTTATATGGCGACCTCAGCATGCGGGTGATGGATACGCTCCGCTGTCTCGTGGGCGAATACCGGGTGGAAGTGTATTCCGTGGATGAAGCCTTTCTTGATGTAAGCATGATACCGCCGGAAAAATTATACCCAGCGGCAAAGCAAATAAAAGAAACCACCGAGCAGTGGACCGGCATCAAAGTTTCCATCGGCGTGGCGCCGAGCAAAGTGCTTTCGAAAGTGGCCAACAGGCTTTCCAAAAAAGACAAGCAGGGCACACAAGGCGTGCTGGTGCTCGACACCGATGAAAAAATAAAAGAAGCATTGGAGAAAACCAGTATTGATGATATCTGGGGCGTGGGCCGCCAGTATGCAGTCAAGCTGCACAATCTTGGTATTGACAATGGCTGGCAACTGCGCCAGCTGCCCGAAGAATGGGCCCGCAGGCATCTTGGCGGTGTGGTGGGGGTGCGGCTGATAAAAGAACTCAACGGCATAGCCTGCATACCCATGAAAGATCCGCTGGAAGTAAAAAAGATGATTGCCACTACCCGCATGTTCGGCAAGCCGGTGTTTGAGCTCGGCGACATCAAAGAAGCCGTGGCCACTTACACATCGAGGGCGGCGGAAAAACTGCGCCGCCAGTACTGTGCCGCAAAACTCATCCAGGTATTTGTGGTCACCAACGGCAACCGCAATGCAAAGTATGAGTACAACCCACAGTCGCGGCACCAGTATGCCACGTTTCCGAGAGCAACGGCCGACACCACCGAGCTCATTCGTTATGCACTGCCGCTTACCGAAAAACTGTTCCAGCCCGGTCTGAAATATTTAAAGGCCGGCGTCATTCTCGGCGGTCTTGTACCCGATAGTTCGGTGCAGGCCAACCTGTTTCTGAACGAAACCGCCAACCGCCGCCGCCAGCTGATGGAAACACTCGACAACATCAACTTCAGCCATCGCGACGACATGGTGAAGTACGCCGCCACCGGGCTGAAGCGCAATTGGAAGATGCGCCAGGAACTGCGCAGCAAACGCTACACCACCCGCTGGGACGAATTGTATGAAATAAAATAAATAAAAAATGGTTGGGGCTTTCAACCATATTACTACTGTCAGCTGCGGTTCGCCGCCCGCCTCCTATTCCCGCCGCCAACGCACAAAAACCCATCCGGCGGCGGGAGATATCCGGCTAAGCGGCGCAGCCCTTCGGCAGCAGAATATATTTCAGCAACGCTGTACCATCCCTCCATTTACAAACACGATCCAAATTGAAAATGTATAACCCTTATGCCATATTAACACCTGCTCTGCTGAAAGCCATGCTCCGGCAACCGATGTACTTTGTTCGCCAGCATCACCCCAGGGGATTATCGCATCACGCTGAAAAAATCATTCCGCTGCTGTTCACCCATTACACCCACCACGAAACTGACAGGGAAAGAGCCGAACGCCACATGCGCCTGCTGCTGAAAGACCCTTATCGTTTTTTATACAATACTACCCAACCCGCCCATCTTGAAAAACTGAAAACCGCCGCATCGCAACCGGCGGGATACAGAATTTATATAAACCTTTTACCCAAAAAATGGAAAGCCAATGATGCACTGAAAATGAAAATAAGCCGCTATGTAAAAGAAAAACTTCCCTGGTGGAACTATTCCCCCAAAGACAAACTGAACGTGACACTGAAGGAACGCTACGGCCAGTTATTCATTGCCCTGCTATGGCGGGGCCAGCAAACTGAAGTACTTTTGGAAGACATCGAAAACTTCAGCCTATGTGCTACGACATGAGTTTTTTCAGCAACATCAAACTTATCAGCGATTATTTAAACATAAAACCGGCGCCGTCGCTTGACTTCGTACCCACCTATCATAAAGTAGCGCAGTCGTTTGTCAAATGGCCGGTGGTGGTGAATGAAGATGGCTGCAAAATAAAACTCTTCGAATGGGGCGTGATTGCTGACTACATGAACACACCTGAAAAGATAAAGGAATACCGTACCAGCATGGCCAATGCCCGGAGCGAAAAAATCGTTGACGACAAACGCTCCGTGTGGCACCGTATCCGCCGCAACCGCTGTCTTGTTTTCACTACCGGTTTTTATGAGCACCGCGACATCGGCGGCAAAAAGAAACTGCCTTATTTCATCAAAGTAAAAGATGAACCTATTTTTTGTTTTGCCGGTTTGTATAACTACTCTCCACTGCCCGACTCCGATACAGGCGAGGCCATCGGTACGTTTACCGTCATTACCCGGTCTGCCAATCCGCTTATGGCAAGAATTCATAATGCCGGACCCAACAGCCACCGAATGCCGCTTATTCTTTCCAGGGAACTTGCGCTGAAATGGCTGGATGAAAATTTAACCGATCAGGGAATAGAAAAGATTCTTGCCTTTGAATTTCCTGAAAACAAACTGGATGCCTGGCCGGTAAATACCATCCGGAGACAAAAAGCAGATGATGAATCCGTAATTGAAAAACTGACGGAAGGAACCTATCCTGCTTTGTAACACCCGTACCATTTTTTATTTGATGGTGGCAAGATGTTTTGTCAGGAACGCGGATAAACTGGTTACAATGATGCCGCCTTTGGTGGTATAGTCTGCTCCGGAAGGCGTAATAACAAACTTTTTCGGGGGGTTCAGGTCGTTTATACTTGTATAAAAACCCTTTGAAATTACAGGAGCATTGGTGAGTTTTATTTCTATACAGGCTAATGGAGTAATTCCTTTTACCAATACCACATCACATTCGGCGCCATCATGAGTCCGGTAGAAAAACATTTCAATATTGAATGATTTAACCTGCCAGATTTGTTCAATCACATATCCTTCCCAGGACGTACCGGCCACGGGGTGCCCTAATATTTCATCAATTGAATCCAGCTTTAACAAAGAATGCAGGATACCGCTGTCACGCAGATATACTTTAGGTGATTTCACCAGTCTTTTCTTTACGTTCACATACCATGGTTGTAGTTTGCGAACCAAATACCCTCCTTCCAGGTAATCCAGGTATCGTAAAACAGTGGGTGCCGTAACCCCTAACGACCGTGAAAACACTTCGGCATTCCAAATGGAACCATTGGCGTGTGCAAGCATACTCCAAAGCTTTCCAACTGTGGCAGATGAAAGATTTACTCCGAACAAAAATTCAAGATCCCTTTCTGTATAACCCCGGATATAGCTCTCCATCCAATGATTGAATTTTATTTTTGTTTTGGCCTGCAAGGCTTCCGGAAAACCTCCGCGCAGCCAATGTGCCTGCTGATTAATCCTGGCCGGCAATTCGGTTAATCCAACCGGTGTCAGCTCGGTATATGAAATCCGGCCTGTCAACGATTCTGAAACACCTTTTACCAATGCAGGCGATGCCGACCCCAATAAAATAAACCGGCCGGCTTTTCTATATTCATCAATTAAAGGTCTTAGTTCGGAAAACAGTTCGGGCATCAATTGCACTTCATCCAGAATCACACAGTGATCTTTATAATTTTCCAGGTAGCTATGAGCATCTTTCAGCCGCATTCTGTCAGCCGGTTTTTCTATATCCAGGTAGCGTGCAGCTTTTTTCCAGTTCCGGGCAATTAGTTTTGCCAGGGTTGTTTTGCCTGCTTGCCGCGGCCCCAGTATCGCCACGGCAGGAAATTGCCGGAGTAACCTTATGATTTTTGATTGCAGTTGCCGTTTAATCATCGGGTAAAGGTAAAAAACAACCCCGAAAATCAAAACTCATATTTTTGATTTTCGGGGTAGCAACTGATTAATCCAATTATGAACATGCCCATTCACTTGCTGTGTCGTTTCCCTGAAAGCAGGTACCGCATTTGTATTACTGGTACTTTCTCGCCAGGTCAAACAAAATCATCCTGTCCGCCTCCGTAATTACATTCGTTGTATCCTGTGGCACAAAGTGAATTTTATAAGACTGGATAGCTATTTCCGGTTTTGAAATATTATACCCGATGATGCGCAAAGCCTGCAATGCATTGAAATCAGCCGGCACTTCTACGGCAGTAGTATCGTACCAGTAACCAAATCCTTTTTCAGCCAACAGTTTCCAGTCAAAAAAACGGCTGGGGTCCACTTTGCGTCCCGGTGCCCAGTCGAGGTGACCGATGAAATTTGCCTGTGGTATATTAAAGGCTCTTTTTAACCGTTCGAGCAATTGCAGCAAACTGCCCATTTGCGGCTCTGAAAAAGGCTCGCTTCCATTATTGTCAATTTCTATCCCTATGCTGCTGCTGTTCATATCAGTCAGGCTTCCCCATTTGCCCACACCGGCATGATGTGCCCGCAGCAAATCGTTGAGCATGTGATACACGGTGCCATCGCGGCAGATAACATAGTGTGCACTTACCGCAGTGCGGGGAAGTGTAAAAGTACGCAGCGTCTGGTCGCAGGTATTCTGTGCAGTATGATGAATGATGACAAAATTCGGCCGCCGCATACTCAGGTTGGTAGTGCCCACCCATTTGCCGGCAAAAGAAAGTCCTGCTGAATCCTGCAAGGGGTATTCTTTCAAAAACCGGGCAAAATTTTTTACCTGCTTTTTATACGACCGGTTGGTGGCTGCATATTTATTATGGGCGCAGGCAACAAAAAAAATAATGACCACCGGGATGAAAAATAATTTTTTCAGCATGCGGTAAAAATAAGAAGGAAACGATTTGCAGTTTTCACCGCTTACATATTTCTACGGTACTGTCCGCCCACTTCATAAAGCGCATGAGTGATTTCACCCAAAGAACAAAACTTCACCGTTTCCATCAGTTCTTCAAAAAGATTGCCGTTGTGAATGGCCACCCGCTTCAGCCGCTTCAGCATCGCGGGTGATTTCTGTTCGTGGCGTTTCGTGAAAGCCTGCAGGTTGTTTATCTGATGTTCTTTTTCTTCCCTGGTACTCCGTATCACCTCGCCGGGAATGGTGGTAGGCGAACCTTGTTTATTTAAAAATGTATTTACACCTACGATAGGCAATTCACCGGTATGCTTCATATGTTCATAATAAAGACTTTCTTCCTGTATCTTATTTCTTTGATACATTCTTTCCATGGCGCCCAACACACCGCCCCGTTCGGTGATGCGGTCAAACTCTACCAGCACCGCTTCTTCCACCAGGTTGGTCAGTTCTTCCATGATGAAAGAGCCCTGGATAAAATTTTCTGTTTTGGCCGAACCCAATTCGCGGTTGATGATTAACTGAATGGCCATCGCCCTTCGTACGCTTTCTTCCGTCGGTGTAGTTATTGCTTCGTCGTAGGCATTGGTGTGAAGCGAATTGCAGTTGTCGTATATGGCATACAAGGCCTGCAGCGTAGTGCGGATATCGTTGAAATCAATTTCCTGCGCATGCAGGCTGCGTCCCGATGTCTGGATATGATACTTCAGCATCTGGCTGCGTTTGTTGGCTTTGTATTTATACTTCATTGCCTTGGCCCAAATTCTTCTTGCCACTCTTCCTATCACACTGTATTCCGGGTCCATACCATTGCTGAAGAAAAAAGAAAGATTGGGTGCAAAGTCATCAATGTGCATGCCGCGACTCAGGTAATATTCAACATAAGTAAATCCATTTGCCAGCGTAAAGGCAAGCTGCGAAATCGGGTTGGCGCCGGCTTCGGCAATATGATAACCGCTGATGCTGACACTGTAAAAATTCCTCACTTTGTTTTTAATAAAATATTCCTGCACATCGCCCATCAGCTTCAGGGCAAACTCGGTGGAGAAGATGCAGGTGTTCTGCGCCTGGTCTTCCTTTAAAATATCAGCCTGTACGGTGCCCCGCACCTGCGATAATGCGCCGGCTTTTATTTTTTCATATACTTCCGGCGGCAACACATCGGCACCGGAAAGACCCAGCAACCGCAGGCCCAATCCGTCGTTACCCGCAGGCAGGGCACCCAACAATTCACCTTTCACCGGTCTTACTGGTTTGCCATCAATCCCGTTATAACAGGGCAACTCGCCGGCGGAAAATTTTTCTTCAATTAATTTATTAACTTCTTCTTTCAGGTTGTTTTCAATAATATATTTTTCACATTGCTGGTCTATGGCGGCATTCAGGAAAAAAGCCAGGATCACCGGCGCCGGGCCATTGATGGTCATTGACACTGATGTTTTCGGATCACATAAATCAAAACCGCTGTAGAGTTTTTTCGCATCATCCACAGTAGCAATGCTCACTCCGCTGTTGCCGATTTTGCCATAAATATCCGGACGATGGTCGGGGTCTTCGCCATACAGCGTTACAGAATCAAATGCGGTGGACAATCTTTTCGCCGGCTGATCAATGGAAACATAATGAAACCGCTTATTGGTTCGCTCCGGCATCCCTTCCCCGGCAAACATGCGTGTGGGGTCTTCGCCTTCCCGCTTCAGCGGAAATACGCCTGCGGTGAAAGGAAAACTTCCCGGCACATTTTCCTGCGCCTGCCAGCGCAGCAGGTCGCCCCAGTCTTTGTAATTGGGTAAAACAACTTTGGGTATTCTTGTTCCTGATAAACTTTTTGTAAACATATCCAGCCTGATCATTTTATCCCGTACTTTATATTCATAATAATCCTGCTTGTAGGCTTTCATTTTTTCCGGCCAGTTATTGATGAGCTTTCTGGCCACGGGGGTGAGCTGTTCGGTATAATAATTTATCTGTTGCCTGATTAAATCCATCGCAACGGTATCGGCCTTATCCTGCAAGGTTTCCATGGCGCCGTGCAGGCGATAAAGTTTTGATGCAATCGCAACCTGCTCCCTCACCAGTTTATCGTAATTCCTGTTATTCTCACTTATTTCACTTAAATACCTGACCCGGTTTGACGGAATAATGGCCTGCGAAACTTTAGCTGTTTCCTCAAAATAAAATTTGCCAAAGCTGACTTTCGTTTTTTCTTCAATTTTTTTCAGCAGCAGTTCAAACAAGTGGTTCACTCCATCATCGTTGAACTTGCTGGCCACGGTACCGATAACGGGCAGTTCTTCATTTTTGGCGCTAAACAACCGGTGATTGCGCCTGTATTGTTTTCTTACTTCGCCCAATGCATCCGGGGCGCCGGCTTTGTCGAACTTGTTGATGCAGACAATGTCGGCATAGTCCAGCATGTTTATTTTTTCCAGTTGCGACGCAGCGCCGTACTCCGGTGTCATCACATAGAGGCTCACATCACAGTAATTAATAATGGAGGCATCGCTTTGACCCACGCCGGCGCTTTCAAGAATGATAAAATCAAATCCTGCCGACTTGCAGATGGCGATGGCTTCATCCATGGCTCCGCTCAGGGCGGTGTTATCATCCCTTGTGGCCATGCTGCGCATATAGGCACGGGGATGAGCGATAGCGTTCATCCGGATTCTGTCACCGAGCAATGCGCCACCGGTTTTTTTCTTCGAGGGATCAACAGAAATAACAGCAATGGTTTTATCGGGAAAATTGATTAAAAATCTTCTTACTATTTCATCCGTCACACTGCTTTTTCCGGCACCGCCGGTTCCTGTAGTTCCCAATACGGGTATAGTTTTTACAAAGTCCTCCTGGCTCGCAGCCATCTGCTTCCCTCCATTCTCCGCAATTGTAATCTCTCTGGCAATCTTTCTTATATCTTTTACTTCATCCAGTTTCAGCGGCAAAGTAAAATCGCCTTTCCCGTTCACCTGCTCATCACACAAGCGCAAAACATCTTCAATCATTCCTTCTAATCCCATTTTTCTTCCATCATCCGGGCTATAAATCCTGGTGATACCATATTTATGCAGTTCTTCAATTTCTTCCGGCAAAATAGTGCCGCCGCCGCCGCCGAAAATTTTTATATGCCCGCAGCCGTTTTCTTTCAGCAGGTCTTTGATGTATTTGAAAAACTCAAGATGCCCGCCCTGGTAGCTGGTGATGGCAATGCCCTGCACATCTTCTTCAATGGCAGCTTCCACTATTTCCTTTGCCGATCGGTTGTGACCGAGGTGAATGATTTCCGCACCCATGGCCTGCATAATGCGGCGCATGATGTTGATGGCGGCATCATGACCATCAAACAATGAAGCCGCAGTCACTATCCTTATTTTGTTTTTCGCTGTATAAGCCATAACGTTCAGTGCCTGCAAAAATAGATGAAAAACCAATGCTCGTCCGACCGTTAGTAAGGGGCGTTGTAAATAAAAGAAGAAATCCGGTAGAAGTTGTCCTTCAGGAGCTGCCGCTTCATTTACATTACATTTGCGCCATGCAGGCGATTATTGATTCAATTCATACCCTCTATAAAAAATGGCGTAGCCGTGATGTGGCTTCCATTGATGTACTGCCGCAGTCGGGCAGCGAACGCAGGTATTTCCGCTTGCATGAGGCGGATGGCAATACCGTAATCGGCACCTATGGCGCCAATGTAAAAGAGAACGAAACCTTTTTTTATTTCTCTGAAAAATTTTACAGGCAGGGATTGCCCGTAGCTAATGTTTATGCCATCAGCGATGACCGTCTTTTTTACCTGCAGGAAGATTTTGGCGATGTATCGCTTATTGACCGCCTGGAGCTGGAAGGATATACCGATGCTGTGTATGGTCTTTTTAAAAAAAGCCTGGAGACACTTGCCTGCTTGCAGGTGCGGGGTGATGAAGGGCTGGATTACGACCGCTGTCTTACCAACAAAGAATTCGGCAAGCAGGCCATCATGGCCGACCTGCTTTATTTCAAATATTATTTCCTGGATGCGCTGCGTAAACCCTACGACAAACAACAGCTGATTGACGACTTTGAAGCCTTGAGCAATTACCTTACCCACACCGAATACAAATATTTTATGTTCCGCGATTTTCAGAGCCGGAATATTATGATTTTGCCTGTAGAGACGCAAAATATTGCGTCTCTACAGGCATCCGTTCATTTTATCGATTACCAGGGCGGCATGAAAGGCGCCCCGCAATACGATGTAGCCAGTATGCTGTGGCAGGCAAGGGCCAACCTGGGAGATGAATGGAAAGAAAAATTACTGAATGATTACATGGCTGCGCTGGAAAAAGAAATCGGTTCAAAAATCAACCGGACGATTTTCAAAAGCCAGTACAACGGCTATGTGCTTATCCGCCTGTTGCAGGTGCTCGGTGCTTACGGCTTCCGCGGATTGTTTGAACGTAAGGCGCATTTTCTCACGAGCATCCCGCTGGCACTTACCAATTTGAAATGGTTTATCAACAATCAAAATATTGGTATTGCATTGCCTGAGTTTAAAAAAGTACTTGACATTTGCGTGGAGGATGCCATTATTCACCAGTTCACACCGGTGCAGGCTGATGAAACCACTCCGCTGACAGTGAAGATTAAAAGTTTTTCGTACAAAAACGGATTACCCGACGACAGCAGCGGGCACGGAGGCGGCTTTGTATTCGATTGCCGCGGTATTCTGAATCCGGGCCGGATGGAAGAATTTAAATCGCTGACCGGCCGGGATAAATCCGTGATAGATTTCCTGGAACAGCAAACTAAAATGCCCGGATTTCTCAACAGTGTGTTTGATATTGTTGACATCACCGTGGAAGATTACCTGAAACGGAATTTTGAAAGTCTTGTCATCTGTTTTGGCTGCACCGGCGGGCAACATCGCAGTGTGTATGCCGCCGATGCGCTGGCCAGGCATTTGAGAAATAAGTTTAAAGTGAAGATTGAACTCACACATAAGGAACAGGACATCCGTGAACAAAAAGGATTTTAAGTGTATGAAAGCAATGATATTCGCCGCCGGGCTCGGCACCCGTTTCAAACCCTGGACTGACAAACACCCCAAAGCCCTGGCATTGGTAAATGGAAAATCATTGCTGCAAAGAAATGTTGAGTACCTGCAGCTCTACGGCATTAAAGACGTCATCATAAATGTTCATCATTTTGCAGACCAGGTGACGGAGGCTATTCAAAAAAATAACGGCTGGGGAAGCAATATCCGCATCAGCGACGAACGGGATGAACTGCTGGAAACCGGCGGCGGGCTGCTGAAAGCAAAAAACTTTTTTACTCCCGGCGAAAAATTCATTACCTGCAATGCCGACATTCTTACCGATCTCAACATTCAAGACCTCGTTGCTTACCACAATGAAAAAAAAGCGCTGATTACTTTCGGCGTCACTGAACGAATCACAAGCCGCTACCTGCTTTTTGATGAAAACGACCGGCTCTGCGGTTGGAAAAACACTAAAACCGGCGAAACCAGGATTTCGATTCCCCATATTCATTATACAGAACTGGCCTACAGCTGCGTAGTTTTTTTTGAATATGAAATCTTTCGCCTGATGGAAGAAAAAAAATTTTCAGGAAAATTCTCGCTGATTGATGTTTACCTGGCGCTAGATGCCGAACATCCCATTTATGGCTACGACCACAGCGGCGACCGGCTGGTGGATGTAGGCAAGCCGGAAAGTGTGCCGCTTGCCGAAGCTGTTTTTCCATAGCCATGCCTCAGCTATGCCACGAATCATTTCTTTCAGCGGTAAACCCATTCTTGTTTTTTTCAACTATTTTACACCTTCATTCAACAAAAAAACATTCCATGAAGAAAACGTTTTTTTATTTTATCTGTCTCATCATTTCCGTTTCCGTTTTTGCCCAGGAATCAAAATATGACAACCGGGAAGCCTTTCACCCGCAATTTTATCCTTATCCCGGCAATGACTACCGCAGCGCCAGCGGCGAACCCGGCCCGAAGTATTGGCAAAACCGTGCCGATTATAAAATCAACGCCACACTCGACACAGCCACACACAAAGTGAGTGGCGATGTGGAAATAATTTACACCAACAACAGTCCCGACAACCTTAAATTCTTATGGTTGCAGCTCGACCAGAATATTTATCGTGCCGATTCCCGCGGCAGCGCCACCACCACACAAAGCGGTGGCCGCTGGGCCAATGCAAAATTTACTGAAGGTTATGTAATGAAATCGGTAAAGGCAGAAGCTGCCGGAAAAATATATGAACCAAAATACCTGGTAAATGATACCCGCATGCAGGTGTGGCTGAATGAGGCGCTGAAACCGGCAGGTAATAAAATCAAATTGAAAATCGCATTTGAATTTGAAATACCAGAGTACGGTACCGACCGCATGGGCCGGCTGAAAACAAAAAACGGCATCGTGTACGAAGTGGCGCAGTGGTTTCCCCGCCTGTGTGTGTATGATGACATACAGGGATGGAATACGCTGCCCTATATCGGGCAGGGAGAATTTTACCTGGAATACGGCGATTTTGAATTTACCGTTACAACACCCTCGGATCTTATTGTAGTGGGCTCCGGCGAATTGCTGAATCCGCAGGAATGTATGACTCCCGAACAACTGAAACGATGGAACGACGCAAAGAACAGTGATAAAACAGTTATCATCCGCGGTGAAAAAGAAGTGAAAGAAAAAAATTCAAGACCCACCGCGGCAAACTGCACCTGGAAATTTAAAATCACCAATGCCCGGGATGTGGCCTGGGCCGCTTCACGGGCTTTTGTGTGGGATGCGGCCCGGATAAATTTGCCCGGCGGGAAAAAATCAATGGCTGTAAGTGTGTACCCCGTTGAAAGTATAAGAAAGAACGGCTGGCAGCGCAGCACCGAATTTACCAAAGCAAGTATTGAACATTATTCCAAAATGTGGTTTGAATATCCTTACCCGGCAGCTACCAATGTGGCCGGCAAGGTGGGCGGCATGGAATATCCCGGAATTGTATTTTGCGGTTTTAATGCAAGCGGGGGCGGGCTTTGGGGAGTCACTGATCATGAATTCGGCCATACCTGGTTCCCGATGATTGTGGGCAACAACGAAAGAAAATATGCCTGGATGGATGAAGGATTCAACACGTTCATCAACGGCATTTCCACCGATGAATTCAATAACGGCGAGTTTGCTTCGGCTTCTTTCTTTCCCGGCGATATGACCCACTATGTTTTCAACGACGAAATGGACGGCCTTTTTAACAACCCCGATGTGATTCAGCAGATGAACCTGGGTGTGGCTGCTTATGAAAAACCATCCATCATGCTGAATGCACTGCGTGATGTGGTGCTGGGTAAAGAGCGGTTTGATGCCGCCTTCCGGGAATACATCCGCCGCTGGGCATACAAGCATCCCACACCCTGGGATTTCTTTCATACCATGGAAAATGTAAGCGGTGAAGACCTCGGCTGGTTTTGGCGGGCCTGGGTGCTGAATACATGGAAACTCGACCAGGCATTGAAAGATGTAAAATACATCCGCAATGATCCGGAAAACGGGGTAACCATCACTATCGAAAACCTGGAGAAAATGCCTATGCCGGCACTCATCCGAATTAAAGAGGAAAGCGGCGCTGAATATAACCTGGCACTACCGGTGGAAATATGGCAACGGGGAGCGGTGTATACATTCAGTTATCCCACAAAGGGCAAAGTGACCGAAGTGTTGCTTGACCCTGACAAAAAACTGCCCGACATCAACCGGAACAACAACAAGATGAAAGAAAAACCTTTTTAAGAAAACCGGGCTCCTCACACTGAGGAGTTTTTCTTTTAATTTAGCGAGGCGCCATGCGTTCCATTGTTATTGGTTTTGGCCTGCTCATTCTTTGCCTGCTGGTTTTGTTTAAAATCAGCGAGGTGAATTTTATAAAAGGCAATGTGAAGTTGGAAGTGATTGTAGCTATTGCCGCAGTTCTTTTCTTTTTTGCAGGACTTTATTTCAACACTCAGCAGAAAAAAAAGAATATGCCCATTACCGATGCTAATTCATTATTGCAGGTCATTGACTATGCACAGATAAAAAAAACGGGACTGACCCAGCGGGAACATGAGGTGCTGCTTAAAATGGCCGAAGGGCTCAGTAACCAGGAGATTGCACAGCTGCTTTTTCTTTCGGAAAGCACGATAAAAACACATGTGTCCAATATTCTTTTCAAGCTGGATGCAAAACGCAGAACACAGGCAATACAGGTGGCAAAAAAGCTGAAACTAGTACCCTGAAGTTGCCCTGACCGAAGCAGGAGTAAGAAAAACTGCATGGATGGATGTTTTTCACTCAAAGGGAGGAGTTATTTCATACTTTCGGATGAAGACGGCGGGATACTCCAGGCGTAGTTTGCAGAAAAATTTTTTTATGAACCCAACAGTATTTCGGTATGGCATCTATGCTGCTTTAACCATCCTCGTTCTCGGGGCCGTCAATCTTTTTATTATTGCCAAAAAAGCTGATTATGGCGTGCAGGAGATAGCCGGCTATCTGACCATCGTCATCGCCATGATTTTCGTTTTCTTCGGCATCCGCTATTTCCGGGATAAGGTAAACGGAGGGTCGCTTGGTTTTGGCGAAGGATTGAAAGTGGGAGTGCTCATTGTGCTGATACCTGCCGTACTCTTTGGCCTGTTCGATATCCTTTACACCGAAGTAATTAATCCCACGTGGAAAGAGGATTATTATAATCATTTCATAGATGAAACGAAGAAAACCGTGGCCCCCGAAAAACTGGATGCCGAACTGAAAAAGCTGGAGAAGCAGAAAGAATTATTCAGCAGCCCGGTCATGCAGTTTATACTGATGACCGGCACAGTCTTTATCATCGGGCTGATGGTGGCTATCATTTCCGCACTCACCCTGCGCAGGGCAAAAACCGTTTCTGCATAATCAAACTTTTTACTTATGACTGCAACACAAATAATGGAAGAACTGAAAAAGAAAGGTTCGGAAAACATCAAAAGAATTTTTCTGAACCATGGTGCCCGTGAACCCCTGTTCGGGGTAAAAGTGGGCGACCTGAAAGCGATTCAGAAAAAAGTGAAGAAGAATCATGAACTGGCAATGGAACTTTATGCCACCGGCAACTACGATGCTATGTACCTGGCAGGGCTGATTGCTGATGAACCGAAAATGAACAAGAAGGACATCCAGCAATGGGCAGAAAAATCAACATGTCCCGGCATCAGCGAATACACGGTGGCCTGGGTGGCAGCCGAAAGCGCTTATGGATGGGAACTGGGTATGCAGTGGATTGATTCGGCTAAAGAAACCATAGCCGCCGCAGGCTGGAATACGTTGAATGGGGTCATTGCCATGAAACCCGATAATGAACTGGACATGGTCACTATAAAAAAATTATTACAGCGGGTACAAAAAGAAATTCATTCGGCACCCAACCGGGTGCGTTATACGATGAATAATTTTATAATACACGTGGGCGGCTATATAAAAGAACTGACTCAGCAGGCAATTGAAACAGCAAAAAAAACCGGTACCGTGATGGTGGATATGGGCGGTACGGCCTGCCAGGTACCTTCTGCTGCTGATTACATAAAGAAAATGGAAGTGAAAGGTTATATCGGCAAGAAAAGAAAAACAGTGAAGTGCTGAAGGAAGAAAGTACTTCAGGCCAGTTGCCGCTGCAGTTCTGCCAGGGTGGTTTCTGTCAGCAACTCCCTGCCTTTTTTGTTACTCCATTTTACCAGTGAAATTTTTTCAAAAGAAATTTCAATACCGGTGATATCGCCATCGCTGAAGCAGCAGCAGCCGGTATTGAAATAGGAAGGTTTCATATTCAGGTAATCCGAAGAAACGGTTTTGTATTCCCCTTTTCTTTTTTCAATTTCATTTTCAAGTGCCCGCATTTCTTCAGGCGAGTATTTTATCCTGGCAATGGCCAGGTGCTTCAGCAGTTTTTCCATGTGGGTGAGCGACTCAAACACCGGCTGGTGTGTATGGCCGGTGATAAGTGCCAGGTTTTGCTGCTGCGCCGACCAATGGTACATGATATGGTTGTGTTCTGTTTTTAATTTTTCATCATAAGCCGGTGTGTTGGGATTGATTTTCAGAAAAGCCTGGAGCGGCGCCCATATCACGGATACAAAAAATTTGCTGAACCAGTTGCCGTCGCTGGCCGCATCGCCCTGATGGCCGTGGGTGAGGAAGATGGTGAGGGATGAGTTGTAAGTTGTGAGGTGTGAGTCGTGAGTTGTGAGTGTGGAGCTGACGAAATCCGGCTTTGAGTTTCGGGTTTTTAATTGAAGCAGCACTCCTTCATATACCCTGACCGCCTGCCCATAAATACTTTTCAGGTTCCGTTGGGCAAAAATATCGTTGGCCCAGTAGAGGTCGTGGTTGCCGAAAATTTTGTAAAATTTTTTTTGCCTGATAAATTTTTTTTCCGCTTCAAAAGTCGCCCTGTTATGTTTTATTACTGCAAGAAGGGAGTTTTCCCAAAGCTCTTCGCTGTCGCCAAGACTGATGAAGCTGTAGCCGTTGTGGAAATAATAATCAAGTGCGGCGAGATAGTTTGGCTCGGCATTCATAAAGTCATCGGCGCCGTTTTTGGCTCCGCGGTGCTGGTCAGAAAAAACAATATAGTGGTCACCCGGCTGCAGCGAAATAATGATTCCTTTTCTGCCGGGATATTTCCTGATATGGCGCAGTAAAGCAGACAAGGCTGAAAAAATCCGTTCAGGCTGCGGCCGTGAGGCAAATTTTTTTGAAGCAAAGAGTATCGGCTTCAGTAAAATTATCTGCAGCAAACGGCGCATGCGAATTTTAATTTTGCTGATAAGTGATTAGTACACCGAAATGAGCGGCGTCCGCCCGATCCGGTACTGACGGGCACCTTAAGCCAAATAGCTGCGCTATTGCCGTCTTTATAAAATATAAAATTATCCTTATTACACAATCCGGGTTTCAATCAAAGCATGCGGGTCATTTATCCCGCCGGCAATAAAGAGCTGCTGCCGATGGCAATCATACTGATTTCCACATTTACAAATTTGGGCAGCGCCGACACCTGCACCGTTTCTCTTGCCGGGAAGTTACCGTCGAAATATTTCCCATATACTTCGTTTACTTCAGAAAACTGGTTCATATCGGTAAGAAAAATAGTCGTCTTTACTACGTTGGCTAAACTCATGCCCGCAGCTGCTAAAATGGAACGCAAGTTGTGCATCACCTGGTGCGTTTCCTGCCGGATGTCTTTATTCTGCAGTTCGCCGCTGCCGGCATCGAGGCAAATCTGGCCGGAAATAAAAAGCATATTGCCGCAGAAAATTGCCTGGTTGTAAGGTCCTATAGGCGATGGTGCCGAAGTGGTGTTGATGATCTGCTTATTCATGCAGTTGGATTTAGAGAGAACGAATTTAGGTTTATGCCTTTTCTTTGCAAAAAATAAAACATGAAGCTGGCTGTGCTTGCAAATGAAATACTGAAAGAAGAATTGCTTGCAACAGGAAAGAGTGACGATTGCAGCATTGAATGGCTGACGAATATTTCAGAGCTGGCGCAGCACAGCGATGCTGATGCTGTGATTGACCTGGTGTTTGAGCACAAACCGGATCATGCCGGTACGCTGAAAACGTTTTTACCGCGGCCAGTCATTGTAAATGCAGTAGTAAAAACCACTGATGAAATAGAATTCCCCTTCATTCGCATCAACGGGTGGCCGACTTTTTTAAAAAGACCGGTAGCAGAGCTTGCCTGCAAACATGTAAAGGAGAGGTCAGCAGCTGAAAAAATTTTTGCTGCGCTTAACCGGAAATCCGAATGGGTGCCCGATGTAAAAGGATTTGTTTCAGCCCGTGTGGTAAGCATGATTATTAATGAAGCTTTTTTTGCCCTGCAGGAAAATGTGAGCCAAAAAGAAGAAATTGACATGGCCATGAAGCTGGGCACCAATTATCCTTACGGGCCGTTTGAGTGGGCCGGTAAGATTGGCCTGAAAAACATTGCCGCTTTGCTTATCGGTTTGAGTGAAAAAGAAAACAGGTA
>Ga0114944_1000106_pt1 | contig 19785 bp, 17 predicted proteins | sample OV2TP2_FD_89582 | JGI IMG/M metagenome (GOLD analysis project Ga0114944, IMG submission 89582) | Hot spring microbial communities from Beatty, Nevada to study Microbial Dark Matter (Phase II) - OV2 TP2 | ecosystem: Environmental > Aquatic > Thermal springs > Hot (42-90C) | place: USA: Beatty... | reverse complement strand
TGTTAGCAATGGTACTCTTGCAATCAGGGGTCACAGAAATCATATGATGGCAGTTAACGAGGTCTTCAAGGCTGGTTCGATAAAGGCAATGGTAGAAAAAGGAGTGTTGAAACAGGGCGTAATGTATGAGTGTGTCAAAAATAATATTCCATACGTTTTGGCAGGTTCATTAAGAGACGACGGTCCAATACCAGATGTTATTACAGATGTAGTTGAAGCCCAAAGAAAGCACAAGGAATTGCTGAAGGATGCAGATATGGTGCTGATGCTCTGCACCATGCTACACTCAATAGCCGTTGGGAACATGCTACCTTCCAATGTCAAGGTTGTTGTTGTTGATATAAGCCAACCAGTGGTAACAAAGCTGCTTGATAGAGGCACCTGGCAGGCAATTGGTATTGTTTCTGATGTAGGAGCATTCCTGCCAATGGTGGTTCAGCACCTAGAGCAGATTGGCAGAGCTAAGTGATGCTGGCAAGCTTCTTTCTTATCAATTCAAGTGCAAGCTTTGGATCAGCCCTGCCACCTGTTGTTTGCATCACCTTGCCGAGAAGAAAGTTAACTGTCTTTTCGTTCTGTAACGCATCTTTTACAGCACTCTTTTCGGTTTCAAATACACTGTCTATGACATCAATCAGTGCCTGCCTATCACTTATCTGTGCTACGTTAAGCTTCTTGGCCACTTCAGACGGCATCTCTCCACTCTTTACAATCTCTTGCAGGATCTGCTTTGCTGTAGTTCTACTTATCATGGATTGATCGACCAGCTTGGCAAGCTCTGCAATATGTAACGGCTTGATCCTTAGCGACCTTATGCCATCAAACTCATCGGTATAGCCTTTAAGATCTGTTACGATCCAGTTTGCAACCTCCCTTGCATTTTCGTACAGTCTTGCACCATCTTCAAAAAAATCCGCAAGGTATTTGTCATTGATCAAGACCTGCGCAACCTGTTCCGACAGTCCGAACTGTTCAACGAACCTAGACCTCCTTGCATCTGGAAGCTCTGGCATCTGGTTCTTCAGTGATTTGATCAGATCGTCACTGAAATTAACTGCTGGAATATCAGGTTCTGAGAAATAACGGTAGTCTTGCTCTTCCTCCTTGACCCTGGATTGTATAGTTACCCTTCTCGCATCGTCCCAGTGTCTCGTTTCTGACCTAACCTCTATTCCCTTCATGCCAAGGCTCTTCTGTCTTGATATTTCAAACATTATTGCCTTCTCAACCTCTCTGAACGAGTTTATGTTCTTGATCTCAACCTTCCTTCCTCCAGCAAGTGAAACGTTGACATCGCATCTAACAGAACCTTCGAGCCTTGTGTCGCAGACCCCCAAGTGCTCCAGTGTGGATGCAAGTTTGTTTAGAAACAGTCGCACATCTTTCGGATCATCGAAGTCAGGCTCTGTGACTATCTCCACAAGTGCAACTCCAGCTCTGTTGTAATCCACAAGTGTGTAAAGCGAAGTTTCCATACCGCCTTCATACACCAGCCTACCTGGATCTTCTTCCAACTGCACACGCCTGATCCTTACCTTCTTACTATCGAACTCAACTTGGCCATCTACACCAATACTGCTTATTTCGTGTGCATTGTACTGTGTGATCTGAAAGTTTTTTGGCAGATCCGGATAGAAGTAGTTCTTTCTGTAGAATGCTGCTGTACCAGGCGTTCTGCAGTTTAGTACGAGCGATATCATCGTGGCATACTCTAGAGCTTTCTTGTTCAGCAGTGGGAGTGTACCGGGCAAACCCAAACATATCGGGCACACATTTGCGTTGGCATCTTTACCCCTATAGTCGGCGGAGCAGGAGCAGAATAGCTTGCTCTTCAGACCAGTAAGTTGGCAGTGTATTTCCAGACCAATCTTGACATTCATACGCTAGCCACCTTCTTCACACCATTTACCTCTTCAAATGCATACGCAGCTCTCAGCAGCAGCTCTTCGCTCAGATGATTTCCCATTATCTGAAGACCTATTGGTAGACCGTCCTTGAACGCACATGGAACAGAGATAGCAGGTATACCTGCAAGGTTTGCAGCAACTGTATCGATATCTGCCATGTAGAGCTGCAAAGGATCATCTACTCTCTCACCTATCTTGAATGGCATTATGGGCATCGTTGGCGCTATCAATAGATCCAGCTTCTTGAATACGCCAGCAAGCTCATGCCTGATCAGCGTTCTAACCTGTTGCGCCTTGAGGTAGTACCTGCCATAATAGCCCGATGACAGAACGTATGTTCCTATCATGATCCTTCGCTTGACTTCGCTTCCAAAGTTGCTCCTCGCTTTCGTATAATATGCATTCCATGCAAACCCTTCAGGGTTCATGCTCAAACCATACCTTATGCCATCATACCTTGCCAAGTTACTACTTGCCTCTGCCATCGCGATGGTATAGTATGATGCAAGCGCATACTGCAAGGAGTTTATAGAGACGTCTTCGATCGAAGCACCAAGACCTTCGAACTTGTTTGCAGCATCATGAACACTTTTAGCTACAGCATCATCAACACCGTTAGAGATCATCTCTCTAACCACACCGATCCTCAGTCCCTTGACTCCATGCTTTATCTTGGCAGTGTAATCCACACCATCAATATCCAATGTTGTGTGATCCATTGAATCCCTGCCTGCAATGCAGCTCAGTATCAGAGCAACATCGTAAGCTGACCTTCCCATCGGTCCGATAAGTTCCAAGCTGTTTGCAAACGAAACAAGACCAAACCTGCTAACAAGACCATACGTGGGTTTTAAACCCACACTGGAGCAGAAACTTGCTGGGCATCTTATGGAACCTCCTGTATCAGAACCCAAAGCTAGTGTTGCTTCCTGTGCTGCAAGTGAAGCAGCACTCCCTCCAGATGAACCACCAGGTACCCTGCTTATATCCCACGGGTTTCTGGTCGCACCGAAGCTGCTGAACTCGGTAGTTGAGCCCATGGCGAATTCATCAAGATTAGCCTTTCCAACTATTATAGCACCTTCCTGCTGAAGTCTATCTATCACTGTTGCATTGTAAGGCGGTACATACTCTTCAAGCATCTTTGATGCGCATGTAGTTCTCAACCCTCTGGTGCAGATGTTATCCTTCACAGCTACTGCTACACCAGCAAGCCTGCCCACTCTTTCGCCGCTCTTCACCATCTTATCCATCCTTCCGGCTTGTTCTATGGCAGAATCGTTTAGCGATATGTACGCATGAACGTTCTTTTCAACACTCTTTATTCTGTCGAAAATTTTTGCAATATAATCTTCTGCACTTACAGAGCCACTCTTGATCTGTTCAGCTAGTTCATTTGCACTTAAAATTAATTGATCCATTTCAGACCATCTTCGGTGCTTTAACAAACCTATCTTTCGAGTTCTTTACCACGCTCAGAGTATCTTCATTACACTCAACGATATCATCTTCTCTAAACTTTTTGTAATCTATACCTGTTTTCAACGGCTTGATGTTTTCAAGAGAAATTTTATCTAGCGTGTTAAAATAACCGATTATCTGCTCAACCTGTTTAGTGTACACTTCTAACTCTTTATCAGTTAGCTCCATCCTTGCTAACCATGCTAGATGCTTTACTTCCTCTTTGCTTACCATTATTTCACCTTATGGCGCGAGTCTATCTATGTCTCTGGGATAAAGTGTTGCATCCCTTATATTTTCTACACCTGTTAGGGTCATAAGAAACCTTTCCAGTCCCAAGCCAAAGCCTGCATGAGGTGGAACGCCATAGTCAAAAACACGCAAATGATAATCAAAGGCCTCTGGGTTGAGACCTTGCTTCTTCATCCTTTCCACCAGTTCGTCTTTTCTATTTATTCTGCTGCTTCCAGACGAGATCTCGAGCTCGCCAAACATGAGGTCGAATGATTCGCACAGGTTACCATCATGTACCATTGGTTTGGCATAGAATGGTTTGGATGATGATGGCCAGTCTGTTATGAAGTAGTATCCATGTAAAGCTGCACCAAGCTTTTTCAAATTGTCTGTTGAAAAGTCATCGCCCCATTCTATCCTTTCACCTTCCTTTCTCAACAACTCTACCAGCTCGCTATAGGCATGTCTTGGAAACGGCAAAGTAGGTTTGTTGGCCTTTGCCTGCAATGCTTCAAGTTCTGCAGCATTGTTCTTGCTAACATATTCCATTATGTATGTGATCATCTGTTCAAGCAAGTTCATAACATCGTCATAATTTACAAAAGCCTGCTCTACATCTATCGACGTTGCCTCTGCTAAGTGCCTCATCGTTCTTGACGGTTCTGCTCTGAATATTGGACCGATTTCAAAGACCTTTTCCAACGCCATCGTCAACTGTTCCTTGTACAACTGCGGGCTTTGTGCCAAAAACGCTTCCCTGTCATAGTAGAATATTGGAAAGAGCGCAGCACCGCCTTCTGTTGCTGTTGCAATTATCTTTGGCGTGTTGACTTCGATGAACCCTTGCTTGTCAAGGAATTCTCTGACACCTTTTAAAACACTATACCTTATCTTGAAGACAGCTTGCAAAACATTTCTGCGCAGATCTACTGCCCGCAGATCCAAACGCGTGTCTATGTTTGCAACCGTCTTGCTGTAAATTGGAAACGGTGATGCCTTTTTTGCTAGTGAGAAAAGCCTTAGCTCACTCGGAACAACTTCCGCACCACTAGGTGCACTGCTGATACTTCTTACCTTTCCTTTAACACCTATGGTAGAGTGCTCTTTCAACGCTCTGATCTTCTCAAACAACTCCTTGCCACATTCATCAAGTTTGGCCGTTACCTGTGTTTCTCCATCCTTATCGGTAAGCATGACAAACACTATATTGCCATGATCTCTTATAGTCGAGACCCATCCCATTACGAGAACATCACTACCGCTAAGTTCTGGCTTTATCTGCGATGAGTGATGCGTTCTTCTCCAGGAACCTAGTTCTTCTTCGCTCAATATGACCAAACCTTTCTCATTCTAAATTTAATTCTTTCAGTAAAGCATCAAATGTCTCACATATCTTGTCCTTCGGAACGGAGCCAGTTGCAAAACTCGGTTTCCCACCACCCTTGCCCTCAAACTTGCTTAGAACTGATTTCAGGATGGAACTGCAATTTATCGGCAACTTATCATTACATGCTAAAAGCACAGTTCCGTTGTTGCTTGCATTAATGAATATAACTATCGTATCAGGATTTTTGATGATCTCGCCTGCCTTTTTCATTAACACAGAATCATCGAGCATATCAAAAACATTGGCATATACCAATTTGTCTCCCTTGCTTTGAGGAACAACTTTATCGACAAGTTGTTCTGTTATCTGGTTCAATCTTCTTTTGTATCTGTCCAGATCATCCTTAAGATTTCTTGCAGTGGCTTCCAGCGTATTCATACTTGCACCAAGTTCCCTTGCAACCCCGATACACTTCATGCTCATCTCTATTGCGGACAGTTTTGCTTGCTCGCCAACTACAAATTCGATTTCGTGCTCATCCTGTTCCCTGGAAACATGTGTGACGATGAAGAACCCACATTCATCTGTGTTTTCTGTATGCTCTCTGGCACAAGCAGCATAATCATAACCATCGATCTCTATTACTCGAACATTTCCAGATATGCGTTCTTCATACGCACGCATCTGTGGGAATGATTTTCTAGCATCTTCAATGGATTCGAAATTATGTTCCTTTACTTTTCTTCCCTCTCCAATGATCTTGTTTGCCATCAGCTCAGCCTCGTGTATGGCATCAAGGCTCAGCTCTTGGCACTTTATGTAAACCTTGTTTAACGAATCCTTGTGCTCTACCTTTCTCACAAATATGTTGCTGACTATCTTTTGCAGGCTTCCTACAAAGATGTGTTCTGCTGTATGCGCTTCCTTAGAGTGCAATCATCTATCACGCTTTACAATTACATATTAACCTATAATGGGTGTTACATTTTTAACGGTGTAAAAATGCATAGTGCTTGGATTGGCAAGCATATCAACATTAGGCTCCCATTGCGCACTGCAAGTGCTGAAGGGAGCCAAGGACGAGCGTTTCAAGACTATACTTGTGTGCGAAAAGAAAAGGAAGAGCCTGTATCAAAGATTCAAGTTCATAGACGAACTGGTTTTGGTTGATAATTTTACGGAAATATTGGATCAGCCAGTTCTTGATGTTTTGCAAAAGAATGAATCTATACTAGTACCGCATGGAACTTTGATCTCAAGCATGAACAGCAAGCAGATAGAGAGCATAAAGGTACCATTCTTCGGCAACAGATGGATCCTGCGATGGGAAGCCGACAGGAACCTCAAGGAAAAACTGATGAAGGAATCGAAATTGGAAACACCCAGAACGATTAACAGTCCAGGCGAAATAAATCAGTTGGCAATAGTAAAATTGCATGGTGCTGCCGGAGGTAAAGGATACTTCCTTGCTTGGGACAAAAAAAGTTTTGCAGAAAGAGCAGGGAAGTTGAAGAAGCAGGGTCTCATAAAGGGAGAGAACGATCTTTACATACAGGAGTATGTCTTCGGTGTTCCAGTGTACCTGCAGTACTTTTACTCCTCGCTTACAAATGAACTAGAGCTTCTTGGCATAGATCGAAGATACGAATCAGATGTAGATAGTCTTGGGAGGGTACCATCAAGACACCAGCAGGAAGTGGGCGTAGAACCGTCCTACAATGTAATAGGCAACATACCGCTAGTTCTTAGAGAATCGCTGCTTGAAGAGGTTTACAACATGGGTGAGAGGTTTGTGGAGGCATCGAAGAGGCTGGTCAAGCCAGGAATGTTTGGTCCGTTCTGTATCGAGGGCGTTTATGACAAAGATGGCAAATTCATCTCATTTGAATTTTCCGCAAGAATAGTTGCTGGCACCAATCTATACGTTGACGGTTCGCCGTATTCTGCGTTCTTGTATGATGAACCAATGAGCATGGGCAGAAGAATTGCTAGAGAGATCAAGATAGCATATGAAAAAAATGCTTTGAAGCAAGTGATAACTTGAACCATTTTATATGATAGATCACGAACGTTTTAACTGGGGACCCTTCCATCTCATGATTACCAGTATCATCCCTAGCGCACCAGTCATAACAAACAGTGCGCTGAATAGAAATTCAGGAACGACCATTAGATTGAACTCCGCACTCTCGCCGCTGTTATTTACATTTTCTATTACCACAGTTAACGGACCTTTCTGCTCTTCAGTAAATCTAAACTCATGTAAGTAGTTTGCAGATGTTGTTGATTCCTTGAAAATCACCCGATCATTATTTATGAGCATAAATGTATGAGGCACCTCTAATGCAGGCTCTCCAGTTACAGTATCTCTGAATACTGTGCCAAACTTTGTAAGTATGCTTGGTTCGATGGTGCCAGGATCTACGATTAATTCTACATGAAAGCCTGCTACAATTTTTGACGCATGGAAGCTAGCTTCTTTATCTTGCTGGGCAAACGCATCTGGTAAGACGATGTTAGCATTTGCTGTAAAAGTTGCAGCAATGGTTAAGCAAAAATACGCTTTTAGCAGGTGCCTGTTATAACTCACTCTTCACAATATGTGAAAAGTAAAATAAATAGTTTATACCAAAATACTGTTAAATTCTATATCTGACAATGTTGTGTCTGCTTGCTAGTATTACAGCACCAAAAGTAGCTGCCATCAACAACACTAGTATACTTACTGGAAACTCTGGCACTACCTGTATGTTAAAATCTAAAGATTCCCCAGTATTGTTTAGGTTCTCAAGCCTCAGTGTTACAGAACCCCCCTCTGTAAATGTGAACTGCTCCGATCCTACACCAGCTATAGTCTGTCCTTGCCTTCGTGCTATCTCTTGTCCATCTTTAACAAGAACAAAATCATAAGTAGCATCCATTACTGGTGCATTGCTGCGCATATCCATGAAATTAAATGTAAATGAAGTTGTTTTGTCAGGTTCTATCGTGTTAGGGCTCCATGATAACATCGCACGAATACTTCCCTTGCTACTCATTGCCATCATCTGACCACCCATCATCTGCGAATCCATCATGTTGCTTTCCAGTGGAATTCCTATATCTACTGTTCCTGGAGCTAGAGTAAATTCTGCTTTGTTAACGCTACCATCTGTCATAGTGACGTGTTGAGCAAGTTGCAGCAAAGGTTGATTCGGTATCATGTAGTGCACAACTATCTCATTTGGGTTCGAGTCATCTACCATTACAGCACTTTCAGGTAATCTTACACCATTCACCACACCCGTATATTTGTCTGCCACCAATTCAGCAAAAGATCTTGGAATTACCACTTCTTGGTGTACCAGAGGTACTTGGTTGAGATACTGTTTATCCCAATTGAAGGGCATGGAGAATTTTACAAACTTTTTCTCCTGGTCAAAATTAAATTCCTGTGTTTTATCGTAGTATGTCCTTATAGATACCTGTTGCTCTGCACCGTCTGTTACTGCATATGTTGTTGTTTCACCAATGCTTACATATGCGTCATACTTTATTGGCGGGTTAAGTATCGTTTGGTCAAAGTCGATTGAAAATATTTCAATCGCAAAATGATACAGCCCGCCCTCTAGGAATATTGGTCCCTGTGCCAGTACTGGCACATCTCTGCTTCCAATCCAGCCATCCAGTATTGGTTCCTTTGGTGCATTGAGCACTACCTTGGACTGTTCAGTAGGTCTGACCTTTATGAATAGATCACCGTCATGTGCATGGAACCAATCACGCATTAGCATCTTATCACCTTTGTTCAATGTGATGAAGAATGTTACATGTTCGATTGTTCTGTCAGTCTTCGTATCAAAGAATCTCATTTCTATGGTCGCATCTTGTGGTGCTTCTGCCAAGAGAAACGCTGGCCTCATATCCACTCTTACTGTTGCCAACCTGTCTCCTATTGAAGCTGGCATAGCCATATCACCGCTCAAGCCATGACCATATGCAGGTGTAAGAAATTGTGCTGCAGAGCCAATCAGCAATGAACTGGTTAAAGCAAAAATAGTTGTTAAAGTAATAGCGTGCTGCTTTCCTCTCATAGAGTATAAGCTGCTCTGTACGTCTTATAAATATATTGAGTGTATTTTCAAAAATGGTAATCGTTTATCTGATATAAAATAATCTTTTGTAACGACTTGCAGTAAAGATAGCAAATCCAAAGATAGATGCTATCAATATTATTAGTACGCCAGTCGAAAACTCTGGTACGACTGATATTAGATACTCGGCAAATTCTCCAGTATGATTGATACTCTCAAATCTTACTATAATATTTCCAGCGTGCTCTTGAGTAAACGTAAATTGTTCAACCTCTGCCCCGATAACAGCAGTTTTAGAGTTTCTGTATATTTCCTTGCCATCCTTTATCAGTGAAAATTCGTAGTATGAGTTCGTTAAAGTTTCATCCGTTTTCGGATCCCTTATGTTGAAGATAAACTTCACAGACTGTCCCGGTTCTATTATAGCAGGGCTCCATGAGAGTTGTATCTTGAACTTTTCCTTATTCGTCAGTGTATCCAATGGAAAGACAGGAATGGCTCGAGGTTCCAGAGTGAATACTGCCATTGGTGTATCAGGTGTAATCTTTGCCTCGTCTGCAATTCTAGTTAATCTATCACCAGGTATCATGTAATGCACGAACCTCAAATCGGGGTTGGAATCATCAGTCATTATTGCATTTCTTGGCAATTCTACACCATTCATTGTAGCCTTATAACTGCTGGTCATCAGTTCGGAAACTGATTTAGGAATAATGACTTCGGTATGCAGCAATGGTATTTGGCTCAAGAACTGTTTGTCCCAATTAAGTGGCATTATAAACTCTATCACATTCGTATCATCATCGAATCTAAAATCAACAATTTTATCGAAGTACGTTCTTGTGCCAAAGTCATATTGAACTCCGTTACCAGTTGCAGGGTGTTTAGCTTCTTCACCCACACTGACATATGCATCGAATGTTAATGGAGGATCTACTAAATTATCATCGGTTTCAAACGTAAGAACTTCAATTTTGTAATGATACATTCCACCTTCCAAGTATATGGGAGCTTCTACACGTGCAGATGAATCCTTGCTACCTATCCACCCAAGCGGCCCTTTGTTTGCCGATACTGTAGGACTATCAGTATTAGTAGGTTTTATTGTAAGAAACAACTCACCATCATGCGCATGGAATCGTTCGGACAAAAGCGTTTGACTCTGCTTATCGATAGTTACTAAAAAAGTTGCATGTTGTATTGTTGCATCTGTCTTGGCATCCTTTAATCTGATCTGTATAGTAGCACCACTTACACTATCAAATATGAATGCAGGAGTCATCTTCACAACTACTGTTATGTTCTTGTCCCCTACAGCTACTGGTTGTGCTTCGTCATTACTCAAACCATGACCGTATGCAGACAATGGTAGTTGTGTAGAACCGATTAGCATTATTACAGTAAGGACAGAAATCCCATACACGCTAACATGTCTTCGCCTCAATGCACTGTAGCATAATAATTGAGTTTAATAAATATATTACAAATAAAAAGTTAGTAGTGTTCCATTAGAGGTTTGTACTTCCTTGTAGCAAATATTGATTCATTTTAAATAGATTCTGCTGTAACTACCGATGGGTTTAAAAAATTGCAATGTGAACTGATTACATGCGGATATGTTCCTTTCTACCAAGTGCAACCGAGATTCTTTATGAATTAGGTCTTGGAGATAGTGTTGTTGGTGTAACTCACGAATGTGATTTTCCATCAGATGCTAGCAAGAAGACTGTAGTGGTTAGAAGTGCATTTGATACTTCAAAGCTTACCAGTGAAGAAATCAACAGCATGATCGTTCAGTGTGTGAGGGAGGGCAAAGATATCTATGTTGTTGATGACAACGCATTAAGAAAAGCAAACCCTGACCTGATAGTTGCACAGGGTCTATGTGAAGTCTGCTCACCCTATATGAAGGAACTAGATAGGGCAATGAGCATACTCGACAACAAACCAAAAGTCATAGTTCTGGATCCGCACGATCTTGACGAGATACTGGTTAGTATAGAGCAAGTAGCAAAAAATGTTGGAAGAAAGAAGAAGGGTGAAGAAGCTGTTCAAGCATTAAGAAGCAGAATAGAACATGTGAAGTCAGCTGCTAAAAATGCAAAACATACTCCCAAGGTATTGTGCATTGAATGGTTGGATCCAATATTTACATCAGGACACTGGATACCACAGATGGTCGAACTTTCTGGTGCGATAAATGGTGTAAGCAAGAGAGGCGAGCCGTCGCGAAGGATGGAGTGGAAAGAAGCGCTTGAGTTCGATCCAGATATCATAGTTCTCATGCCCTGCGGATTTGATGCCGAAAGAACAATGAAGGAGCTCTGGAGGATAGAGAAGCAAGAAGAATGGAAGAAACTCGACGCTGTTAAGAATAAGATGGTGTATGCTACAGATGCAAGTTCTTACTTTAGCAGACCAGGACCCAGAACTGTCACTGGTTTAGAAATACTTGCAAAAATAATTCATCCAGATCTCTTCAGAGATCTAAACGCCCCTGAAGGTTCTTTCAGAAAGGTTTACTGATTTTTGCTTTATCGTGCTCTGCGCAGCTGATAGTATCGCTATAGGTATTCTATGCGGTGATGCACTAACATAATTTAATTTGATACTATCACAAAATTCTACAGAGCTTGGATCGCCGCCATGCTCTCCACATATACCGATCTCCAGATCGCTTTTGGTACCACGCCCAAGATCAACAGCGTTCTTCATTATTTTGCCAACACCTTTGGCATCAATGCTTTGAAATGGATTGAAGGCTATAATTCCCGTTTCGACATAGAATGGCAGAAACTTGCCTTCAACATCTTCCCTACTAAAGCTGAATACTGCTTGTGTAAGGTCGTTGGTTCCAAAACTGAAGAACTCTGCAACCTCGGCAATGCTGTCGGCTGTCAGACACGATCTAACAACCTCGATCATGGTTCCAAACTTTATGTGCAGCTTAGCTTTGTATTTTTCTTCGACTTCTCTTCTAACTTTATCGTAGATATGCCTGATCGCCATTAATTCTTCAGCGCTTCCCACTTGGGGCACCATTACTTGAGGCTCTGCCTTGACACCTTCGCTGGTAAGTTCTGCCGTTGCTTCGCATATAGCACGGATCTGCATCTCGTATATCTCTGGATAAGTTATTCCTATCCTGACTCCCCTATGGCCCATCATCGGATTTATTTCAGCAAGTTCTCTTGCTCTATTAAGCACATTCTCCTTTTCCTTGATTGCTGATTGATCTGCACCTTTACCCTTTGATTCATACATGGCTCTTAGCAGATCTTCGATTCTTGGCAGAAATTCGTGCAATGGTGGATCTAACAATCTTATTGTAACAGGATAACCTTCCATTGTTTTCAGTATATCCTTGAAATCTGATTTCTGCAGCGGCATCAATTCATTCAATACCCTTTGCCTTTCTTCATCACTCCTTGCCATTATCATCTTGACAAATATTGGCAGTCTATCATGAGCATTGAACATTCTTTCAGTCCTGCAGAGTCCTATTCCTTTTGCACCAAACTTTCTGGCCAATGCAGCCGCTTCAGATGTATCTGCATTTGCTCTGACACCAAGTCTCTTGATCTGATCAGCCCACTGCAGTAATTGCTTGAATTCTTCTGTTATCTCAGGATCTATCGTTGGAACTTCGCCCACGTAAACCCTGCCTGTAGAACCATCGATTGTAATAACATCGCCTTCTTTAACTGTAATACTGCCTACAGTGAATCTGTTGTTCGTATAATCAATGTTTATTTCTGAGCAACCTACTATGCACGGTTTTCCCATTCCCCTTGCAACAACTGCAGCATGAGAAGTCTTGCCTCCCCTGCTAGTCAGTATGCCATTTGACTTGAAGAAAGCAGGCACATCATCTGGTTTAGTCTCTTCTCTAACCAGCACCAACTTCTCGCCATTCTTGCCCATCTCTTCTGCTTTTTCTACATTGAACACAACCTTGCCGCTAGCTGCCCCAGGTGATGCTGCAATCCCGGCCGCAATTGGTTTTACCTTTGCTTTTGGATCTACCCTCTTGTGAAGTATCTGTTCCAGCTGCTCGGCGTTTACTCGTAGCAATGCTTGCTCTTTTGTAACCAGACCTTCCCTCATCATATCAACGGATGTCTTTACCATCGCAGCTGCATTCATCTTTGCTGCTCTCGTCTGGAGCATGTACAGCTTGTTATGCTCTACAGTGAACTCTACATCCTGCGGTTCCTTGTAGTGCTGCTCAAGCTTGGTGCAGATCTGAACCAACTGCTTGTAGGCTTCCGGCATTTCAGCTTCCAGTTTGTCTATCGGCTCTGGCGTTCTTACACCAGCTACAACATCTTCGCCTTGCGCATTGACAAGAAAATCACCGTAAAATTTCTTTTCTCCGCTTTCTGGATTTCTGGTAAATGCGACACCGGTTGCGCTGTCCTTGCCAAGGTTGCCGAAGACCATGGTAACTACGTTAACCGCTGTTCCATGTGCAATATCTGGCGTTATCTTGTAATACTTTCTGTACTCAACGGCCCTTTCTCCCATCCAGCTCCTGAACACGGCGTCTATTGCAAGTTCAAGCTGCTGATACGGATCTGTAGGAAAACTTTTACCAGTATGCTCTTCACAGACCTTCTTGAACTTCTTGGTTAACTCTTCAAGTGCACCTTCATCCAGTTCGCTGTCATACTTGACATTTTTCTGCTTCTTCTTTTCTTCCAGCAGTTTGGAAAACACATCATCGTCAATGCCTAGAACTATCTTGCCGAACATCTGAACAAACCTTCTGTATGCATCCCACGCAAACCTTGGGTTGTTGCTCTGCTTTGCCAGTCCCTGCACGGTATCTTCGTTCAAACCCAGATTAAGTATGGTATCCATCATACCTGGCATAGATATTGGCGCGCCAGATCTTACAGATACCAGCAATGGGTTGTCTTTGTCACCGAACCTCTTGCCAGTTATCTGTTCAAGCTTCCTCATTGAAGTTCTCACTTGATCTATCAGCCCTGCTGGCAACTTTCTCTCGCTCCCGTAATACTTGTTGCAAACCTCAGTAGTAATTATAAACCCAGGAGGTACAGGCAAACCGAGTTTGGTCATTTCACATAAACCTGCGCCCTTGCCTCCCAGTAGCTTCTTGTCCTTGCCATTTCCCTCATCGAAGAAAACGATGAGCTTGGCTGTCTTTTGCATGCAAAATAGTGAAAAATCCGCCTATTATCAACCTTTTCATAACTTCGGGTTGATCAAACTGTAACTAATAATGATTTGTGAGTTTCTTTCGCCACCAGTCGAGGAAGCGGCCAAACAGTCCACCAAATGCAAAATTAATAGCTGCAGAGAAACCAGCAAATACAAGAACCTGCCATATCTCTAAATGTAAACCAAATGTTTGGAATATTATGTATAAAGGAACCCAGAAGACAATTGATGCAAGAGAATCAATGACGTATTTGCGCTTTCTGCTCCGCTGACTAATCTCAGTCACGCCTCACTATATGCGTTGAAGTATGATATAAATAATTATCAGACTTCCATCGCATCTGCAAGTTCCTTTATCTTTGCTCTCCAATTTCTTGCTTTTACTATACCACTTGCAACAAGGATCCCTCTTGATCCAAGTTTCATTGCTGCAGAAACATCATTACCATCAACTATACCGGCTCCGCAGATCACATGCGTCTTTTTATTCCTCTGATTGGCTGCTCTAATAGATCGAGTTATCACACTAGGCTTTGCCTTTGAGACGGCTATCCCGCTGCCTATAAGTTCTGGCGGCTCTATAGCTATATAATCGGGTTTCAAGGAGGCAAGTTTCTTCACTTCGTTAGGTGTCCTAGCACAGACAACCGAAGTCATCTTTAGCATGTGCAACTTTTTGACCAACTTTTCTATCTCCGCTAGCGGTATTCTATGTTCACTATGGTTTATCAGCGACCCATTAACGCCACATGATTTTACTACTTCTGGCACCATGAAGCCTGTTGTGCTTCCAGCATCAGAGTTATCAAGGTGCTGTGCAAAAACAGGAATTCTAACCTCCTTTGCTACCAAAGCAAGCGATGCTTGTGGCGGTGCCACTACAATCTCTGCATTAGACCCTCTCGCAACATCCTTGGCAATCCTTGCAAGCATAACACTTTTCTTGCCGGATATCTCCTGATAATTTTTGAAATTAATAACGAATAATGGTCTTGTCATCGCTTTGGACCAGAACGAGATTTCTTGGTGCTATTAAACTTGCTCTTGAGTTTCTTCATCCTTGCCTCGTATCCCTTGTTGTACTCCAGCTCTTCAGGCACAAGTGTTGCCGGGTGTATGAAACCTTGGTTGCGCATATCCAACGCTCTTTGGGTTGCTATATTTCTAATGTAGTCCCAGTCAGGAGTGTCGAAACCATCATGCGGCCCAGTAAATCTGCCATTGTGCATGCTGAAGACCGCGGCCATTACAATTGGAATGGAGTAGTTTACACTTGCTGGAGTATTTAGTTTAACGGGCATCAATGGGAGGTGATGGCTACCCCTCGTGTTGCCCGCAACGAAGTGAGGGTTGTTGAACGCACTGCATGCTTCTTCTGTAGCAGGGAATGACTTTTGGCATCTAACAATCGCTATCGGATCGTCCTTGCCAACGTATGTTCCAGCTATGTTGTGCAACCTGTCAGTAGAAGCCGAAACTATAGGCTCGCCTTTCTTGCTCATAACCGATTCAACGACGTACCTTCCAGGATACATTAGGGCAGCCTCTACCTCGGGTTTGTCCTCCCAGAGGTGAAGCTCGGCAATCTTGCCAGACATGACATCCATGATGTTAAAGACAACGCCTTCAGCAAGATCTGGGTTTATTATTATTCCAGTGTTGCTTCTGCTGTCAATAAACATCCTGTAAAATGGAAAGTTAAATGCACCTGGTTCAGTTTTGTCAGCTGCAAATACAGCAAACGCTTCGTTGGTCCTTTCCTCAAACTCCATCTCCGCAACACCTGGACCCATTCCTTTTACATTGCCAGAGAAGGAGTCCTTTAGCAAGTCCTGACCAGCACCATACAGACCTTGTTCCTTGGCAACTTCTGTTCCTTCCTTAAATGCATCCCATGCAAGTTTGTGTATCTTGCTATTGCCAACTCCGTTTGTATGGCTCATTATGATGTGAATATCGTCACCAGCGTACCCTATGTAGTAGTCAATCAATAACTCATGTTTTGCACGTCGAACGACATCTTCAACGGTGTTCAAAAGTTCGTTGCTGGGTTTTGTGTGCCCGCCAACACCACCAACATCGGCCTTTATTGCAGATAATGTAATCTTCACAATTGCCTTTAGAAAAATGCGGGTTAAATGTCTTGCTATTCAAAATTACTCAAAAAGATCGATGCCAAATAAAAAATGTTGTTAGAGTGCTTGTTCCCCTCTTTTCTTGCTGCCTATGTCTACAGCATCGTCTACACTGGTAACAAACACCTTTCCTTCTCCGGCCAGTCCACTACTTGCACCTTGCAAAATTGCTTGAACTACCTTTTCAACATCACCATCTTTTACCACAACCATAATTGAGCAGTTAGTATTGAATTCAGGAGTAAAGACTCCGCCACGACCGGCAGTTCTCTGCTGGATTGGAACTTGACCGCGACCCTTTGAGTCGAAGCATGTTATGCCGCCCACGCCAACCTGCTTTAATGCATCGTTTACCTTGCTCAGTCTCTCTGCAGGAATTACCGCATCAATTCTTTTCATTTTATGCTATCGCCGTAGGGATATGGATGTACTTACTTATAATATTTGATGATCCTACGCTTCATGAGGATTTTCTATCATTTTTTACTCGTGCCGTTCGTCCAGCAAATAAAGGTTGTAAAACTTGCCTTCCTTCGAGTCTCTGTAGTTCCACACATCTGGGCTCAACTTAAGTCTGGTAAACAGCCTTTTAAGGGGTTTCTGCAGTGCATCGTAGACCCACTTGCCTATGATTATCTGCCCGGGTTCAGCAAGTTCGATGATCTTTCCAACTATGCTCATAGTGTAGCCCAAAAGATCCACATTGCCCCCTAGTCGAACGATCTGGTTCTCTCCCACATCGACCCCGATCTTCACCCTCAGTTCAGGATATTTATCTTCTGCAAGAACAGGGTTCAATGCGTACTCTATTATGTTAATCATCGACCTTGCACAGTTAATGGCATTACCACAAACCTCCGCAAGATTGGTCTCTGCTGGAAAGTATGCAATCACAGAATCGCCAGCATACTTCAGAACATACCCGTGATATCCAGATACAAGGTAGGACATCTCTTGCACGAAGATCTTGATTACAGTAGCAAGTTTGTCTGCAGAAAGAACCATGCCCATGCTCGTTGAGCCAGCTATGTCAACATAAAGCACTACGACATTTAGCTTGGTATTAAGATGCTCTTCAAGGTACCGCTCAGAAGGCACTATCGCTGTTTCAAACTTCAATCCCTGCATGATCGCACGTCTTACTCTGTTCTGGCTTTCCAGTATGCACGTGTATAGATCTTCAATCGTAGACTTTGCTGACTGAATCGGCTGTGTAGTCATTTCATCCATCAGAATCCTGAAGACAGCTTCTGGGACAAAGATCTTTTCAGCCTTGTCGAAGAAACCTTTTTCACCATTAACAGTTCTCTTTTCGTATCTATTCGGGTCTAATCTTACAGTAAACTGTACCTTTTTTTCTCTACCATTGCTTCTGACTGCTTTGTCAATTACGAACTCTAGGCTGCGTTTATCTTTTGAAGACAACATTCGCTAATGACTCTGATCGTTTAATATACTTAATTAAGAAAAGAGTGAAAATAAAATCTATAGTGCCTTGAGCTGCTTTACTATAGGCGGTCTAGATTTCCTGAAGACCCTGAAACCACAAATGCACTTTATTTCAGGCAACCTTTTCAGCTCTTCAACACTTACGTTGGTGCCACATCGCATGCACTCGTAAATAACATTTCCCAGACTTTCGCTCTGATTCTCCATATGACAAAAAGTCTGAAGAACCCACATTTAAGCTTAGTTGAAAAATATCTGATTACTGGGTTAAGGATACTTCGATATATACATCGTCAGGTATCTTTAGTCTCATCAACTGCTTCATGGCTCTGTCATCTGCCGCTATGTCGATTACTCGTCTATGAACACGCATCTCCCACTTGTCAAATGTATTCGTTCCCTGCCCGCTTGGGGCCTTTCTTGTTACCACCTTGAGTTTCTTTGTTGGCAATGGCAGTGGACCCTTGATCTTGATCCCAGTCTTCTCCCCTATAGATCTTATTTCAGTACATACTTCATCGAGTTTCTGCAAATTCGTGCTTGTCAGCTTTACTCGCGCTTGCTGTGCCATCGAAATTCACATCAAGCCTTGGCAGCTACCTTTTCAGCCGTGAACTTTTCTGTTATTTCCTGTACAACACCAGCAGCTATAGTTGTACCCATGTCTCTTAGCGCAAACCTGCCCAGTTCAGGATATTCCTTGAATGTTTCTATGCATAATGGCCTTACAGGCCTGATCTTCACAATTGCGGAATCACCACTCTTGAGGAACTTTGGTTTCTCCTCAACAATCTGCCCGCTCCTTGGATCTATCTTTGCTACGAACTCAGTTATTGTTGCCGCTACCTGAGCTGTATGTGCATGCAACACTGGAGTGTATCCTGGTGCTATAGCTGTTGGATGGAATATCACAATTACTTGGGCCTTGAATTCTTTCGCAACTGTCGGAGGATTGTCTGGTGTGCCAACAACATCGCCACGTTTGATCTGTTTCTTGTCTATACCCCTAACGTTGAATCCTATGTTATCACCTGCTACGGCCTCTGGCATCTGTGTATGATGCGTCTCTATAGACTTCACTTCGCCAACAACTCCTTCTGGCATTGTGATTATCTTGTCGTTTGGTTTCATCTTTCCAGTTTCTACTCTACCCACTGGTACAGTACCCACACCAGTTATGGAGTAAACGTCCTGTACAGGGATCCTTAATGGTTTGCCTGTTGGCTTCTCTGGCTCCGTAAATTCATCTAAGGCTTCAAGTAACATTGGTCCGTCATACCACTTCATATTCTCAGATTTCTTTACTAGGTTATCTCCCTTCCATCCAGAGGTGGGAACGAACCTGATCTTCTTGGTATCATATCCTACGCCTTTTAACAAGTTTTCAACAATTCCCTTGACTTCCTCATATCTTTCCTTCTTGTAGTTTACAAGCTGCTCGTCCATCTTGTTTATCGCAACTACTAGCTGATTTACGCCAAGCGTTCTTAAGAGGAAAGCATGCTCCCTTCCCTGTCCGCCAGGGTCTACAGCAACTTGGGTCTCTCCTGTGCTTGCCGATATGACCAGAACTGCACAATCTGCTTCTGATGCACCTGTGATCATGTTCTTTACAAAGTCTCTATGACCAGGAGCATCGATCAGTGTGAAGAAGTATTTTTTCGTTTCAAACTTCTGGAAGGCAAGGTCGATCGTTACACCCCTCTCTCGCTCATCCTTCAGCCTGTCCAGAACCCATGCAAACTTGAACGTGTCTCCCTTTCCTGTCTTCTCTGACTCTTTTGCATACTCATCTATAGTTCTTTGGTCTATTGCACCCATATCGAACAAGAGATGTCCAACCAATGTCGATTTACCATGATCTACATGACCCGTTACTATGAGATTCAGATGTGGTTTTTTGCTACTCATATCGCAATACATCTGTGCAGGGGCTTTATTTGCATTTCTATTGCCAGATAAGTGATAAAACGAATGAAAGGTGAAAAAGTGTGTTTATTTGCTGTTCCTGA
>Ga0114944_1000105_pt1 | contig 19915 bp, 16 predicted proteins | sample OV2TP2_FD_89582 | JGI IMG/M metagenome (GOLD analysis project Ga0114944, IMG submission 89582) | Hot spring microbial communities from Beatty, Nevada to study Microbial Dark Matter (Phase II) - OV2 TP2 | ecosystem: Environmental > Aquatic > Thermal springs > Hot (42-90C) | place: USA: Beatty... | reverse complement strand
TAATGAACAGCCTAATTGGTGGTTTATCGCCATCGCTAACAAGAAAGCTGCCGATACGACAACGAAGGGCTTCATAGGGCATATGTCATCAAGGTCAAAGCGCTTAAAAAGGAAGCCGTTCCACAAGTAAACCGGACACCCGTGTGGACAGATGTTACGGGACCGCTATTATTTGTAAGGCTTTGTACTAAGAAACCATCTCAAAACTCTAATTAGGGGGAGTTCAGTCCCGATTAGTCGGGACTGGCGGGGGTCTGGGGGTGTCCCCCAGATTCTTCTTCCTCCCCCGCTCCCTTGCCAAGGGAGCGGGGGACACAGGGGGGTGAGGGTTTTGAGATAAACTCTAAAGGGAGGTAGCTTATGAGTGGGCCGCTAGAGGGTTTTACAGTCCTAGACCTGGCTCAGGGGGATTCCGGTCCCCTCTGCGCCATGCTTCTTGGAGACGCCGGCGCCGATGTAGTCAAGGCAGAGCCACTGGAAGGAGACTGGGCACGCCAGCTTGGCCCGCCCTGGGTTGATGGCGACAGCGGCTTCTTCATGGGAATGAACCGCAACAAGCGTAGTATCGCCCTCGACTTTGCCCACGCGGGCGCAAAGGAGATACTCCTCAAACTGGCGGAAAAGGCCGACGTTTTTGTAGAGAGCTTCCGTCCAGGGTTAATAGAGGAGATGGGGCTTGGCTACGAGGCTTTGAGCAAGATTAACCCTAAACTGGTGTTTTGTTCCATTTCGCCCTATGACCAGACAGGGCCATATGCCCAGAAAGCTGCTTCGGACCTGGTACTCCAGGGCATGGCAGGTGTTCACAGGTTCCACGGGATTGTGGAGAAGGACCCAGTAAAAATAGGATTCAACTATGCGGGCGCTGTAGCGGACTACTACGCCATGCAGGCCATCGTTGCAGCCCTTTTTTGGCGGTATCGCTCAGGCGTTGGGCAGAAGGTCGAGACATCTATGCTCAGGGGCATGCTGGCGACTCAGCACAACTACATTATCTCCGATAGCGACCCGGACGCGGCAACCGCCCAAACCGGCTTCAACATCGGCCATCTGAACCCGCCTAATATTGGGTATAAGACCAAGGACATCCCAATCTTCATGAGCGGACTCGGGGGCGCTCCCAGAAGCCCTGGAAGGGTCCAGGCAACGGGAGTGTGGGAGAAATTCTGTCGCTCGGTAGGGGTGCCTGAGGAGGTCATCAACGATCCGCGGTTCGACACGCCAGAGAAGCGCACGAAGAATGATGAGCTACTAAAGCCATACTATGAAGAGGCGTTTAAGGACAAAACTGCTGCCGAAGTAATGAAGCTTTTGGATGAGGTGGACGCCGTCTGCGCCCCTATTCACAACTATGACACCTTGTTTGCCGATCCCAACATGCTGGCTCAGGAGATGAAGCTGGAAATGAACCACGCTACAGCGGGCAAGCTGAACACCTTCGGACTGGCATGGAAGCTCCCCGGGAGTCCAGGGTCGGTGCGTCTAGCGCCGCCCAAACTGGGGCAGCATACCCTTGAAATTCTGTCCAGCCTGGGATATTCTGCGGAGGCTGCAAAGGAGCTGGTCGCAAAGCGGATAGTAAGAGCCTGGACTGAAAAATAAGCAGTCGGTCTAACAGGGTGCTGAAAAAAGGGAGTCCAGTCCCGACTAGTCGGGATTGCCAGGGGTCTGGTCCGATGATGCTCTTGCTCATCGGACTCCGATGGGTGAAACCCAATCGGAGGGGTGTCCCCCAGATTCCATTTTCTCCCCCTCTCCCTTCCGGAGGGAGAGGGGGACACAGGGGGTGAGGCATTTCGAGATGGCTTCGAGAACAGGGCTAAGTCCCCACGAAAGGGGTTTACCTCCTGGTGGTCTCCCCCAGGGAGGAAGCATTGAAGCCCCGACAGGTCGGGGCATCAGAACAGAAGGAGGCTTGTAATGGCAGGAACACTGGACGGCATAAAGATTGTGGACTGCTGTGCGGGAGCCCAGGGACCCTGGGCCGGCGCACTACTGAGCGACCTGGGTGCCGAGGTCATAAAGGTTGAGCCGCCAGGGGGCGAGTGGATGCGGCCTGGAACCCCGAAGAAGAATGGGATCGCTCTCGCCGCCATGGGGCTGAATCACGGCAAGCGAGGCATCGTCCTTGACCTCAAGACCACCAAGGATATGGAGGTCTTCTTAAAGCTCATCGAGCGTGCCGATGTCTTCGTCGAGAACTGGCGTGCGGGAGTCGGGGACAGGATGGGCATCGGCTACAAGGACTTGGTCAAGGTAAATCCTAGGATCATCTACGCTTCCAGCTCGGGCTTTGGCAGCGCCCCTGGTAATGCCTATGCCACAAAGCCAGGCATGGACACCTCCTCCCAGGCCATGAGTGGGATGGGGTCTGTGAGCGGCTTTGCTGGAGGCCCTGGTGAACTGGCGAGGTTCACCATCCTGGATTTGACCGGACCCCTTCCTATTGTTCAGGCCATACTGCTTGCCCTGATGGCCAGGGAGCAGACCGGAAAGGGACAGTGGGTCCAGTGCTCTCAGACCGAGACCGGCATCGTGCTACAGGCCGTTCGCATGGGGGAGTACTTCGCCTCTGGGAAACGTCCTGAGCCTTTGGGCAGCGGTTCGCCCAACATCGTGCCATCCCAGTCCTTCAAGACCACCAATGGCTTCATAGATGTGGAAGCCGCCACTCAGGAAACGTGGCGGAAGCTATGCCAAGCTATTGACATGGTCCACCTCATTGAAGACCCCAGGTTTGAAACCAATGCCGATAGAGTAAAAAATCGCACCCAGTTGGTAGAGCTCCTCCAGAGCCGGTTCCTCGAGTCGAGCAGAGAGAACTGGCTGGAGGTCCTGGAGAAGCATGACGTACCTTGCGCTCCCGTCGTATGGTCTGTCAAGGACCTGTACACTAACCCTCAGATAGCTGCCAATGAGCTGATCATGACCAAGGAGCACCCAGCGACGGGATGGGTGCGCGTGCCCGCCGTGCCGTGGGTTATGAGCCGCACTCCCGCCACATATAAGGGAGTAGGTCCCACAGTGGGGCAGCATCAGGATGAGGTCCTGGCGGAGGTCGGCGAAGTCAGGGACCCAAATGAAAAAACCAAGTAATCTAGGAGGCAACAAATGATCGCCCCGCTAGAGGGTTTTACAGTACTGGACCTGACTCAGGGTGAATCCGGGCCGAGCTGCGGCATGCTTCTCGGAGACGCGGGAGCCGACGTGATAAAGGTGGAGCCTCTGGAGGGAGACTGGGCTCGCCAGCTTGGCCCGCCTTTCGTTGACGGGGACAGCGGCTTCTTCATAGGACTCAACCGCAACAAGCGGAGCATCGCCCTTGAGCTCGCCAACCCTCAAGGGAAGGAGATCCTTCTTAAGCTCATAGCCAAGGCCGACGTATTTATTGAAAGCTTCCGCCCAGGGGTGATAGGCGAGATGGGATTTGGCTACGAGCACCTGAACCGTGTCAATCCCCGGCTGGTCTTCTGCTCCATTTCGCCTTATGACCAGACAGGACCATATGCCCAAAGACCTGCTTCAGACCTGGTGCTTCAGGGAATGGCGGGCTATCACAGGTTTCATGGAGTAGTGGGCGAGGAACCAATAAGATTGGGTTTCAACTTCGCAGGAGTGGTAGCCGACTACTACGCCTGTCAAGCAATCGTCGCCGCCATTCTTTGGCGGTATCGCTCTGGCCTTGGGCAGAAGGTCGAGACCTCTATGCTGAGGGCTATGATCGCTAGTCAGCACAACCAGCTCATCTCCGATAGCGACCCGGACAAGGAAACCGCCAACACCGGCTTCAACGTCAGCCATCTGTTACCACCGAATACCGGTTACAAGACTAAGGACATCCCAATTCTCTTTAGCTTCACCAGAACCGGACAAAAAGATGCCTGGGAGAGGTTCTGTCGCTCAGCAGGTGTGCCTGAGGAGATCATCAGCGACCCGCGGTTCAGCACAGAAGAAAAACGCCGAGCCAGTGAGGCACAACTAAGGCCATACTATGAAGAGGCGTTCAAAAACAAAACTGCTGCCGAGGTAATGCGGTTATTAGACGCTGTGGACGCCGTCTGCGCCCCGGTTCACAACTATGATACGTTGTTTACTGATCCCAATATCCTGGCTGAGGAGATGAAGCTGGAGATGAACCACGCCACAGCGGGCAAGATGGACACCTTCGGGCTGGCATGGAAGCTAACCAAGACCCCGGGTTCGGTTCGTCTAGCGCCGCCCAAACTGGGGCAGCATACCCTTGAAATACTATCCAGCGTGGGATATTCTGCGGAGGCTGCAAAGGAACTGGTGGCAAAGCGGATAGTAAGAGCCCGGACTGAAAAATAGTTAGTCAATCTGGCCGAAGGCTAAAGAAGGAGGCTTATCATGGCAGGACCGTTGGACGGAATAAGGATTGTGGATGTAACCGCGGGAGCCCAGGGACCCTGGGCCGGTGCGCTCTTGACCGACCTGGGTGCAGAGGTTATCAAGGTCGAGCCGCCAGGGGGCGAATGGATGCGGCCAGGAAGCCCGAAGAAGAATGGGATCGCTCTTGCCGCCATGGGACTGAACCATGGCAAGCGCGGCATTGTCCTCGACCTCAAAGATACCAAGGACAGGGACGTCTTCCTGAAACTCATCGAACGTGCTGATGTATTCATGGAGGCCTGGCGCGCAGGAGCCGCGGATAGGATGGGCTTCGGCTATAAGGATCTGGTTAAAGTAAATCCGAGGATCATCTACGCTTCCGCGTCAGGCTTTGGCAACGCTCCCGCCAATGCCTATAACACCAAGCCAGGCATGGGAGGTTCCTCAGCGGCGATGAGTGGCCTGGGCTCCGTTAGCGGTCCCGCGGGAGGTCCCGGTGAACTGGGAAGGTTCCAGCTTATGGATTTGACTGGACCACTTCCAATAGTCCAGGGGATTATCCTTGCCATCATCGCCAGGGAGCGGACGGGAGAGGGACAGTGGGTCCAGTGCGGCCAGACCTTGACTGGAATCGTCCTTCAGGCAGCCCGCTTGGGGGAATACTTCGCTACTGGAAAAGCGCCTCAACCGCTCGGCAGCGCTTCACCCAACATAGTGCCGTCTCAATCCTTCAAAACAACCAATGGCTACATAGATGTGGAAGCCCCTTCCCAGGAAACGTGGCGGCGGCTGTGCCAAGCCATGGACATGGTCCACCTCGTCGAAGACCCCAGATTTGAAACCAATGCCGATCGGCTGAAAAATCGCGCCCAACTGGTGGAGCTCCTCCAGAGCCGGTTCCTTGAGTCTAGTACAGAGAATTGGCTGAAGGTCTTGGAGAAGAATGACGTACCCTCCGCTTCCGTCGTATGGTCTGTCAAGGACCTATACACTAACCCTCAGATCGTAGCCAATGAGCTGATCATGACCAAGGAGCACCCCGCGATAGGATGGGTGCGCGTGCCTGCTGTGCCGTGGGTCTTCAGCCGGACTCCCGCCCAATACAAGGGGGTAGGTCCTACGGTGGGGCAGCATCAGGATGAGGTCCTGGAGGAGGTGGGCATTAGGCGTAAGCCCGACGTTAAATCTTAAATTCACTCCCCTAGAACCTATCTCGCCACTCTAGCTTGGGGGAGTCTATCCCGATCAAATCGGGATGGCAGGGGTCTGGGGGTGTCCCCCAAGTGCATCTTGAGGGCGGGTAGGTGGGAAAAACGCATGTGCCCTTAAAGTTTTCAACGAAGTTAAAAGGAGGTAAGAGCAAATGACCATAAGCGATTGGAGCAAGGTGAAGAGGCCGATTCCTGTGCCCGGTGATCTGTCGAAGCCCTTCTGGGACGCGGCGAAGAATGGAGTTCTGGTAATGCAGCACTGCCAGTCATGTGGGCACTGGCAGCACCCCCCATACCCCACCTGCACCAACTGCGTATCGACAGACCTCAAGTTTGAGCCCGTCCAGGGCAAGGGCAGCATCTACTCATACTCCCTTATGTTCCATGCCGGCGATCAGCGATTTGCAGCGGCAGTGCCATACGCCTGCATCATTGTGGAGATGGACCAGGCCAAGGGAGCTCTCATTGCAGGCAACCTCCTCGGCGTTCCATATACCGCCGTCAAGCTAGGGCGTCGGGTTGAGGTTACCTTCGAGAAACTGAATGACGATATTACGTTACCTCAATTTAAGTTGGCAGAATAGCAGTCGCAGTCTGAAAGGAGAAGACTCTTATGTGGGAGAACAGATGCAAAGTAGCGGTGTCCGGTGTTGGAATTTCCAAGATCAGCCGGTCGTCAGAGACCCCGCTAGCCTCCCTTGCTCTTGACGCAGTCAAAGCCGCAGTGGAGGACTCCGGACTGAAAATGTCCGACATTGATGGCCTGGCGACGTATGCCGAGCTGCCGGCAAGTGGACACGCCATTGTGGACGGCATCTCCATTGTGACCGTCAACTGTATGATGGCCATGCTGAAGCTTCCAAACCTGAACTGGCACATCCAGACGGAGACGGTTTCCATTGGCGGCGCTGTCCAGCAGGCGGTCAATGCCCTCACTGCTGGAGTATGCAAATACGCCGTAGTATGGAGGGCGATGCATAATCCGCCAGGCCAGTACCAAAACCTGCCCGGTGCCTACGCTTCGGGGGCGGCCCAGTTTAGGGCACCATACGGGTTAGGCGGCCCTGCGCAGGGCCAGGCCACATCTCAAAACCGCTACCTGGAGATGTTCGGCCAGAAGCGGGAGAAGATGGCGACCCTGGCAGTCACCCAGCGAAAACACGCCAACATGACACCCCAAGCCTTCTTCTATAAGACACCTTTGTCGACAGAAGAGTACCTGAATGCCAGGATGATCGCCTATCCCCTTTGCCTTTTCGACTGCGACATCCCCGTCCAGGGTGCATGCGCTATCGTGCTGACCACCGCAGACAGGGCTCGAGATCTGAAGCCAAAGCCCGCCTACATCGCCGGCTACGGTCAACGAATGGTTTACGAGCGGGAGGGGAGCCTCGCTGGCGAAGTTAATTACATGGAGGCCGGCAGCAGCTCATCAAACCTTACTTGGGCGAGGTCAGGATTTGGGCCCAGGGATGTGGACGTCGCCCAGGTCTATGACGGGTTTTCGCATCGCGCCATCATGAGCCTGGAGTCCTATGGCTTTTGCAAAGAGGGAGAGGCCATGGACTTTATACAGGATGGCCGGATAGACCTGGATGGCGAGCTGCCGCTGAACACCTTCGGCGGGAGCCTGAGTGCGGGCCGCTTGCATGGCCTGTGGCACATTATCGAGGGAGCGCTCCAGGCGACAGGGCGTGCCGGTGAACGCCAGGTGAGAAATGTCAACGTGTCCTTCGTGGGAGCTAGCGTTACAAACTTTACAACCTTTATCTTCGTCCCTGACCCCTATTAGGACTTGCGTGGGGCGCCATTTCGGCGGCGACCGTCAATGGTGGCGTAACGTCGGCACCATTGACGGTCGCTACGTTGCATTGGCTAAAGGGAGGAGTTGGAAGCAGGGTCAATCTGCCTAAACTCTCTGAGTTGCGATCCTTATTAACATCTTCATAGACCTGGAGCAGCAATAGTCACTGAAGCGATGCTGAGCTCTCTTGATGTTTATTCTAAAGAACAGGAGGGTGAAGGGAAAATGGAAGCCATGCCGGCGCCACTAGATGGATTCATGGTTGTAGACCTGACCCAGGGGGAATCCGGTCCAACCTGCGGCATGCTTCTCGGAGACGCGGGAGCCGACGTGATCAAGGTAGAGCCGCTGGAAGGAGACTGGGCTCGCCAGCTTGGTCCGCCTTTTGTGGATGGGGACAGCGGCTTCTTCATGGGACTGAATCGCAATAAGCGTAGTATTGCCCTGGATATGACCCATCCACAAGGTAGGGAGGTCATCCTTAAGCTGGCAGAAAAGGCTGACGTATTTATCGAGAGCTTCCGCCCAGGGTTAATAGACCAGATGGGGCTTGGCTACGAGACCTTGAACAGGATTAATCCTAAGCTAATATTTTGTTCCATCTCCCCCTATGACCAGACAGGGCCATATGCCCAGAAAGCTGCGTCAGATCTCGTGCTTCAGGGCATAGCGGGATTTCACAGGTTTCATGGGGTCATAGGCCAGGACCCTATTAAGATAGGTTTTAACTTTGCGAGTGTTGTGGCGGACCACTACGCCTGTCAAGCCATCGTTGCGGCGGTTTTTTGGCGGTATCGCTCTGGCCTTGGGCAAAAAGTGGAAACATCAATGATAAGGGCTATGCTGCTCAGTGAGCATAATCACATTACCTCGGACAGCGACCCCGACGAGGCAACCGCCAACACCGGCTTCAACATCAGCCATCTAGCACCACCGAATACTGGCGTTATGACAAAGGACATCCCAATCACCTTTGGCTTCACCAGGACCAGAGACAAGGATGCATGGGAGAAGTTCTGCCGCTCAGTAGGGATGTCTGAGGAGGTCATCAACGACCCGCGGTTTAACACAGAAGAGAAACGCCGAGCCAATGATGAGCTACTAAAGCCATACTATGAAGAGGCGTTCAAAGACAAACCTGCCGCCGAAGTACTGAAGCTGCTGGACGCTGTGGACGCTGTCTGCGCCCCTATGCACAACTATGAGACCCTCTTCAAAGACCCCTACGTAGAGGCTCAAGAGATGAAGCTGAAAATGAACCACGCCACCGCAGGTGAGATGGACACCTTCGGACTGGCATGGAAGCTAACCGGAAGTCCGGGCTCGGTGCGTCTGGCGCCGCCCAAGATTGGACAGCACACCTTGGAAATCCTATCCAGCTTAGGATATTCAGTGGAGGCTGCCAAAGACCTGGTGGCACGGCGAATAGCAAAAGCTTGGTCTGAAAAATAGCTAGTGTGGTGTACCTGAAATACGCTTATGAAATGTCATTGCGAGGAGGCGCTAGCCGACGAAGCAATCTGGAGGAGGGGCGCACTCCTGCCGCCAGATTGACACGGCCCTTCTTCGTCGGGCCTCGCAATGACATTTGCTGCGAACTTCAAGTACAGGACACTAATCTGTCTAATTACAGAGTAGAGGTTGAGCCAGTTTAACGAATGAGACTAGAAGAGGGCTACGTCCCCGTGAAGGTCCTTCCAGTAGTGGAAGGATGGTGGTCTCCCCCCAGGGGGAAGCACTGAAGCCCCGACAGGTCGGGGCATCAGAACAGAAGGAGGCTTTTAATGGCAGGAACACTTGACGGGATAAGGATCGTGGACTGCTGCGAGGGAGCCAATGGACCTTTGGCTGGTGCACTCTTGAGCGACCTGGGCGCTGATGTCATCAAGGTTGAGCCTCCTGGAGGCGACTGGATGCGGCTGGGGTCGGGACGTCCGTCGAAGAACGGGATCGCTCTTGCCGCCATGGGGCTGAACCACGGCAAACGGGGCATTGTACTCGACCTCAAGGACGCTAAGGACAGGGAGGTCTTCTTTAAACTCATCGAGCGCGCTGATGTATTCGTGGAGAACTGGCGGGCCGGAGTGGGGGATAGGCTGGGCATTGGATATAAGGACCTCGTTAAAGTCAACCCCCGGATCATCTATGTTAACAACTCGGGCTTTGGGGACAATCCCGCCAATGCCTATCGTACCAAGCCAGGCATGGCCAACTCCTCGACGGGCCTGAGCGGAATGGGCTCCGTCAGCGGTCCCGTGGGAGGTCCCGGTGAAATGGCGAGATTCCCGCTACTGGATTTGACAGGACCTCTTCCATTCGTTCAAGGTGTTATCCTTGCCCTGATCGCCAGGGAGCGGAACGGAAGAGGACAGTGGGTACAGTGCGCTCAAACCGAGACCGGCATCGTGCTCCAGGCCGTTCGCATGGCAGAGTATTTCGCCTCAGGCAAGGCGCCTCAGCCTCTCGGCAGCGCCTCGCCAAACATGGTGCCATCCCAGTCCTTCAAGACCACCAATGGCTATATAGATGTAGACACGCCTACTCAGGAGGCCTGGGAGGGACTGTGCAAGGCACTGGATATGGTCCAACTAATTGAAGACCCCAGGTTTGAGACTAACGCAGAGCGCGTAAGAAATCGCTCCCAACTGGTAGAACTCATCCAGAACAGATTCCTTGAGGCTACTACAGAGAAGTGGCTCGAGCTCCTTGAGAAGCATAATGTGCCTTCCGCTCCGGTCGTATGGTCTACCAAGGAGCTATATACTAACCCCCAGATCGTAGCCAATGAGTTAATCATAACCAAGGAGCACCCCGCCATGGGATGGATGCGGGCTCCTGCTGTACCGTGGATCTTTAGCCGCGCTCCAGCCCAATATAAGCGGGTAGGCCCTACTATCGGTGAGCATCAGGAGGAGGTCCTGGAGGAGGTTGGCATGAGGAAAAACCCTGAGGTCAATCCATAGATTTGTCCCTTTCGCCCCAGCGCCTCTGGTGGATGATAAGAGCCTATCCCGTGACTTGGGATGGGGTAGTGTAGAGGGGGCTTTGCCCCCTCTACCGGGGGTCTGGGGGTGTCCCCCAGATTTATTTTCCCCCTCTCCCTTCACTAAAGTGAGAGGGGGACCGAGGGGGTGAGGGTTGTTGGATAGGCCCTAAGGGATAGAATGGGAAAACGTTTGGACAAACTGAAACATTATTGAGACCGCTCAATAACAGGGGGTTATCCCGACCAGTCGGGATCGGGGCTCCTGGGGGTGTCCCCCAGATTCAATTTTGGCCCCCTTCCAGGAAAGAGCCTGTCCTGAGCGAAGCCGAAGGAAAGGGGGCACGGGGGATGGTTCAAAAGGATATTAAACGGCCTCATTATTAGAAAGGGAGGTAAGAGACCATGACAATGAGCGATTGGAGCAAGGTAAAGAGGCCGATTCCTGTGCCCGACGAAATGACAAAACCCTTCTGGGAAGCTGCCAAGCGAGGAGTGCTGGTGGTGCAGCACTGCCGCCGTTGCGGGCATTGGCAACATCCTCCGTACCCTACGTGTGAGAACTGCATGTCCGTCGATCTCAAGTTCGATCCTGTGAGTGGCAAAGGGACCATATACATGTACTCCCTTATGAACCATGCCGGAGACGAGCGGTTTGCGCCGGTAGTACCCTACGCCCGAATAATTGTGGAACCAGATGATGCCAAAGGGGCTTTACTGGTCGCAAACCTCCTGGACGCTCCGTATACCGAGGCTAAGATAGGGCGTCGGGTGGAGGTTGTCTTCGAGAAGCTGAACGACGAGATCACCCTACCACAGTTTCGTCTGGCGAAATAAGTTAATAGGCGCAACTTCAAAAGGAGATATGAGCGATGTGGAATAACAGATGTAAAGTAGCAGTGAGCGGAGTGGGGTTTTCCAAAAAGACTCGGACGGATGAGGTGCATTTGGCTGAACATGCGCTTACCGCTGTGAAAGCCGCCGTCGAAGATTCCGGGCTGAAGCTGACAGATATAGATGGGCTTGCGACCTTTCCCGAACTGCGGGGAGGAGGGGGACGCATTCCGCTTGTCGACGGCGTCTCTCACGTGTCCGTCAACTGCATGTTGGCCATGCTGAAACTTCCCAACCCAAGGTGGCACATACAGGGCGAGACAGTCAACATAGGCGGCGCCTTCCAGCAAGCAGCCAATGCTATTCTTGCTGGAGTATGTAACTACGCGGTGATCTGGCGGGCCATGCATAACCGACGAGCCCCCTATTATGGCTTGACGAGAGAAAACGCAGCGGGACCAAGGCAGTTTAGCGAGCCATACGGGTTCAGTGGTCCAGGGGGCATGTCTATTGCTTACATGCGTTACCTGGAGCTCTACGGCCAGCAGCGTGAGAAGATGGCAACCCTAGCAGTTACTCAGCGAAAACACGCGAACAAAAACCCTAATGCCCACTTTTACAAAACTCCACTGACAGTTGAGGAATACCTCGATTCCAGGATGATCTCCCATCCGTTTTGCCTTTACGACTGCGACATCCCTGTTCAGGCCGCCTATGCCATGGTCCTGACTACCGCCGAGCGAGCACGTGATTTGAAGCCGAAGCCCGCGTATCTCGCTGGCTACGGTCAGCGCATGGTCTATAATGGGGAAGGCATGATCGACAGCCTGGAGGATTGGATGGCAGGCACCAAAAGCTCAGCACCCCTCACATGGGAGAAGTCTGGTCTTGGGCCTAAGGACGTGGATGTGGCACAGATATATGACGGCTTCTCCTCTTCGGTGATCTACGGCTTGGAGGGCTACGGATTCTGTGGGGAAGGGGAAACTCTTGATTTCATTCAAGACGGACGGATAGAGTTGGATGGTGAACTGCCACTAAACACCTTCGGCGGGAGCCTGAGTGATGGCCGCATGCATGGCATTGGGCATCTAGTCGAAGGGGTGCTTCAGGCTACGGGACGTGCGGGGGAACGCCAGGTAAAGAATGTTGAGGTGTCCTTCGTGGGAGCCTCCATGACGCAGGCGACCACCTTTGTCTTCGTCCCGAATCCATACTAGGACTTACATGCGAAAAAGCGCGCCATCACGCTCCGCTCATGGCGAGCACCTTGACTCCGCTCGTGGTGAGCACTTTCGCTCCGCTCATGGTGAGCCTGTCGAACCATACGGGCGGAGCGAAAATCCCGCTTATGCCCTTCGACAGGGCTCTCCGAGCAAAGCATCGGAGTCCGAAAGGTAAGACCTATTCGGAAAGGATGAGCGGGACTTGATAGGATAGGAGTGTTTACGCAGATTTATGCGACTAGGTACTAGAGTCTGTTTGAATAGTCGCCGCCCATACAGGGGCGTGCGGCCGGCTAACACAACGTTTGAATGGGGATGGCTATCTTAAAAAGGCAAATAGCAACTTTCAGCAGGAGAGAGCCATGGATGCGAAGAAGCTGCCTAAATTCTCTGAGCTACCATTCTTCGAGAAGACCGGAGAACGCTACGCGTGGGGCGTATGGGGCAAAGATGACGAGATCGGAATGGTCAATCTTCTCACTCCGGAGCGGGTTAAGCACGCCGCATCGCTGGTGAAGAAGGGAAACGTCTTCAACCTGGAACCGTCACGGGGTATCCCTGATCCCGGAAGATCATCACAACCGTTGGAGTTCCAGCATCATATTAATATATCCCGAACTGGTAGAAGCGACTATGTCGACCATTGGCCTTTGCATGGGACGATGGGTCATTTGGACGGGTTGCGCCATCATCGATACCGTGAGTATGGATATTACGGAGGGCGTCAAGAAGAGGACCTGGACAGGGATGTGTCGATAGGAATTGAAAAGTGGGCACAGCATGGCCTCGTGGGGCGCGGGATACTCATTGATGTCGCTCATCACTTCGAGAAACTAGGACAACCCCTCGCTCCAAACAAGAGGTTCTATATAGGACCCAAACTTATGGAGGACATCGCTAAGGAAGAGAAAATAACATTCCAGTCAGGGGACATTATGCTACTGAGGACCGGATTTATGGGCTGGTATCTTAGCATGACTCCCAAAGAGAGAGAAATTACTGACCGCACTTTACCTGGCCGAGAGAACGCCCTGGATTGCCCAGTGTTGGACCGGTTCCAGACTACTGCGGCGTGGCTTTGGGACCATCAGATAGTCGCTATCTGGGCTGACAACGGAGCGCTGGAGTCGAACACACTAGAGGGGAGCGACCCGGCCTTAGAGGGGACTGGTTCCAATCATCGTAGGATGCTCGCCCTTTTTGGGATGGGGATAGGAGAGCGCTTTACTTTCGAGGAGCTTTCCAAGGATTGTGCAAAGGACGGTGTTTACGAGTTCATGGTAACGGCAAAGCCTGTAAATATCCCGGGTGCGGTCGGCTCTCCGGCCCACGCCTACGCCATAAAATAACGCAGAAGACATACCGTTGCTGGGAGCCTGACCTCACCTATAGCAACATCAGAAACTTCCAGCTAAAATAGCGCTTAATTAGAAAGGGAGGTGTCATAGCATGACCATAAGCGATTGGAGCAAGGTAAAGCGGCCAATTCCTGTGCCGAACGACCTGACGAAACCATATTGGGAAGCTGCCAAGAAAGAGGTTCTGGCAATGCAGCATTGTCAGGAGTGTGGGACCTACCAGCACCCACCAGAACCCATATGCATGAACTGTGGATCACCCAACATCAAGTTTGATCCTGTCGAGGGCAAGGGCACCATCTACGCAGTCTCTATCATGTTCCACGCGGGCGACCAGCGGTTTGTATCGGTGGTGCCATACGCCAGTATCCTTGTGGAGCTGGACCAGGCTATGGGACCTAAAATAGCTGGCAACCTTTTGGGCGCTCCGTATACCGAGGCTAAGATAGGACGCCGGGTGGAGGTGGTCTTCGAGAAGATTAACGACGACATCACCCTGCCTCAGTTCAGGCTAGCAAAATAAGAAGTGGTTTCATTTGAAAGGAAAAACGTCTCATGTGGGAAAATAGATGTAAAGTAGCGGTGAGCGGAGTGGGATTTTCCAAGATTACCCGGTCATCAGAGATCCCATTGGCAACCCTTACCCTTGATGCGGTCAAAGCCGCCGTCGCTGACTCCGGGCTGAAAATGTCTGATATTGATGGGCTGGCTACTTACCCTCATATGCCGGGGTCGGGGCACACAATAGTAGAAGGCATCTCGGAGGTAGGTGTCGAAACCATGATGTCCCTGCTGAAACTGCCCAATCTGAGCTGGCACATTGAGGTGGGGTCAGTTAATGTCGGTGGCGCGGTCCAGCAGGCTGCCAGTGCTCTTATTTCCGGTATGTGCAAATATGTGGTGGTTTGGCGGGCGCTGCATAACCCCAGAGGACAGTACCAGAACTTGCCGGGCACATACGCAGCCGGAGCGAACCAGTTTACCGCACCTTACGGGTTTGGCGGCCCCGGCCAGGGCCAGGCTGTCTCTCATGGCCGCTACCTGGAAATGTTCGGCCACGAGCGGGAAAAGATGGCGACCCTTGCGGTCACCCAGCGAAAATTCGCAAACATGACCCCCCAAGCCTTCTTTTACAGAACTCCTTTATCGAGAGAAGAGTATCTGAATTCCAGGATGATCGCCTATCCGCTTTGCCTCTACGACTGTGACATTCCTGTTCAGGGAGCGGTCGCGCTTGTCATGACTACAGCCGAGCGAGCACGCGATTTGAAGCCGAAGCCCGCCTACATCGCCGGCTATGGTCAGCGAATGATTTATGATCCATACAATTTTGAGTACATGGCGGCCGGCAGTAGCTCAGCGCGTCAGACGTGGGAGAGGTCAGGTCTTACGCCCAAGGATGTGGACGTTGCCCAACTCTATGATGGCTTTTCCTTCCGTGCCATCATGAGTCTGGAGTCCTACGGCTTTTGTAAGGAGGGAGAGGGCTTGGATTTCATTCAGGATGGACGCATGGAGCTGGATGGCGAGCTGCCGCTGAACACCTTCGGCGGGAGCCTGAGTGCGGGCCGCTTGCATGGCCTGTGGCACATAGTAGAAGGGGCACTGCAAGCGACAGGGCGTGCAGGAGAACGCCAGGTGAGAAACGTCAACGTCTCCTTCGCGGGAGCTAGCGTTTCCCACTTCACCACCTTTGTCTTTGTCCCAAACCCCTACTAGCGGTGTGCTGAAAAAGGGGTGTCCAGAGGCGCGAAGCCTCCGGAGCCAGCCGAAAGCAATGGGGACAAAGGGGGATGGTTGACTAGATATAGTGATACAGGTGGCTTTAGTAGGCCTATGCTTCCACAGACATGTCCTGAGCGAAGTCGAAAGGAAGTCCAGAAACCACAGGTTTCTGTCGGGGGTCAGGGGGTGTCCCTCTGATTTTCTCCATCCCCCTCTCCTAAGCCTAGGAGAGGGGGACCGAGGGGGTGAGATCACTAGGCCTAGGGGAAACCGATCCTCCGAAATCCTTCGGCGTGAAAGGGGTATGGGGATGGTCGGAAAGAGTTTTTCATCAGCCTGCAAGGGCGCGTGGACGAGGAAGACGATGTTGGTATAGGTATGGCTATCTTAAAAAGGCAAAAAATAAATTCTTGGGAGGTGAAAGGTCCATGGATGCAAAGAGTCTACCTAAATACTCGGAGCTACCAGCCTTCGAGAAAACCGGCGAACGCTACGCCTGGGGGTTGTGGGGCAAAGATGACCAGATAGGGATGGTCAATCTCCTGACCCCCGAGAGGGTTAAGCACGCCGCATCTCTGGTAAAGAAGGGAAAGATTATCAATATCGAACCCTCAAAAGGTATCCCCCAGTTCTCGAGCCCTAACAAAGTAACCCACGAGCATCATATTAGCGTATCCCGTACTGGCAGGAGCGACTACGTGGACCACTGGAATATGCACGGTGGCTGGGGACACCTGGATTCGTTCCGCCATTTCCGATACCGTGAGTTTGGATACTACGGGGGACGTCAGGACGAAGATTTAGACAGGGATATCTCGAACGGTATTGACAAATGGGCACAGCATGGCATAGTTGCGCGTGGGGTCCTTATTGACGTCGCCCGTCACCTGGAGAGGCGGGGCGTGAAGCCCGATCCTAACAAGAGGTTCTATATAGGGAATCAGCTTATAGAGACCGTTGCCAGGGAGCAGAAGGTAGCCGTGGAGCCTGGGGACATAGTGCTTCTGAGGACCGGATGGTTAAAGAAGTATCAGAGCCTGACTCCCCAAGAGAAAGCAGCCTTTGACAGTTCGCTCCCGGAAGAGCAGAGGAGCAAAAGCGACTTCATAGACTTCATAGTGCTGGACCGGTTTCAGAGTACGGCAGCGTGGCTATGGGACCATCAGGTCGTCGCTGTCTGGGCTGACAATGGTGCGGTGGAGTCGCATTCACTCGGCGACCCTGCAGCTGAAGGCAAAGGTTCCAACCACCACCGGCTGCTTGCCCTTATGGGGATCGGAATAGGCGAGTTTTTTGATTTTGAGGAGCTCTCCGAGGATTGCGCGCGGGACGGGGTTTACGAGTTTATGTTGACGGCGAGACCCGTAAATCTCCCGGGCGCTTGTGGATCCCCGGCCAATGCCTACGCCATCAAATAGAGCGGAGCAGAGGCAAACCTACTCAAGAACTGCGAAAGGGGAGTGCAGAGGGGCGAAGCCCCTTTGCCAGGGGTCTGGGGGTGTCCCCCAAATATAATTTCTACCCCCTTCCTGGCCAGGAAGGGGGTAGGGGGATGGTCGTCCCGACTGGTCGGGATTCATCACCCTGCTAATTTGCCTAAGGCGGATTCTTGTGCAAAGTAGGAGGCAAGCATGAGCGGCCCGTTAGAGGGCATTAGAGTTGTAGATACCTCCGAGGGCGCCCAGGGTCCCTGGGCAGGCTCCCTGCTTTCGGACCTGGGAGCCGAGGTCATCAAGGTTGAGAAGCCGGCCGGCGAGATGAGCCGTGGCGGTCCCAAGAAGAAGGGCCACGCGCTTAATAACATGAGCAGAAACCACGGCAAGCGCAATCTGTGCATTGACCTCAAGACCCCGGAAGCCCAGAAGATCATACAGAAGCTTATCATATGGGCCGATGTCTTCCTGGAGAACTGGCGGCCCGGTGTGGGCGACAGGCTGGGATGCGGCTACACTGTCGCCTCCCAACTGAACCCTCGCATCGTCTACTGCTCCGCATCCGGCTTTGGGCAGACAGGGAAGTACGCCCATAAAGCCTCTACCGACGGCTTCTCTCAGGTAATGGGCGGCCACCAGAGCATAAATGGCGCTAAGGGAAGCCCTGGCGAGAGACCACGATTCATCGTCATAGACTTCACCTCGCCTTTGACCGTTGCCCAGGGGATCATGATGGCTCTCTATTCGAGAGAGTTAACTGGCAAAGGGCAGTGGGTCCAATGCTCCCAGCTAGAGACCATGATAGCCGTTCAATCGGTGAGAGTAGCTGAGTACTTTATGACAGGGGTAAAGCCTGTACCATTTGGGAGCGAGACGCCCTGGGTTGTGCCATCCCAAGCCTTCAAGACCGCCGATGCCTACATAACTGTGGAGTGCCCCACCGAGGCTACCTGGGTAGCTTTGTGCCAGGGTCTAGGCCATCCCAAACTAGCAGAGGATCCCAGATTCAGCACCAACGCCAAACGCGTCGACCATCGCAATGAGCTACAGTCAATTCTATTAGAAGCTTTTAATGCCCACACTACTGAGATATGGCTCAAGAAACTGGAGCACCATGGAGTGCCCTGCGGCAAGGTCGTCCTGGATATTGAGCAGCTTTATGCGGACCCACAAATCCAGGCTAATGGCCTGATCGTCCGCCGGACCCATCCAGTTGTGGACTGGCTGGACACTCCGGAGATCGCGTGGAAGTTCAGCCTCACGCCTGCTCGCTATAAGGGCTTAGGATCGGAGCTGGGCGAGCACAACGACGAAATCATGGAGGAGTTTGGCTTGCCCAAAGAGTGGGCTTGGGCAAGGAGTAGTGAACCGTGACAGGGCCGTTTACGGGGCTTAAAGTCATAGATCTCAGCCAGGGTGATGGTGCCCCCTACTGCGGAATGCAACTTGGGGATGCCGGCGCAGATGTAATAAAGGTTGAGCCTCTTGAGGGAGATTGGGCCAGACACCTTGGCCCCCCCTTCGACCATGGTGATGGCCCTCTGTTCATGGGCATGAACCGCAACAAGCGCTCCATAGCTCTCGACCTGGAAAAACAGCAGGGCAGGGAGATCGTCCGCCGTCTGGCACGAATGGCGGACATCTTCCTTGAGAGCTTCCAGACAGAGGCTGAAATAAAACGCCTTGGCTTCACTCATGAAGAGCTTTCGGCCTTAAACCCTCGCCTCATATACTGCGACGTTTCCTATTTTGAGCGGAACGGCCCTCAAGCCAACAAGCCCGCCACCGACCTGACTGTCCAGAGCATCGCCGGGCTGATGCGCTTTGTGGGAGAACGAGGGAAGGAGCCTGTAAAGTTCGGCGAGAATTACACAGGCGTCGTAGCTGGCATGTACGCCATGCAAGCCATCATCGCCGCCCTTTTCTGGAGGCTCAAGAGCGGCCTCGGGCAGAAGGTTGAGACCTCATACCTCAGGACTATAATAGCTACCCAGACCAACTACTTCACCGGATTCAGCCAGCCGGATGACCCAGGCCCCGCTGGCGGCGAACCCTCCCACATGAGTCCCCCATCCAGGGGGTACAAGACTAAAGATGGATACCTGGAGTTTGGCTTTCAATACGCTCGCGGCGCCGACCCCTGGGGAGCCTTTTGCGATCGCTTCGGCATCCCCGAGGAGATCAAGAAGAAGTACACCTCCGCCGGAGTCACGCAGAGGGGATCGCGTGCTGGCAGCGACATAAGAAGGATTATTGAGGACGCTTTCAAGAATTTGACAACCAGCGAGGCGATAACCGTCTTGGACGGCATGGGGTTCATGTGCGCCCCCGCCCATGACTACGACTCCATGTTCAAAGACGAAGGAGTCCTTCAGCAGCAGATGCTGCTTGAGGTCTCTCACCCCAGCCGTGGCAATGTGAAGACCACTGGGCTCCCCTGGAAATTCACCGGCACGCCCGGCTCCATCCGCCTGGCTCCACCCCTCCTGGGGGAGCACACCGACGAGATACTGAGGGAGGCGGGTTATTCCCAGAGTGAAATTGAGGCGCTCCATAGCCTGATGATCGTCAGGTAACTTTTGCACAATTTGGATAGCCTATGAACTCATTTCAAATTTCAGGGTGATACAAGTCCTGATGAATCCCGCTCATGGTTCGACTGGCTCACCACGAGCGGAGGAGGAATGGCCGTTCGTCCTGAGCTCCGACAGGAGTCGCGAGTCCTACTCGGACCTGTCGAAGGACGAGGTGGTGGACTTTTGCAATGAGTTCCATGACTATCCGCACAACAAGTAATCCAAAACGTCTCTATAAACGTAACAATAGATGAAGCGTGGTTAACCTCTAGTTAATCCAAAGGAGGGGATACGACATGAAGGGGTTCATTTCCTGGAAAAGTATGGCTTTCCTGGCAATCCCAGTTTTAAGCCTGGCCCTCGCAGCCTGCGCGCCAGCGGCGCAGCCGGCCGCAGCGCCAGCCCCCGCATCCGC
>Ga0114944_1000102_pt1 | contig 20047 bp, 15 predicted proteins | sample OV2TP2_FD_89582 | JGI IMG/M metagenome (GOLD analysis project Ga0114944, IMG submission 89582) | Hot spring microbial communities from Beatty, Nevada to study Microbial Dark Matter (Phase II) - OV2 TP2 | ecosystem: Environmental > Aquatic > Thermal springs > Hot (42-90C) | place: USA: Beatty... | reverse complement strand
AGGACTTACGCGTTTGCCCTCGATTTTTGATTCTGGGTAGTGGTCATGAGATAATGGTTCTATTAGGGGAATAACTCACTATCACTATTACGTAGACTTTCTTATTGGAAGTCAAAAGCAATAAAGGGCTTTTTTAGGGTAGAGTGGAAGAATGTTGTAAGGAGCGACACTGACAGTCGAATGCGCACGATATATAAACGGTATTTCGCGATTCCGGATGTGCCGAGCCGAGCTATTTACATCTCGCTTCGCTCATGTGCAGAGCTCGGCTAGTCACATCCTGGCGCTTGTTCGCCATATTCTATTCGTATATTCGCCTTAATTCGCATTATTCGCGATTACTCTTATGAAAAAAGACACACAACTATTCAATCTCATCAAAAAAGAAGAAAAACGCCAAAAGAGCGTTATCAACTTAATCGCTTCGGAAAATTATGTATCCGATGCGGTAGTGGACGCTTTGGGTTCCGTGCTTACCAATAAATATGCAGAGGGGTATCCGGGGAAGCGGTATTACGGCGGGAACGCGGTGGCGGACGAAATTGAGAATCTGGCGCGGGAGCGGGCGCTCAAGCTCTTTAAGCTCTCGCCGAAAAAGTGGGCGGTAAATGTGCAGCCATACTCCGGCTCGCCTGCAAACATTGCCGTGTACTTAGCACTCGTGCCGATAGGCGAGAAGATTATGGGTATGCAGCTTGCCATGGGCGGGCATTTGACGCATGGGCACAAGGTAAGCGCATCGGGGAAAATCTGGCAGCAAGTGCCTTTTGTGGTGGATAAAAAAACCGAGCGCCTGAATTACGATGAACTTTTAAATATAGCATTGCGCGAGCGGCCGAAACTTATTGTCGCGGGCTTTACGGCATATCCGCGCATTATTGACTGGAAGCGGTTTCGGAGCATTGCGGATACGGTCGGCGCGGTCTTGATGGTGGATATGTCGCATATCGCCGGACTGGTTGCCGGCGGGGCGCATCCGTCGCCGTTTCCATATGCGGACGTTGTTACCACAACTACCCATAAAACACTTCGTGGTCCCCGCGCGGCCATGATTTTTTCAAATTTCAAGTTTCAGGAACTCATAGACAAAGCCGTATTTCCCGGTATGCAGGGGGGGCCGCATTTAAATCAGATAGCCGCCATTGCCGTTGCATTAGAGGAAGCCATGCAGCCGAATTTCAGGAAGTATGCGGCGCAAGTTGTAAAGAACGCGCGGGTCCTCGCGGAAGAGCTTCAAAAAAAGGGCTGGCGCGTTGTCTCGGGCGGCACGGACAATCACTTACTGTTGGTGGATACCTGGGCGCGCGGCGTTACGGGGGCGGACGCGAGCGACGCGCTAGAGAAACATGGTATCATTGTAAATAAGAACACCATTCCGTATGATACGCGGAGCCCGTTTAGTCCCTCTGGTATCCGCATCGGTACCGCGGCCGTTACCACGCAGGGTAAGAAGGAGAAGGATATGAAAAAGATTGCCGGGCAGATTGATGATATTTTAGAAAAGCAACGTTCGTTGAAATAATGAAATAGGAGCAAATATGGCTATAATTATTGATGGAAAACAAATTGCGCGAGAATTGTTAGCAACTATACGCAGAGAAGTGGATGAACGCAATCTTAAATTGCGGCTTGGTATTGTTATTACCGCGGAGGATCCGGCAACCAATTCGTTTGTCAGAAGCAAAGTTCGTGCGGGTGAGGCGGCCGGCATAGAAGTCCGGATTTATAAAGAGTTTACATATAAGAATTCCGCAAACAAATTGCGAGCGCGTGTAGGCGAGTTGTTGAAGGGAAATGATGCCATGATTATTCAATTGACGGGGCGGAACGGAGTTGAGAATATACAACGAGCGCTTGATGCCGTGCCGCTGGGAATGGATGTTGATGTGTTGTCCAGTGATGCGAACGGTGATTTTCTTACGGGAAAGGGGAAATGGCTTCCGCCTTTGGTAAGCGCGGTACGGAAAATACTTTCCTATGGCAATCCCCCCGTGGTAGATGTGAAAGGAAAAGAAGTTGTGGTGGTCGGAACAGGTCCCGTGGCCGGCAGGCCCGTAAGTATTTGGTTCATACGTGAGGGAGCGACTGTTACTCCTGTTAATAAATATACCCGCGATGTGTCTTTTTATACGCGCCACGCCGACATTATTGTTTCTTGCGTGGGCAAACAGGGAATTATAACGGGGGATATGGTAAAGGATGGCGTTATTGCCATTGATGTGGGAATGTCAACAGGAGAAGACGGCAAGTTGCACGGCGACTTTGATTTTAATTCCGTTGCCCAAAAAGCCGCTATCATTACGCCCGTACCGGGTGGTGTGGGACCCATTGCGGTAGCAATGCTTATGGAAAATACACTCCGCACGAGATTGACAGAAAATGCGGCAGCTGCAGAAGAAAACCAGTTTTAATTTCAAAACTTCACCCGGAGGAGCACCCCATGAGTATGGCGTTAATCATGTCGGAAGCGGGGGCGGAGTGGATGGATTGTTGGAATAATTTCTTTAAACTTATACGCAGTGATGTGTATACGGGCGGAGGTATTGCAAAAGGAAATGGAGAGCCGGTAGTATTGATACCCGGATTTCTCGGAGGAGATTGGACGTTGATGGTGCTTGCTAAATGGCTCAAGCGCATCGGGTATGCGCCGTATCTCTCCGGTATATATTGCAACAGGCGCTGTCCGCGCGAGACCGCGGATAATCTCGGCCGGCGCATTGAGTATTTGTATAATAAGGCGGGGCCGTTGTCTCTCATAGGCCACAGCCTGGGCGGTATTCTTGCGCGGCAATTGGGTCACGTGTTCCCCCAGAAAATAAAGCGCATTATTACACTGGGAACTCCTGTAAAGCAAGAGGGGGTTATAAAAAGCGGTCTCGCGAGGGTGGTGGAGGCGTTTGCAAGAGTTTGGATGCCATGTATGCGGCTGCAGGGACAGAGAAGTATTACCTGTTCCTGTGGATTGTTTCCGGCCGTGTTTGAAGCAATGCCAACAGGAGTATCTTGCTGCTCCATTTTTTCCAAAGAGGACCGCATTGTCGGCTGGTTTGCCCAGATGCGTTCTGACGAGCGATACGAAGAAGTAACCGGCGGACACTCGGGTCTGATTGTAAACCTGCAAGCATATCGCGTGATTGCCAATGTGCTTGCAGGATGAAGCATACATAAAACTATTCCGCTTATGGCTGGATAGTTTTTTATTTTTATTATCCCGCCTACATTTGTCCAAAAACCAATAGACGGTTTCGATCTTTTTATAATTGCTTCTGGTTTTGATCTGAACATAAACATATGTGGATAACTTGCCCTTTTACACTTTCGATTTATTTTCTATAATATAACCATGGTAACAAAAAGGCAAAAACAAGCTCTCGATTTCATAACCGATTATCAGGGGCGCAAAGGATACGCTCCCTCTCTTGACGAGATACGCAAGAAATTAAAACTCTCATCCGTTTCTACGGCTCATTTTCATGTCTCAAAACTCCGCGATTTAGGACTTTTGTCTAAAGAAGAAAATAAACCGCGCTCTATTGAAGCATTTGGTCGTGAAACAATGGTAAAAATTCCTCTTTTGGGGACTATTGCCGCCGGACAACCAATCGAAGCAATACAAGACAAGGAAATGATCGCTGTCCCAAAAAGTAAAATCCCTTCTTCATCAGAAGTTTATGCTCTCCGTGTAGTCGGCAGTAGCATGGTTGATGAAAATATAAATGATGGCGATATAGTTTTGGTGCGTCAGCAGGAAACAGCCGAGAACGGACAAAAGGTAGTAGCTCTCATCGACAATCACGAAGCAACCTTAAAGAAATTTTACAAAGAGAGGGAGTATATCCGCTTACAGCCGGCAAACAAAACTATGGAGCCACTTATTTTTAGAAATGGGCGGGATGTTTCAATTCAGGGCATAGTGCTTGATGTTATTCGTGATGGCGGTTTTATGTCTCCAGTAGAAATTTATCCAGACGCAAAACTTCTTAATCGAGAAAGAAAAGTCAAAAATAGAGAGGCGAAAGAAAGAGCACGGGGCGGCACAAAATTTCAAAAAGAAGCTTTTGCGGTTACACAAGCAAATGGCATTGAGAAGTTTACAGACAAAATTATATGTGGCGACAGTGAAGAAGTTTTGCGTAAAATCCCAACTGGTTCGATTGATATTATCATTACATCTCCACCGTATAATTTCGGCCTAGAATATAAAGACGATGAGAAAAATGACGCGATTCACTGGGACGAGTATTTTAAGAAGATAGACGCAATTTGGAAAGAGTGCGCGCGCATTCTAAAACCCGGAGGGCGGCTCTGCCTTAACGTGCAGCCGTTGTTTTCAGATTACATTCCGACACATCATTTGATGTCAAAACAACTACTTAATCATGGGTTGATCTGGAAGGGAGAAATTTTGTGGGAGAAAAATAACTATAACTGCAAGTATACTGCATGGGGCAGTTGGAAAAGCCCTAGTATGCCATATCTAAAATACACATGGGAATTTGTTGAAGTTTTCTCAAAAGATACACACAAAAAGGCTGGCGACTCGTCAAAAGCCGATATAACAGGCGACGAATTCAAGAAATGGGTTTATGCAAAATGGTCCATCGCTCCCGAACGAAACATGAAAGAATATGATCATCCTGCAATGTTTCCAAAGGAGTTAGCAACGCGACTAATGAAACTCTTTAGCTATCAAGACGATATTGTACTTGATCCGTTCAACGGCGCGGGAACAACCACACTTTGCGCCGCAGAAACAGGCAGAAAATATATCGGAATAGATATCTCACCAAAATACTGCAAAATCTCCGAGAAACGAATAAAGGAAATTCCGGCGAAGTTATTTTAGAGATGCTCTTTTAATGCGCGCTCAAAGTATTTGATTGCGTGGTCTAATCTTTCGGGACGAAGTGGTTTATAAAACTGCTTTTTATGTATTTCCCCTTTGATGTTTCGTTCTCCATCCAGCATAGTGATGATCTCAATGTCGAGATTTGGAAAATGATGCTCAAGAACTTTGACCGATGGGCTTCCGTTCGGATGATCAACGGCAATGGAGTAATCGCTGCCAAGCATACTTTCTAATTGGAAAAGGCAGAATTTGAGTTTTGGAAAATGCTTTTTGAGCAAAAAGGCATCAACTAATATACGTTTATACATCGCGACCTCTGCATATGCCTTACACTCGATTGACAGCACAAATTCATCATCAATATAAACCTGTTTATCTTGGGACAGCTTATAAACATTTCCCCTTCCATCACTGATAGGATATTTTGTTTTGTTGATTTTGATGCGCGAAGATTTGCCGCCGATATTTTTCCATGCGAGTAAAACCATCTCCTCGGCCATCGTCTCAACGAGCGTGCCTTTCAGCGAACGTAAAGTGCCGCCGGCACGAATGTGCCACATTTTTCGTATTGTTCGCTCGTAGAATTTTATAAATTTATCGAACATATTATTTCAAAAAATAGTCAGCTGGTTTGTTGTAAATCGCTGCAAATTTTTTCATCTCTGCCACATCAAGCCGTCTTTCGCCGGACTCAATTTTGGAAATATAAGACTGCGGTTTGCCAAGTTTATCAGCCACCGCCTGTTGAGATAGATCGGCCTCAATACGCGCCGTCTTTAGGCGTTCTATGATGGCTTTGTAGTCTTTTGAGTAAACCGATTTGCTCATGCTTGTTTGTATCATATATCCTATTGTGGTATAATCCCAAAATGGGATTATTTATTTTAGGGAGTTCCGCCAGCGCGTCGGCACATTGCAGCTTGCGTAAGCATGATGCTGTCGGGGCAGAATTTCTGCCCTTTTTTGTATTTGACAAGTGTGATACACTTTTGATACACTATGCATATGCCCACCACAAAAAAACGCCTTAATATCAGTCTTTCCCCTGCTTTGGAAGAAGCGGTGGCGCGGCTTGCCGTACGGGACAAGACGCCGCAAGCTACTAAAATAACGGAACTTTTGCAAGAGGCTATTGAACTGGAAGAAGATCAGGTTTGGGATGCCGTTGCGGGTATGCGCGATACGCGCGGCGCTACATTTATACCGCATAAAAACGCATGGAAATAAAATTTTCCATAACGTATCATGCGTTGGCTGTGCGCGAGGATATTCTGCGCTTGCCTGCCGCATGGAAAAAGAAGATACGGCTTGCTATTGAGAAAAAGCTTGCAATATATCCTGAGACGTATGGAAAACCGCTGCGAAAATCTCTTGCCGGATACCGCAAACTGCGTGTAGGAGATTATCGCGTTATTTTTCGCATAGAGAAATTAACGGTAAAAATATTTGCCATTCAGCATCGGTCCGTGGTGTATAAAAATACGAGGAAGCGGCTATAAAAATAACTCCTTTTGTCATTTGTGCCCTCGAGAGGATTCGAACCCCTATTACAAGATCCGGAATCTTGCGTCCTATCCATTGAACGACGAGGGCAAATGGTGCCGCGGGTGGGAGTTCCCTTCGGGCCCGGGAATGCCCCCGGCATTCCCTTCAACTCCCGCCGCTACGTTATGTGATTGCATTTTCTTTACAGAGAAGTGCTAGTACTTCCTTAAAATAAATTTGTCGGAAGTACTCGCAGAAATTCGCAGACTTTACGCAGAAAAACGCAGAAAAACAACGACAAAATTAATTTAATGGGGTACTAGTGCCGCGGGTGGGAGTTGAACCCACACGACCTTGCGATCATTGGATTTTGAGTCCAACGCGTCTGCCAGTTCCGCCACCGCGGCACATATGAAAATTATACCTTATTTTTCTTCTTTTTTCAAGAAAAAACGCCCCTTGGGATGGGGCATGGAACGGGGAACAGGATAAAATTATTACACCGTAGTTTCAAGCTCCGCAAGGAGCTTTAACTGTTCGGTGGCGGCGTGGATTTTTTTATCCAAGATTGTATTGGTAATCCTTCCGCCCTTTGCTTCCTTTTTGGCCTCTATCCAAAAGTTATTTGCGACTTGGGTGATTATATTCTCATCAAGCATTCCCAAGTCAACTTCATTTAAAAAACTTTGATACAACAAACTGAAGAACACCCCTTTAACATCTGCCATAACGCCTCCTTGTATATATCTTTTCTAAAGTATACATAATATGTCCTATTTGTGCAAGTTTTAGACAAGCTCTTGTTGTTGTCCTATACTAAAGCGCATGACCATTATTTTCGCAAACCAGAAAGGGGGCGTGGGGAAAACCACTACTGCCGTAAACGTAGCGGCGTACACGGCGGCGTTCGGCAAAAAAGTTTTGCTGGTTGATCTTGATCCGCAGGCGAATGCCACCTCCGCGCTGCTGGGGAAGACGCGGCTCAAGGGGGTGCCGGGAACGTACGAGGCGCTTATAGGGAAAGTGCCCGCGCGCGAAGGAATTATTGAGACTTCCATACCCAACTTGTCGCTGCTTCCCGCAACGCCGGATTTAGCGGCAACTGCCATTGAGCTTACGCATATGCATATGCGCAATACCTTTCTTGATCGCGCGCTTATGCCGCCCGCTGCCGTGTATGACGTAATTTATATTGATGCGCCGCCGGGCCTTGGCGTTCTTACGGTGAACGGATTCGCCGCTTCACAATTTGTGGTGGTGCCGGTTCAGTGCGAGTATTATGCGCTGGAAGGAATGTCGGAACTATTTCGTACGATCCAGAAACTAAATCAGGCTCCGCGCAGGAAAACCCGCATTTTGGGCGTTTTATGTACCATGTACGATAGAAAATCGCGCCTTGCGAACGCGGTACTCAAAGAAGTGCGGGAAAAATCAGCTTATTACGTGTTTCAGTCCGTAATACCCCGCAACGCAAAGCTCGCCGAGGCGCCGGGTTTCGGAAAAACAATACTCCGCTACGCGCCCCGTTCGCATGGCGCCAAAGCATATTGGCAGCTTACGGAAGAGATACTTGGGTTAGTTGGATAGACATATGTTCAAAACTGCGTTTCGAACATATTCTATGGGATTGCTTGGGTGAGAGATGAATTATGAATCAGGAATTATGGAACAAGATTTTTTCCCATAATTCATAATTCTATCTTCATAATTCATTAAAAAAACGGCGCAAGCGCTCATGTAATTAACTTTGTTTGATGTTTAAAGAATAATTTAGTAGAATGATAGTATGGCAAACGTATTAGGACGCGGGCTTGACGCTCTTCTGGGGGGAAGCGGCGAAGAAACGGCGGCTTCTTCTCAAAGCAGCGTAGAAATCAGTGCTCCTCCGGCAGCGTCGAGTAATCTGCCGCCGGCCAATGAGCGGCCAAAAGAAAGCGTGTTTTGGGTTGAGACCACAAAGATAAAGCCCAACCCGGAACAGCCGCGTACCCATTTTGATGAAGAGAAAATCCGCGCGCTTGCCGAATCAATCCGGCAATACGGCATGCTGCAGCCCATTGTAGTCTCCAAGCGGGAGTTTGACGTGCCGACCGGTACGCAGGTGGAATACCAGATTATCGCGGGCGAGCGGCGGTACCGCGCGGCATGCATGATCGGCTTGGCGCATATTCCGGCTGTGATACGGCGTGAGGAGTCCGATAAAATAAAGCTGGAGCTTGCCCTTATTGAAAACTTACAGCGCGAGGACTTAAATGCGATGGAGAAAGCACAGGCATACAAGCGCCTTATGGGCGAGTTTCACCTCTCGGCGCGGGAAGTTGGCATGCGCGTGGCAAAAAGCAGGGAAGCGGTGGCGAATACCGTGCGCTTGCTTGCATTGCCGGATTATATTCAGCAAGCTATTGCGCATGGGCGTATGACGGAAGGGCAGGCGCGTCCTTTGCTGGGCATTTCTCATAATGAAGATGAACAGCGTGTGTTATTTCGCCGGATATTGTCGGAGGGGTTGGTATCGCGGGACATAGAATACTCGGTGCGGCAGGTGCTCGCACGCATAGGTCCGGCGCTGAAGGCGACAAAAAAATCTGATAATGAAACATTTGATGTGGCAACGCGCACATTTGAGACAAAACTTGCTAACGCGCTTGGTACGCGCGTTTCCGTGCGCCGGAACAGGGAAGGGAAAGGTAAAATATCCATAGAATTTTTCTCGGAAGAAGAGTTGCAGAATTTATTGGTGCGCATGGCGGCTGACAACGCGGCGGCAAGCGGCGCAATGCCGGAAGAAGATACAAGCGGAAGCGCGGTTACCATACATGAGTCACAGAACGAACAGCCGGAAGAGGAAGGTATGGCGCGGCCTGAGGATCTTACTACTTTTACGGTGTAATATAAATATTTAAAATTATGGAAGGCGAAAAAAAAATTTTATACGAACAGCCGCGAATAATTGAACCAGATAAGGATGAAAGTATGGATAAGAAAATCGAGACGCAAGAGTTGAGTCTGACGAGGAAATTAATTGATGATCCAAGATTTCAGTCAATAAAAGATGAATTGATCGCTGATTGGGAAAGACAGAATGGTAATAGGTGGAATGGAAATGAACTGCGTTCCGAGTTTCAAGATTATATGTTTGGCGATCCAACTGCTTTTAAAAAACATGAGAAGCCGGTTACTTTGGATGATCGAGCCGAAAATCTCTTTCGAGAGAAATTTAGTGAAGTAGCACAGATGTATGATGCACGAGAGGAGAAACGTATCTACGATAACCCTATTGATGATCCCGCTGTTCAAAATTTGGAAAATGAAATACTAAGAAAAACAAATGCCGATTCTGGTGTGCGGCAAGCACTTGAGAAACCGACACTTCAATTCAATGAAGTCTGGAATCGGACATACGAAGCAAATTCAATCCATATGTGGAATGAATTTGCGAGCCAGTATCCCGAAAAAGCGAAAACGTATAAAGAATTTATTCAATCAATACCAAGAACTTCTTCAGAGGAAGAGTTGGCAGAATACGAAGAAAAGACAAATGAAGGGTCGCCGCTATCGAGAGTTGATCGTTTTGGTGGCGTGCAGGAACAACTTCCATTAACGCCTGAGCAGTTGCGAGAGTTGCGGTTGGAGCAAGTGCTTGAGTTTAATAAACTTGAGATACCCGAGAAAATAGAATATTATGCGGCGATGGTTGAAAAAGCAGAGAGCAAAGGATTTGGTACTCACGAAATGGATCAAATTTTACAAAACATAGCCATAGATTCCAGGAGTGATGAGTTGAATTTAATTTATCTATCAGGAACGCTAAAAAAGATAGACAGAGAAGAACATAATGCAATAATGGAGAATGTGGAATTATTACCACAAGTGCAAAATATTCTTTTTGAGGCCAAGAAAGTTGATAAACGATTGGATGGTATGGTCTCCGAAGAGGACATTCAGGATGACAGTAACGTGGATGTTAAGCGGTATTTCACTTTAAAGCATATGATTCGTGATTGCAAACAGAACATCAAAAATGTTTTCTTTTTTAAAGAAGTTTTGAGCCGTATAAAAGTGGAGATCCCAAAAAAAGAGAAATTGTACATGGATGTTATTAATAATCGTGTAGTAGATGCTGTGCAGAATAGCGCTGATATATGGCGCAGACTACTTGCTGTTGAAAAGGAACTCATGCAAAGTGGTATTACTATTAGCACCGATCCGGAAATTGGCTTGAAAGAATGGCGAGAAAAAATGGAAAAGCAGGCGCCAAAAGATCCTCTCTATAAACCAGAATCTTTGGACGCAATGAATAGATTCATCCTTTTAGTTAGGAATGGAATGACAAGAGAGGAACTGGCTTCATTTGAGGACAGTATGCGAGGCAGGGAAGGCGATGCGACTGCTTACATAGATGGGATAGTTAAACATGTTTTAAAAAATATACCCACATTTAAAGATATCCTTGTAGATTTCATTAAATACCAAAAAAACCATCCACAAGGAAAAAAATATTTATATGATCCTATAAGAAAAGGTGCTATAACGCTCAAGAATGGGAAATTGTGTGTGCAAAAAGATGCAGGAGGAATTGAGTTCTTGACTGAATAAGTGCAAGGTTGTGACTAATTCAGGTTCCACCGGGGTTCGGCACATTCCGGAATACGGCACCGGTAAGCATTTCCGGTGCTGAGCCCGGCTATAGATAAAACATTATGAATCCGCACCACATGCGACATAATTTGTCATCCCGCACTTGATGCGGGATCCATTACCATTGAAGGTATATATGTTTTTTCATCCGGATGCTGATCCGCCTCGGGCGGACAACTGGATTCCCGCCTACGCGGGAATGACATGATGCGTTTTCTGGATGAGATATCCATATCCATCCGCGGTTGCACCGGGATAGAGCTCGGCTAGTCACCTACACCCGTTTCATTGCAATTTCTTCAATATCAGGGACACCTTTGAGGCGCGTGGCGACGCTGTGCACTTGCCGCTCATCGCGTGCCTGAAACGATATGACGATATCCGGATATTGCTGTTTATTCTTCGTATTCATGGCGATGTGCTGAATGTTAATGCGGAATTCGGAAAATATCGCGGATATATCTTTGAGCAAGCCCACGCGGTCGCGGCCGGTAATGACGCATTGATATTGCTGATGCTGCTTTTTGCGGGTGGCGCCTGAAGAAGCGCCCTCTGGCTCTTTACGGACGGCGGCACGTATGCGGTTGCGGGCGAGCGACGTTTTTATGAACGAAAGCCACTCGGCGTTCGGTTTTTTATTTTTTTGCGTGAGAATTTCTATTGTTTCGCCGGAGGCGAGCTCGCGGTCAAAGGGTGAGAGTTTGCCGTTTACCTTGGCCCCCATCATATGGTCCCCAATTTCTGAGTGTATTGCATACGCAAAATCAACGGGCGTTGCCCCAGCAGGGAGGTCTATTACTTCTCCTTTCGGCGTCAAGACGAAAATGCGGTCTTTGAAGAAATCTATCTTTAAGGATTCTAAAAATTCATCATCGTCTTCAGCCGCGCCCACCTCCTGCTGCCATGCGGAGAGTTTTTGTATCCATGCAGTTTGCCGCTCCACGGCCGCTCCTCGTTTCGGCTTGCCGGTTTCCGTGTACATCCAGTGCGCGGCAACGCCGCGCTCCGCTTCGTCGTGCATCTCCTGCGTTCGTATCTGGAACTCCGTTATTTTATTTTCACCGCAGAACACGGTGGTGTGCAGGCTTCGGTAGCCATTGTGTTTTGGAAGCGCTATGTAATCCTTGATGCGGCCGGGAAGCGGCTTCCAGAGTTGATGAATGATGCCAAGCGTCTGATAACAATCCTCAACAGTATCTACAATAACGCGCATGGCAAGGAGATCCGTAATGCGGCCGAAGTCCATATTGTACCGAAGCAGTTTCTGCCATAAGCTATAGAGATGTTTTTTACGAAAATCAATGGCAATAGGGTGTATGCCGTCCGCATGCAGGAATTCTTCCAGCGCTGGTTTTACCTCTTCTCGGAGATACTGTTCGCCTTCCGGTACACGGTGTTTCACTTCGCGGCATACCCATGCGTATTCGTCCGGATTCGTAACAGGAAACGCGAGGTCTTCCAACGCGCCTTTCATGCCGCCCATGCCGAGGCGGTACGCAATAGGCGCATAGATCTCCAGCGTTTCAGTTGCGATGCGTTGTTGTTTTTTCGGCGGAAGATATTGGATTGTCTGCATATTGTGCAGGCGGTCGGCAAGTTTGATAAGGACTACACGCACGTCTTGGGCCACTGCAAGAAACATTTTGCGCAGCGACTCAACTTTGCGCTGTATGCCGCGGTACCGCACGGTGCCAAGTTTTGTGGCACCCTCAACAAGAAATGCCGTATCTTCTCCAAAACGGCGCGCGAGCTCTTCCTGCGGCACGGCGCAGTCTTCCAGTACGTCATGCAAAAGGGCGGCCGCTATCGTATGCGCGTCCAGCTTCATCTCCGCTATATATGCGCCGACGTTTGCTAAATGGGTAAAATACGGCTCGCCGGATGCGCGCTTCTGTCCTTCATGAGCATTCCGGGCGAAAGAAAAAGCCTGCGATATGAATTCGCGATCACTCTCGGAATAGCCGAGGTCTGTTAGTATTTGGTTAAATTGTTTCCAATCCATGAATAGAGCATTAGAGCTTTAGGTTAGTAGGATTCCCATTTTCTATTGACCTTTCACTATTCACTTAACAGGCGCATGCCCCGTAAAATGCCTATTTTAAAGCATTTTTGAGAAGACGACCATGTTAAGCTGTTTATGAAAGCTCAATAATGCTCTAAAACCTAATGCTCTAATACCCTAGCACATTCCTTATCAGAACAAACAACTTTCTTCCCTTTCTCTACCATCAACAAGCCGCATTTCGGACATTTCTCCCCGGTGGGTTTATCCCACAAAGCAAAATCGCATGTGGGATAGGCGCTGCAGCCGAAGAAAAATTTACCGCGTTTCGTTCTTTTTTGGATAATTTCCGCGCCGCATTTGGGGCAGGGTATGCCAATGGCTGGGGAGGATTCGGACGAACGTTTCGTGTTGCGGCACTCCGGGAAACCGGAACAGGCAATAAATTTACCGAAGCGCCCGTGTTTTATTACCATCGGCTTGCCGCACTTTTCACATATCTCGTCCGTAGTTTCGTCTGTGGTTTGTTTTTTAACGGTTTCGTATTTTTCCAGTAAGGTTTTTTCAAACGGTTCATAAAATTCCCGAATGGTCGGCACCCATGCGCGCTCTCCTTCTGCTATTTTATCCAAGTCTTCTTCCATGCGCGCGGTAAATTGCACATCTACAATAGCGGGGAAATGTTCTGCCAAGAGGTCGTTTACCATAACGCCCATCTCAGTCGGTTGGAAGCGTTTTGCCTCATTTTTTTGCACATAATTGCGTTCTTGAATGGTGCCGATGGTTGGTGCATAGGTGGAAGGCCGACCAATGCCGTTTTTTTCCAGCACTTTAATAAGAGATGCTTCCGAATACCGTGGAGGCGGCTCGGTAAAATGCTGCCGCGGCTCCAGTTTCTCCAGATCAAGTACCTGTTTTTCCACAAGTTCCGGTAGCAATTTGTCCTCCGTTTTTATGGGGTACGCTTTGAGAAATCCGTCAAACTTCAGAACGGACCCCGTGGCGCGAAATAGGTATTCTATGTTTTGATTTTGGATTTTTGAATTTGGAATTTGTTTGGAATTTGTGATTTGTGTTTTGTGATTTGCCGCAATATCGACAGTTGTACTGTCGAATATTGCGGGTGGCATTTGCGTTGCTACAAAACGCTGCCATATGAGTTCGTATAATTTATATTGCTTATTGTCAAGATATTGTTTTATGCGCGCGGGCGCGCGCGTAACGTCGGTGGGACGGATTGCCTCGTGCGCTTCCTGCGCCCCCTTTGATTTTGTTTTATAAACGCGCGGTGCGGACAGTGCGTACGAAGAACCCCACGCGGATGTAATATAAACTGCGGCTGCTGTGAGCGATTCTGCGGATAGATTAAGCGAATCGGTGCGCATATAGGTTATCAAGCCGGTATGGCCGCCGTTGCCAACATCAATGCCTTCATATAATTGCTGGGCTAATACCATGGTCTGGCGCGCGGAATATCCCATTCGCGCTGATGCCGCCTGTTGAAGCGTGCTCGTGGTAAAGGGAGGCGGGGGCATGCGCTGGGTTGCTTTTTTCTCTACGGATTTTACGGTGTAGGAAGCGCCGGTGAGATCAGCAACAATATTATCCGCCGCCTGTTTTGTTTTTATGGCAAATTTATCCAGCGATTCGTTGCCTTTTTTTATGAGCAGTGCTTCAAATTCGTTTGGAAATTGTCCGCCAGTTGGTGGATTGGAAATTGGAAATTGCGATTTCCGCAGTAGTGCGGAAATCGACCAATATTCCTGTGGTTTGAATTTTTCAATTTCGCGTTCGCGATCTACAATAAGCCGCACGGCAACTGACTGTACGCGGCCGGCAGAGAGACCGCGCACTATCTTCTTCCAGAGAAACGGCGAGAGCTTATAGCCAACCAGCCGGTCCAAAATACGCCGCGCTTGCTGCGCGTCCACTAGATGCGCATCAATCTCCCGCGGATGCTTAAGCGCATCCTCTATCGCTTTTTTGGTAATTTCATGAAAAACGATCCGTTGGATTTGTGGAGCGTGGAGCGTGGAGCGTGGAGCGTGTTCTTTTTTTTGTTTTGAATTTGATTTTTTGTTTTTGTTTGTAATTCGTTTGGAAATTGTTTCTTGGAAATTGGAATTTCCCAGGCCAAGGGCCTGGGTGAGGTGCCACGCTATGGCTTCTCCCTCCCGGTCTTCGTCAGTTGCCAGAATAATACGATCTGCCTTTTTCGCGAGTTCTTTCAAGTTTTTTACCTTCGGCGATGCTTTACGGGGAATAACATATTTGGGTGTGAAATTATGCTCTACGTCAATGCCTAGCGACGACGAAGGCAGATCGCGAATGTGGCCGAAGCTGGATTCCACGACAAAATCTTTCCCGAGGAAGCGGGAAATGGTTTTGGCTTTAGTGGGGGATTCTACAATTACAAGGGATTTCATTGGTAATTCATTAAAGCACTACAACATGAAAACATTAAAACACAAAAATGTTAAAGCAGAAGTGTTTTTATGTTCTTGTGTTTTAATGTTTTCATGATACTTTTCTGTACACTCCGTTTCCCATATTCCGTACCATACCACGTATTTCAAAATGCGCGAGAATATGTTGTATGGCGCCGATGCCAATCGCGCAGCCGCGCGCCAAATCGTTTGCTGACCGCGGTTCATGTTCTAATAGAGCAAGAATTGTCTGCTCATCCGGCGATACATTGGCAACGGCGCTTGCAACGGTAGGGCGCTGCAACCCAAGAGCATCGAACACTTCATGGGCTGATGTAACCGCCGCCGCGCCATCCCGGATCAAGCTATGGGGCGTCCATGAGTTGGCGGAAAAGATAGCGCCTGGTACGGCAAGCACGTCGCGACCGTATTCGGCAGCATAATTTGCGGTAATGCGCGTACCGCTTTTTTCTTTTGCTTCTACCACAAGCACGGCAGCGCTCAACCCCGCGATAATACGGTTTCGCATGGGAAATGTCCATGTTGCCGCTTTAAAAAACGGCGGGTATTCCGAAATAAGTGCGCCCCCATGCGCGATTATTTCATCGGCGAGGCGTTTGTTTTGGGTTGGATACAGAGCGTCGCGCGCTATGCCAGATCCCAAAACTCCTATCGTATATCCACTTTCCGTAAGAGCTGTTTTATGCGCTTCTGCGTCAATGCCTACAGCAAGTCCGGAAATAATGGGAATGCCTGCGGCCGCTACGGGGCCTACCAGCGCGCGGCACGCTTCGCGGCCGTAAGGTGTCGGGGAACGCGTACCAACAACGGCAAGCGCGGGGAGAGTAAATGCCTGCAACGCGCCTTCTATGTATAAGAGAGCGGGGGAATCCGGCAGATCTCGCAGGTGGGAAGGATAAGCAGGATCAGTTTTCAGTATGATTGTTATGTTGCGGGATCTGGCACGCTCATACTCCCGTTCGGGATTGATAGCGCGGCGCTTCTCGGCGACAGCGCGCGCGAGCGCATCATTATGGAGAGCCAAACCAAGATCGGATAACGCGGCGTGCCACATGCGCTCAAAAGAGGCAAACCGCGCATAAAGGTCCGCCAGACGGCGCGGTCCAAGCTCCGGTATATGGTTGAGAGCATTTGCAAAAATATGCTCACGCTGCATGGAGCATACTATAGCGTGCCCTCTAATTCTCCACAATCCCGCGGAAGAACTGGCGTATGGTTATAGTGCGGAGCTCCTTGCTGAATGAGTACGCGCGGATGAGTTGCGCTATGCGCACGCGCTTGCTGAATTCCGCATCCGGCACATTCAATAGCTCTGGCCGCACGGCGTTTTGCGTAATAAACGCGAGTTGTTTTTTATCGGGCGGCACGGCTTCGAGCAGGGTGTGTACGGGCAGGCTTCGTATACGGATATATTCACTGGTTGTCATGGTAAAACGATCGCGGATTTTGCGTTCGTAGAGCGCTAATGTCTCCGCAACCGCTTTCTCTTCGTGCGGTCCTACGGGAGAGCCGCTTTTTACTTTTTGCATAAGCTTGAATATCTCGTCCGCGGGCGGCTCGGCGAATGTCTTTGCCGCTTCCGGGCCGTAGAGTATTTCTTCCAGCTTTGCTTCGGTGTGCGGTTCCGCTTGATGGTACCGCATCCACTCGGCTGTTTTTTTGCTATGTTCCTGTATCACTCCTTCCATAATAACTGCAATTTCTTTTGCTTTATCCACCAAGTGCAGCAGCAGCTCCTCATTTTTCAATACGGAATCCAGATTAAGCGCGTCTCCGTCTTTTATCGCGTCAACTTCAGGGGCGCTCAAGGAAATTGTTTTGTGCATTGTGCGTTTCTCTTCAGCAGCGCGCGTGCGAATATAGTCTTCAGTGGCATCCACAAAATGACACTGCGCGGCAGGTGGCAGGTGGTTGAATATGTCGGCAACATGCGGATCATCCAGATTCTTGCCGCTTGCAAATTCGCGGTAGAGAATGCCCCAGAGCGTCTCTCCGGTTTTGGCAGTTTCTGGAACTGTTTTTTTATTTGAATCAACAAATTCCTCCCTACCTCCCTTTTCCAAAGGAAAGGGCACGCTGCTAAAAACTTCGGGCGCCAAACCGCGCATGCCGTTCGTTTCCTTGTGCAGCGCATAGGCGCGTTCCAATACGCTGTTGGGCACTTCGCTGCGCAGCGCCTGGTCCAGCCAGTACGACTGTTCGTCCAGACGGTCAGCTTCTGCCGCGGCCGCGGAAGCGAGCGCAGTTTCCGTCTCTTCCAGTGTTAGTTCTATTTCTTTTTTTGAGGGCATAAGTTCGTAGAACGTAAAACGTGTAACGAAGAACGTTTAAAATTCAAGCAAGCGCCAGGATTGTGACTAGCCGAGCTCTATCCACGGTTGTACCGGGAGATAGCTCGGCTCGGCACGTCCGGAAAATGTTATCTAGGCGCCTTTGAAAATAGTACTTTCGAAAAATCCAGTAATTTTTTTGCAGGATCAAATGAAAGAGTTGACCCTTTTTTGATGCGAAGCATCATCTCTTTGTAACGGCCGAGTACAATATCTTCATCTTCCATTTGTGTTTTTGAAAGGCCTTTCAGATATCCAAGTTTTTTCATTTGGTTAAGTACATCGGGATTTTTCACGGCCTTATGCGCATGTTCCAGCCACATACGGTGTGCTTCGCCGCCTGCCCATGTTTTTATATCAGATGTTCCATCCCACCCGTATTCTTTTGCCAGTTTTGCATTATTTTGAAGCTCATCAATAAGCGTACCCTCCGGCCCTCGCGCCGCAATGGAAAGCGTCATTGTTTTTTCCGCAGCGGAAATTGCGTCCGAAGCTTTCTCCGCTGGTTCCCATGCCGGCAGCCCTTTTCTGCCCGTTCCCGCGTCTGCATTATCCAACGGTTCCCATTGCGGCGTTTGTTTTTCCAGCGGCTGCCAGGCGGGGGCTTTCGCCGCTTTTTCCGCTGGCAGTACGGGTGTTGGTTCTATCTCCGGCTTTAGCGGCAGGTTTTCGGGCGGCGCGGCGGTATCCTTTGCAGCTTCTGCTGCTTTTGAGAAGAAACCATTCTCTTCCATGAGATGGCGCGTAATCCAACCGCCTGCGGCGAATGATGCGCCTATGAGAGCCCCTTTGCCAAACTGTACCGCCAAATATTTTCTCTTTTCCCCGGAAACTCTTCGTTTGTGAAGTTCCAAAGCCTTTGCAACCATCTTGTCTTGCTTGTCTTGAGCTCCTGTATTATTGAGGTGCATGAAAAGGTATCCTTGGGCTTTACTCAAGTTTGTAAGAAGTTCAAATTGGTTTTGCAGATTTTTGTCTTTGGTGCCGAAATTTATGTAACCATCTTTTAATTTTGCGTGCGTGTATTGCAGTAATTTGTCCAGATGTTCTACATGGCGGTCATGGCGGGTTGGCACATGGTCTGTATTGATCTTTTCCAGAAGGAACTCAATTCTTCCGTTAAGATTTTCAGCGTCAACGAAATCTTTTTTACCGAGTAGTTCCTTATCCATTCCCGCCTTTTCTTTTCGGGCAGTGCTGTTCCTGCGCAATTTTTTCTCCTCGCGGAAATTTTCCGCTCCTTTCATTGTTGATCGGATGCCTTTTATTACACCAGCTGCGGCTGGTGCGGCGGCTAGTCCGAACAAGCTTATGGTGGCGTATCGGGTAACGTAACCCGCTCCGGCAAACGCACCTTTTTCACTAAGTGATTTACCAACACCTTTTGCAAATTCTTTCCACGTGCGTTTTGAATCTACTTGTTGAAGTGCAGTTTCCAGTTCCGGGTTTGCGTTGAGGAGTTGATTCATTTTTACGGCATTGTCCAGATTGTGCACAAAAAGAGATGCCGCTTTTATATTGGAATCTTTAGCGAACAATGTCTCCAGTGCTTCACGCGCTTCTTGATATTGCTTTTCAAGTTTTACGAATTCTTTTTGTTGTTTATTTGTTGCGGTGTCCCATGACCACGCAAGCGGTATCGTAGAAAATTTTGTTGCAGCGGTGTTATATGCCTTTGCCACTTGTATGCCATCGGGTCCAAAAGTATCGGGATATATATAATTAATTTCCAGAGATCCATCTTCTTTTACTTCTACCGGAGTATTTTTCGCCATTTTGGTAAGCCATGCAAGGTGTGCGCCGTGCAGGGCAATGCCGCCGGTCCGTATCGCTTCTTCCGTTTGTTTTTTGGCGGCAAGTGTTTTATATTCTTTTCCGGTTATTCCTTCCGTAACGCCGCGGAATATTCTGCCCAGGAATTTACTGTGTTGCGTACCTTCCTTGTAAATGGTAGCCGCTTCTTCTTCAATGCGCCCGCGTGTAAGCTGATCAAGGTTGCGCAATACAAGCAGTTGCTGGCCGTCTGAAAGATCGCGGAAACCTTCCATGCGCGCCAATTCTTCCGCCGTGATGCCGAACTTTTCAGAAAATGCTTTGCCGACGGCGGTTTCTTTCACTTCGGCGTACTCGCTTTTCTCAAGCTCAATGTCGCCGGTTTCATTTATTGTGTAAGGCCTGCGCTTGGTTTCTTCTTTCTTTTCCTCCGTTTTTGTTGTCGCGCCAAGTTCTTCTTCAATGAGTTTTTTGGCAAGCCCGAGCCGTCCTACCATGCGGCGTTCGCGGTGGCTTATATCTT
>Ga0114944_1000101_pt1 | contig 20127 bp, 26 predicted proteins | sample OV2TP2_FD_89582 | JGI IMG/M metagenome (GOLD analysis project Ga0114944, IMG submission 89582) | Hot spring microbial communities from Beatty, Nevada to study Microbial Dark Matter (Phase II) - OV2 TP2 | ecosystem: Environmental > Aquatic > Thermal springs > Hot (42-90C) | place: USA: Beatty... | reverse complement strand
GGTCACGCTCACCGCGGCTTGGCGCCATTCATAAAATGCCATGGTCAGGCCCTGCTGGGGCGTGGTATTCAACTGGCCATACCCAGAATAAATGTCGGCAGTGGTGTTGAGGCCATGCATCAAAGGTACCCCTACCCGCTCACCGCCATCCTGGGTGTCAAATCGGCCATGTTCCTTGAGCCAGTTCAAGACTTTATTGCCGCGGGTGATGTTATCACGCAGCCGTGGCAGGTAATTCCTCAGCGTCGTAGTCAACAACGCATCATAGGCATCAGTTAAGGTAGACGGTTCAGCCATGTTGGCCTACTCCTATCGAGAGTTCTCCATGGCGGCTTGCGCCGCAAGCCGAAACGCATCACGCGGAGACGCCGCCTTGGAAATTTGTTCGGCGAGATTGGGGGTGGCACGCCCACTGCCCTGACTGACACCAGACCGGCGCCGCGCCGCATCCAGCATGCCACGCGCCGCGCCAATTCGGGAGACATCGGGGTTCAGTAGGCGATAATACAGCTCGTACTTGTTCCCAAACTTCGGGTGCGTGAGGGCATCCGAGCCGAGGAACTCATCGAGGGCCTGCATCTCACCCCCATATGCCTCTTCCCACCCAGGATATTTACCGTCCATGGCTGTCAAAAGCTCGTTCTCTTCTGTCGTCCGGCGTTGTGCGGCTTGTTGTGTGAGCACATGCTCGACAGGAGCCACGCGGGTTGACACCCGCTCCTCGATGATGCGCTCGATCACAGGGCCTAACGCCTTGGCCAGAAATCCGTATTCGCCGAGATTCTGTTGTAGCTGGTCGGCTACACTATGGGACGCTGATTGGGATCCCGCCGTCGCGGGTTGTCCCAGTGCGCCACCTAACAGCTTCGCAAGCTGGGGGAAGCGTTCACTAATCACCTGCAAAGCATATTTATCGTCTTTGTAGAAATTGGCGAGCACCTGCTGGTATTGCTGGTGTTCCTCGCTCATTTTGCCGTATTTAGCCCGGTCTGCTTGGCGGGATTTGGTGTACACCCCTTGCCAGAATTTTCTGGCCCCAGCAGGGTCTGTTGGTCCCTGCACGTCAGCACCAAATGGGTCTTTTTCTCCATCAGGCCGGGGGGCGTCAGGTGGTTGTGGTGGCCCACTTGGCTGTACGTCCCCGTACTGCGTCTCCAGATCATTTTCTGCCCCAAATCCCGCAGGCAAGTCCCCATCGTCATCATCAGGAAGCCCGTGGCCAAATACATCTTCTGCCATTTACATCCCCCGCATTTTCAGTTTGCGTCGGCCTTTGCGCTCGGCCATAAACTCACTGGGGGTATGCGTCGCTCCCGTTTCCAGGTTCTTCGCCTCCACTACTGTGCCCTTCCCCCGAAACGCCAACCGAATCTTTTTCCCGCTTTTGGTGGTTTTGACGCGAAATCGGACGCCCTTGCCTAATGGCATGATACACCCCCGCTAAGTACGTCTCCCGTTCCTGGGCATAGCCTGTTGCCTGATACGCCATCGCCTCTAAGAGGGCTATGATCTTGTCGAGGCGGGCTTTACACTCGGTTTCGAAGCCTGGAGGACGGCCTGCCTTTCGGCGATCTCCCGCTCCAGTCGCTGTATCTCGACGTTGTGTATCATCATCCGCACGTCGGCTACTGCGCCGCACCCGTGGCATACATACCCCTCCGGGACTTCAACCAATCCTTGCCCATGTTGCAACCCCAACATACGCACAAATTGCTTCCCTTGACACTGCGGGCAAGCGAGCCGTGTGATCTGTTGCGCGATTAACCCTTGCTCATAGGTTCGTTCGGACACAAGACCTCCCCCTGTATCTTATCCGTATCCCACCAGTCTTGATGCGCCACATTCCAAAGGACTGTCGCCTCAAATCCTTCAAAAAATGGCATTTTGGGACACCAGCCCAGGGCATGCAACTTGTCACTGTTCATGCGATAAGCCCGGTCATGGCCAGGGCGCCCAGGCACATAGGTCACCGGGAGGGGATACGTGACTTTGTCCGCGTTCAGGAGTACCCGCCACACCTCATACGCAATCTCTTGATCTGTATGCTCATCCCCTGCGCCCATATTGTAGGCTTCGCCAGCTTCCCCCTGCCGCAACAACGTTTCAACACCACGGGCATGATCAATAACATGCAACCAATCCCTGGAGCCGCGGCCGTCATTATAGAGCGTCAACTTCTGCTTCGTCAGGAGTTGCCGCACAAACTTAGGAATGACCTTCTCAGGATGCTGGCCAGATCCATAAGTATTGCACGGCCGCACCACGGTGACTGGTAAGCAATGGGTGGCCCAAAAGGCCCGCGCCAGACCCTCGACACCAACCTTACTGGCACTATAGGCATTGGTAGGCCGAAAGGGAGCCTGCTCATCAAAGGCTACTCCTTCAGGGGTTGGACCATACACTTCATCGGTGGAATAGACCAAAATCCGCTGCACTGCCCCATGATCAACAAACGCCTGCAAGAGCGTCGCAGTCCCTGTAACGTTAGCCCGGACAAAGGACAGCGGTTCTTCAATGGCCCGGTCGACATGCGTCTCAGCCGCCATATGCACCACCAACTCGGGACACCACTCGGCGCACTGTCGGGCAAAATACGGCTCTGCCAGGTCGCCAATGAGCAACAAGATTTTTGGTAACACATCGGCAAGATTACGCATCTTCCCGGCATACGTATTGCGCGTAGCGACACATACTTCATAGCCACGAGCCACGAAATGCCGCGTCACATGGCTGCCAATGAAGCCCGCTCCACCAGTAATCAGAATCTTCATCGCTGCCTATCCTCCACCGTAAAGACTCGCGGTTCCATCGCCATCTTTGGCGTATGGATTCCGTCCAGGGCGCTCTGTACCTGCGCCTCAGTACTCCCCAGCATCTGTTGGACGAGTCTGGCCTCTTCCATGAGCCGCACCAGGGTGAATCGGCAAGTGCGTAATTGATCTACTGTCCGTTGCAACTGCGTTTCCGCATCCCAGGGCTCCTGTTTCCACACCCCCAACCAGGCCCGAAACCATCGTGACATTACACTTCCTTTAAGTACACAAGCAATCGCCCCGCCGAAAGCGTTGCCACGCGAAACCCGTAGGGCGCATGAATCCCTTCTGGCGGGACCATCGCCCCCAGAAAGGTATTGGTGTCGGGCGTTCGCGCTGCCCACAAAAGCGCTTGCGTTTCTGGACATTTTAGCTCGGCGCGGTCCCCTGCCGTCGTCGCGCCTTCCCAGAGCACGCCTGCAATCCGCGCCGAACTAACATATTGGTCCCCCGCCGTCTGCAATACTACTGGCCCGATACGTGCCATTTATAGCCTCGATCGTTTGCCACTGGTATACCAATCCGTAGCGGGCTCGACCCCGCGCTCCTTCATCGCCCGCACATGCTCGCCATGACTCCGAATCGTGGCATCCAAGTTCTCGATGTATTGTGCCCGATTCTCGCGGAAGTAGAGGAGTGGGGTCGGCCAGCTCTTCTCTCCCCACATTGGATGCCCGCACTTGCGGCAAAACCGCGAAGGCGTGTGCAGTTCGTACCCGCTGACGGGGATATAGCGTTCATCAAGATGTCCATTCGGACAGCGAATCGCCTGCATCATATCCTGTTTCTTTTCAATCCCTTTCAGGGGAACGCTAGATCCCCACTGTCCCACCCGCCAAACCACGCGGCCCAGTACGCAACGTGCGCCGTGCGTTCGCTGGCTGCCCCTGTGGTTGCATGGCCATCTGCTCACCCATCTGCCGCATGGAGAGCAGAATCTCTTCTGAAATCCGTGCGCCGTTCGCCAAATCGAAACTACTGAGCAGCTCTTCCACAAACGTCGGCGAGCCAAAAGCTAACGGCCCCAATACACTCGCCAATCGTAGGAGTTGCGTCTGTTGGAGTGGACGAGCCGCACTGGGAAGCACTTCAACATCCGCCTCAAACTGCAATTGCGATCGTGAGACCGCTAGCGGCTTGAGTGTACCATACCTCTCCCGAAAGCGCTGTTGCAAGAGCGGATTAGCCTCAAGTGCCGTCAGAAATGGTGCTACATTTTGCTGTCCAAGCTGCAACGCAAGCAGATTTTGGATGCCTGGAAGTTGCAAGAATTCTTTGAATTCTTTATCACTGAATCCTCGCAGTTGCACATAGATTTCCAGCGTCAGCGTCTGCTTTACCAGTTGCAGCATCTTCTTGCCGGCCATCCCGAGCCATTTATCGACCAATAACCGCATCTGGGTATCGCGTAAAGCCGCTGATTGCTCCGTCAGCACTGCCTCAGTCGCCGTATCGGCATCCGGATTCCCCAAGCGAGTGCCGGTCGCCCCCGTAATCACCCGCCAATCATCTCGCAGAATGGGAATATTGCGGGCAACATCAATATTTTGGGCGACTTCGCCAAACATAATGGGTGGGCGCTGGATATCGGCCACTTCTACCCCCTGCATGTCGGCGGGTGAAGTGAATTTATCAAGTTGTTCCTCATCCCGAAATGTTGTCGGCTCATAGAGGAACTTGCGGGCAGCCCGACGCGCTGCGTTGACCTGCTGTTCCCGCAAGATGTTGTATTCCCGCTGAATCGGGAGCCAATTGTAGGTCGGCGGGAGGGGCCAGGCTGAGGGCTCTGGCCCCAGGATAGGGAGATAACGCAGGAACGCGTATGGATGATCGTCAATCCCTGCCGGGAAGTCCTCATCATAGAGGAATTCCTCAAATTGCTGCCCCTTGGCCCAGCAATAGAGTCGCTTTTTGCGAATATCCCAGCATTCGTAGTAGCAAAAGCGCGTTTCGGCATCGTCTTCGGAGCGAACAGGCCCATCAGTGGAGCGCGTTGTGGCACTATCTTCATCTACGACCGCATTCGCCACCAGTTGTCGCCGCAAGCCTGGCCGAAAACGCGGCTCTTCCTTCGCCTCTTCAAGCGACATCTCGATCTCTTCGGCAATCCAACTCCATTTGCGGATATTCGGCCCTTCATCAGGCAGCAACATTCGGCGGGCATCTACCCATTCCCATCGATAGACCTCATCGGTCAACAATTCGTCGGGCTCTTGCAGCCCAGTATCCTCACCAAGGCTTGTCGTAATCGCCTCGCCACCCTGGGGATTGGGCTCAAAGCGCGGGTCGTAGACCACCTTCAAGACCCCCAACCGGAAAAATGCCTGCGCAACGGCCAAAGACGCATCCGTGAACAGATTATCTTCCTGGGCCGCAATCGCTCGCAGCACGGCTTCTAGCGTCTGAGCCTCCAGCGTGCCGAACACCTTGCGCCCTGGCGTCGGCTTCACTACAAACATCGCCTGCTTGGGCAGCACAGTCGGTTGCTGGGTCTGAATGGTCGCAAAGAAGTGATTCAGCCAGAGGCGGTCTCCGCCTTCGCTCTCCCATTGCTGCCCGAGCCAATACCGTTCTAGTTCCTTCACCCGGTATGTGATTTCCCAGTCCTTGCGCCGGCGCTCGGCCCGCTCGATACGACTCATCCAGCGTTGCAGTTGCTTCAGTTTGGTTTCAGCCACGGAACACCTTGAAGCTGCGCGGCCGTTGGCCGCGCTGTTGGCGTTTCACTTCCTGCCGTGCCCAGACAAAGGAGCCACCTATGGGCGTCTGCGGTTCTTGCTCTGGCACCGTTTGAATGCCGACCGCTACGGTCCTGAACGCATCCGCCCCATTGGATGCCCAGTTATGGAGCGGATGTTCCCGAAAAACTCGCTTCTCTTCGTCCCACTCCCGCTGATAGTTGCGCAAGGCTTCCAGGCCCGCGGCACACCGGGTCTCATCGAAGACGGCCCTTGACAGCAGCGCCCTACTTGCCAGGATACCGTCTTCTATGAGACCACGAGGTATTACCGTAAATCGAAATCCATGTTCCAAGGCAAACGTATAGCGCGTCTTTCCGGTGGAATACTCATGGTGCGCCAAGTCATGCGGACCGTAGTGCAATTCATAGGATTGCCGGGTCAATGGCGCCACTAAGCGGCTATGATCGTATATATAGGGCTTCGCCCGTACTTGGTCAATCCAGCCTTGCCGTTTTGGGTCATTGGGATACTTGAGCGCAATCGAGTGCCCCTCCAGGTAATCCAAGAACCGTACTTCATTCCCGGCTTGCTGAAAGAACCAGATAGCATTACTATCGTTGTGCCCCAAGTCCCAGCCCGTACACACTGGGTATTGCGGGTCCAGCGTCAGTGTGGTGATACATCCCTCTTCCTCGATACGCCGTAACTCTTCCGCGTAATAGGCCCCAGGGATCGCGGCAGCCCACGAACACTCAAACTCTTGGTCATATTGATCCTGGGACATGCTCTTGGTGGCACTATCAAGCTCGACTTGCGGCACAATCCCGGTATCTGAGGCCCGGTAAAAGGCCGTACTCCATTCGGGGTTCCGTTTGGCCTCCTCATAGAGCGTATAGAAATGGTTCCGCCCCATTGGCGTGCCGATGAAGATAGCCCAACCTCTCCGGTCGACGAGCATGGGGCGGACAACTTCCGTCCATGTACGCGGCCGCATCAGCGCGTATTCGTCGAAAACCACCCCGTCTAGATAGGCCCCACGAATCGTATCGGGGTTCTCAGCGCCCAACAACTGAATACGGGCGCCATTGTACCGGGCAAAATCGATGCGCAGCTCCGCTTCGTTGCGTTCCACCCCAGGCATTTGGAGCGCAATCTGCCGAAGATAATCCCAGGCAATAGACTTGGCCTGTCTATACAGTGGGGCAATGTAGGCATAGCGAGGCCGGGTATGCTGACTGGCGAGAGCCCGCGCTACGAGGATTTGCAAGCAGAGCACTGTCTTGCCAAAGCGCCGATGGCAGACCCAGCAGTTCCACCGCTTCATATCGTCATAGAGCTGATACTGAAGGGGCCGCAACGGCGGTAACTTTACTTTGAGTCGGACGGTGGTTCTGGATTGTGCCATGTGATTTCGACTTCGGCCTGTAATTTATCCGTCTGCTTGATATCAACCCGCTCCCGGTATCGTTCCGGGAACGCCCCCTTGAGCAGGAAGATCAAGAGCTGATCGCTATACTCCTTAATGGTATCAACCAGCTCCCCTTTATAGTAAATCGGCTTCTCGATGCCCTCAACCCCCCGGCGTACCGCTTCCGCTTCCCAGGTCCAGTGAGCAGCCAGCATGGCTTCATCATAGGCTTCGGCAAAGGCCCCATCATACTTCCGCGCCCTATGAATAGTGACGGTGGACACACTGAGCGCTCGACAGGCAACCTGAAGATTGCCACAGGTCGCCAACTTCTTGAGGAATTCTGCTTTCCGTTCGTCGTCAAAATCTTTGGCCATAATATCTCAAAAGGACCAGCGGAGCTTTACGGCCTGTTCCAAATCTTGTATTCGCTTGGCCTGCACTACTTGCTGATATTCCAATACCCAGACTTGCCGCTCCAACCGTTGCCGCGCCATCCATAAATCGCCCAGCAAGGTGCTTAAGAGAATAAAGAGAATGATCGCCAACGCACGAATAACAAGCGATTGCCAATTCCCATTGAATGCAACCATTTATTCTTCTAATGTCAACATGACATCGGCAATCCCTGACGTAGCAATTACCTGACACTGTTCAATTTCTACCCCATTTTCCAGAATGAGCGTACCTGCGGCAAACAGCAAATGGCCGGTCTCGATGGTCGGGGGCTCCCCATCCACTCGATATCGGATATTGGCATTCTCGACCGACAGAATAGCCTTGCGATACCGTTTATTCGGCGGAGAAAGGCGTTGGGCTATGGTAGCGACAGAGAGATGCACGAAGATCATGCCTTGCCATCCTTGGAGGCGATATTGCCCATTCCAGACGCCCCCCCTATGAAGACCGCCCCTAACGTCCCAATAAGCTTCTGGGTATTACCGGGCGGCAACATCGTTCCGACAGTAATCAGAATGGTACCCAGCAATCCCACCAATCCTGCCACCGTCGTCTTGGGATTTTCCATAGCATTATAATTTCTTCTGTAAGTGTTCCAGGCCTTGCTCTCCAGGAGCAGTCCAATCTAGAGGCCCATCTGGCTTCCGCGTCACAGAAATGGCTCCGCATAATGCACACCACCAGATACGCCCGGTGCTGGCACTACTATATCCAGCAAGATGCACACGCTGCTCAACTTGATGCGGACATTCGTCTGTGACTATTACCATTCCCGTGTCACCCCCAAGATAGACTTGCGGCCTGACTAGATGCGTACATTGGATGTCCATTACCATTCCCATTTCAGCGGAAACTTCACGCCGTCCTCCCGAATATGGAGACAGGCAATATTCGTATCTATCAAAAAAGGATATCGTTTCTTAGCAACCGTTGTCCACCCCGCCTTTTTGAGGAACTCTCCACGTATCACTCGATCACACCAGCTCAAATCTTCCGTCCCCTGAAAGGAGCGAATCGCGCCCAATTCGGGATCAGTCCAATGAATCTTCGGTGTGTCAAAGACCTGCCGGATACGATGCCGTCCTTGGGCCAGATATTCCGGCGCCTCATCGGCCATCACGCGCAAAAGGGACGTGTGGATCAGCGTGCACCCCATAGGCACGCCATCCACCCAGACCTTGTCTCCCAGCTTCCACTTGGCGAAATAGCTGTTGCCACGTCCACGATAGACCAAAGGCTCAGCAGGCACGGATTTAGTGAAGTAGAGCCCGGCCACCACCGGCAGTTTCGCCTTGCGCATATAGTCATTGAAGAGCACAAAGGCATGTGGTGGCAGAATAGTGTCCGAATCGTTGAACAGCACCCATTCGAAGTCATGCTGCAACGCCGTGGCTACAATCAGATTCCGGGCATCAGCCACCGTATAGTTGAGCGGCGAACATTGCGGCAGGAACTGCACACAGTCCGAAGAAGACCAATTCGTTGGCACAAACTGCGACCAACGCGCCAAGGCCCACTCCATACGCACTAAGCCCAGTGTTGGGACTCCCACCAACACCCGGTGCAGCTCCTGCCGGCCCTCAAGCAGTAAGGCCATATAGGGCTGGGTCGCATACTCAGATGGGTAGGTCTTTGATTGGCTCATAGAGTTTCCGCTTGCTGAAGATTACTTCCATATCCCCGTGGCTATGCCAGATGTTTTCCTCGATTTTCCAGGGCTTGGGCCGATAAATATCGTAGAGGGGGTAGCCCGGATCAAAGTACTCTGGCGTCGCCTCCATCCAGCCGTGTATATGCGTAGGGTCTTGCCAAAAACGCGGACTGCCCGCATACGGGGTAGCAATCATGAGCTGCCCATCGGGCTCCATGATGCGCCAGACTTCGTCCAGGATATCCACGATGAGCCAGGGCTTCAAGTGCTCAATGATATGGGACATAAGGACACGCCGGCAACTTTCATCCGCCAATGGCCAGGGAATGACCTCCAGGTCATGAACAATATCTACCCCAGGAATATCCCGCTTGTCCAGTCCCACGGCACCGGAAGACTTGTTGCTGCCGCACCCAACATCCAGGAAGATCCGTGTTGTATCCAACAAATGCCTCACCCCGCGAAGGTTATCCTATACGAGGCTTGGACGCTCTGATTGGTATTCCAAGCACTCGACGTAAACGCGTTCCCGGCAAACAAGCTGCCACCGCTCGTTGTGTCGTTAATAATTCCAATGTTGGACAATGCCACTGAGGCCGTAATATGAGAACTGGAACTATTAAAGGTGGCCTGGAACTCTACCGCACTGGAGGCCACCAACGAAACGGTCACGGTAGTGCGGGTATATGTTGCCGTATTCAGCTCGCCAGGCAGGGTGGTATCGCTGTCCGCCGGGGCCCCGCCGGTCCCTAGCATCATACGGCTAATCTGCTTACTACTGGCTGAGGCACTCAGTAACCGGGTAAGATAGTCGTCCAGCCCCTCATCGGTCACATTGTTATGGCGCCATCCTGTATCGCCACACACTCGCCCAGTGGCATCCTCGACCAAGCGCAACCGGAAAAACCCACGAATCCGAATTCCTTCTGTCACATCCATGGCTTATTCCTCACTCAAGCGCACGTTGACATTCTCCCGTATCCGTATCCGGTCCCCCGGTGGCGCCGTCTGTATCTGCATACTCACCCCATGGGCCTCTTCCAACCGGCTGATAATCTTGCTGCATATCTCACGCGGCATCTTGGTGGTGTACTGCGACCCATCATTATGCTGGAACTGCAAGAGGATTTCCCCTGTTGGGGCGACCCCGATCTGAATATGGACAACTTCTGGTTGATACATGCTTACCCTCTTCCAACAAAAAGGATGGGCAACCGACTCGCCACACGGAGCCCACCCGACAGAGTGATAGTGCTCACTTCCCCGATGGTAATCCCTTCTTCGATCGTAATCGCCAGGAACGGCAAGAGTACCGTAGTGACTTCCCCCAGTGTCACCGCGTCGGAGACACTGATCGATAAGGCCAACGCCTCGGAGAGCGTGAGCGTGGTAACTTCCCCGAGAGTCACCGCGTTAGAGACCTTGGGCTGAATGATTATATCAGAAGTGACTAGTTCGCCTAGAGTGACTGCATCCAAACCCTTCGGTTGATTCACCAAGTCTACTGGCGTCAGCTCGCCCACACTCACGGCATCAGAGACTTTCGGTTGATGTACGACATCAACCGGCGTCAGCTCGCCCACCGTCACCGCATCGGAGACGCTGGCTGGCAATATGGGAAGACTGACGGTGGTGAGTTCCCCGACGGTCACTGCATCGGAGACTTTGGGCTGATTGACTACGTCCACCGGTGTTAACTCGCCTACCGTTACCGCATCGGAAACAGTGATAGGCAACGGGAATTCGAGAGTAACCAGCTCGCCGACAGTCACGGCATCGGAGACTTTGGGCTGGTTCACCATGTTCACCGGCGTTAGCTCACCGATAGTGATCGCATCGGACACGTTAGGTGGTAAGGCCAAACCCAGCGTCACAGATTCATCAATGGTCACAGCATCGCTGACCTTGGGCTGGTGCACCAGGTCCACCGGCGTTAACTCGCCCACCGTTACGGCATCGGAGACTTTGGGTTGGTTGATCACATCGACCGGCGTCAGCTCCCCCACCGTCACCGCATCAGAGACGGTGGCAGGAAGCACGGGGAGGCTGACCGTGATGAGTTCCCCCACCGTGACTGCGTCGCTGACCTTGGGCTGGTTGATCATATCAACCGGCGTCAGCTCGCCGACGGTGACTGCATCCAAACCCTTGGGCTGGTTCACCAGGTTCACTGGCGTTAACTCGCCAACGGTGACTGCATCCAAACCCTTCGGTTGATTCACCAGGTTCACTGGCGTTAACTCGCCAACGGTGACTGCATCGCTGATATTGATCGAGAGATTTCCCGCCACTGCGGGAACCTGGAAGATGCGCCGTCTTTTCGTTCCCCAGGCCACATTGGGCACACTGTCTTCTGTTGTCAGTGTACCGCCTGTCGTCCAATTCCGAGCGTTGGTCGTAAAATCCCCCACATGGGCAGTGTTGATCAGTGGCCAAAAGCCATAGAGATTGGCCCAACGCTTGGGGAGGAAACTCCACTGCTCGGCAGCAATCTCCGCAGCCGTCAGATTGGTACTCCAGGCTTTGACGGCTGTGATCCGCCCATTCCAACGATTACTGGCTTGACTGCTATGGCGACCAATAGTCATATGGTCTACAGCACCACGAGACGCAACATTATTCGTATTTGTGAGATTGCTCACTCCATTAAGATAGGCTTGAATGTCTGTATTACTGGCACGAACCATCGTGAGATGTGTCCAGGTATTCAGAGAAAGCGCCGAACCACTTGCATCAACGCCAGAAGCCCCATTATTGACATGAATATTCAAGGTAATCCCATCGGAAGACGTTCCAAGATAATCCCCAGACCCTTCCGTATCATTTGTTATTGTTAAGGCAAGCTGATAGTCATTTAGATCACTAATAAGATATACCCATGCCATAAACGTATAGACACTGTTGAAATTGAGTAAATCGCTTGTGCGACTCAAATTATCAGCAACAGCATCAAACCGTATCGCCATTATGTCTCTCGTAACTCCAACGCCAGGAGTTCTGCATCCCCAGTCATAGTATCCGAGGCATTGTTGGCATCTCTGGCTATCCGCAAGATGAAAGGATCCCCCACCCCTGTGTTGTCGGCATCTGCCCCATCGGTAAAGGTAATAACTGCGGCGGTATATTCTCCACTGAGTGAGGGGGCTGCATCGGTTACCGCATTGAAATCGTAGGTGTGGGCAGCATCAATATCTTCCGCATCATCTTCGATGGCCCGAAAGGCCGCATTCCAGATGGTATTGCCGGAGGTGGCAGAAGTCGCTCCCCACCAGATACGCAGTGTGAACCCTCCACCCGCATAGTTCTGCGGGATAATGCCACGGAAGTCCACAAACTCATCTGCAGCCGCATCAAAATCATACACGATGAACGATTCCCCTGGGGTGGAGCCCCCTGCTCGACGGTCAAGTCCTGCGGGAGTGGTGGCAGGCGGAATACCATCGGTAGCATCCCAGACATAGAGCGTATTGCCACTCGCCATTTATGTCACCTCGAATCGGCGTCGAATCACCCACATGAGTAACTTCGCTTTCTGCTTTGCAGTAAACGAGGTACGCACTGGTAATGGTAGGGCCAGATTGTAACTTGCCGCATTGAGATCGATCCAGTCATCAGCAGCATTGATTGCATCACGAAGTTCAGTTTTCGTCACTGTGATATTTGCCCCTGATTCCAAAGCGCGCATAAAGTCAGCCCAGACAGCCTGTCGGTCTGCATCAGGAAGTATTGCCATAGCTTCTTCCTCTTCTACCACTGACATACAATATACCGCCATTTGAGATGCACATTATTCGTGGCATCCCCAAAGACTTGATATGGCCCCATCCCATCGGCATCTTCCGGGAATAGGACTTTCTTCATCTTAAAACCCTCCAAAGGCTTCAATCACTTGAATGGTCTGGGTGACACTCTGTGTCACCCCTGTGCCATTATCCCCTTGCAGGCCTACCGTCAACGATTGCCCAATGGTGGCAGTCGATGAGACTTCAAACACTCCGCGCCATTCTGAACAGTTCCCGTTCGCAATGGCGAGTGTCGATATAGAAGATGGTGCTTCATAGACTTTCCCGGCCGTATGCGTACATGTGGTCAGTTGCCGCGTCGTACTTGCGAGATGCTGTAAGACCAAATCCTCAGTATATCGCAACCACATTGCCCCAAAGGTATCGGCAACTTGATAGATTGTTCCACCATTATCAGAGGCAAACCACGTATATCCCCGTTCTGGACAATTGGCCCCCGTACATTGAAGCTGGCATACTACCGCGATTTTTCCTGTTGGCATGACCCGACAAGCTGCGTCTTCGGCAGCATGCCAGCGTGTATCCGTCTCCACCCGATGCGGATAGGCGCAACGGCAATGCGCCTGCGTAACCGTAAATGTCTCCGACTGAACATTATTAATAATCGCCTGATTCGTAAAGGCAGTGAGTTCAGTACTCGCCTGATTCGTGACGTTCCCAGGGCCTTGATCATACGAGCAATCCAGGCCATCGCCTGCTGTCGCATCGGTCGTCATCACCAAAGTAAATTCTTCGTCAGCCGTCCGAGAACAGGAAGCAATCGGCCAGTTATCGGGCGTCGCATCGGTATCAGTACGACAGGTAAAGCCAGTACACCCGGTTGCTGGCAACATAGGGGTGGAGCCCCCAGCATTAAAGGTGAGCACCACATTGTTTCTTTGCGCATTCGTGACCTGACCGCTGGAAAAGGTAGGTGGCGTCGCAGCAAGATTGTTGGTACAGGCTTGATTTGTAAAATTGCTGGATTCGATACCCACATTATTGGTAATGTTGCCGGTCGCCTGAGAATACGACACATCGATGGCTTCCCCTGCCACAGCACTGGTGGTCATGGTCAGGTCCATCCGCGTGGTCGTCCCAAACCGGGCGCAACTACTGACCGGCCAATTGACCGTATCGCGGCGTGCTGTGAGACCTGTACAGCCTGTCGCCGGTTGCATGGGGCCTTGCCCCGCTGAATCAAAGACAACCTTCAGTGTTGTGGCTTGCCCGGCATCCACAGCGCACGAGAAAAATCCTGGGGCGGTAGTCTGAATCGTGTTCGTCACATTCTGGGTGGTGGCCAAACTGCTCGCTCGCAAGGTATTGCCCACCAGAATCCCATCTTTGATCGCCCCTGTCGCGTAGGTCACTCGGAGGGTATCGCCATTGACCGGAGTAAAACCAGAAACATCAAATCGTGCTGTCGTATTATTCACAATGACACAATTGCTGGCAGTCCCGGTTGCACTACTAGGCGCGGTGCGCTCCGGCGTAATCAAAGCACAGACACTGATAATGGGCGTCCAGAGCGCATTCCATGGACAGTCCCATTGCGTTGCTGTGGTAGTTGTACAGTTGCCACTCGGCAAAGGCGATTCGAAGGCACCCATATCTTTGGCGGAACCAAGAAAGGGAGTTCCAGTCCCGGCATTGATCGCAGGACTTCCCACCCCAAGGGTAAAATCTGCGAGCAGAGGGTTGGCATTATTAGGATCTATCAGCAGTGGATCAGCATTAATACTATTGGCATCACAGTTACACTGGGTTCGCCATGCGGCAATCGTTGAGAACGTACCAACGCCTGTCCAGTTCCCAATCGTGCCAATGACTGGCCACCAATCATTGAAATTAATAGTATAGGCATCCGGCTGTGCAGCTGTATTAATACGAATGCTGGAATTGCTGGCAATGACTGAACTTTGCATAATGTTATTGGTAATATTTGACGGCGTACCATCGATATAATCCACACCAAAATGACGATGGTCATAGACAGTATTATTGCGAAACGTCGCATTGTCGGCGTTATTTCCAACACGAAGCCCTGAACCCCTCGTATGCGCAGACACATTATGCTGCACAACATAGTTATCGCAACGGGATTCCGTCCAAATGCTCCGAATATTTGCCCCAGCCATACTGGTGGCAACCTGGGCGATATTGTAGACGTAGTTATATTCCCATAACCCATTTGCGGGACCGGCATCACAATAGATGCCCTGAATATCAACACTCGTAAACGGTGGATTCGGGTAGTCCGCTAAACAGTCATTCCCGGATTGTGAGTCATGGACACGATTCCGCCGGAGAATGGTACCAGAGCTTTCTACGATGATAGGCGACCCGCCTGCTGTTCGTTCCTTGATACCTTGGGCACGCGCCACAGCGGACGTCACCTCTCCGCATTTGAAGTTACTAATCTCGTTTAGCTCAAAGAGACTGTTGAGATTCGCAGCGATGGCGATGCTAATCCCTCGATTGCCCGTCAAGGTATTGCTTCGCACGGTCGCCGTAACACGCACTCCTGGGGAAACCCCCGTGCCAGAAATCGTTAATGCTTGCGGACTATCTGTAGTAATGGCGGCATGATTCTGAAACGTATTGCCAACCAGCAGAATCCCAACGACATCGCGAGTCAGCGCTTTGATGAACAGCGCAAAGCGCGGCGCATTGGCACTGTTACTCTGGCCATCGAACGTCAGGTTCTGGATGGTCCAATAGTCCACATCGCGGATTTCCCAATAGCCTTTTGCCTGATTCGCTACGCCCGACGCAAAGGTAATTGTGGGGGTATGGCCTGTATCGGGTTCGATCGTGATGGGACTGCCAGAAGAACACGAGGGGGTTGTGACCAAGATATCTTCCGCGTAGCTGGTAGACGCATTCCGAATACGCACCGTATCGCCACACGCAGGCGGAGTGGTTTCAAGCGCTTTGGTCAGCGTGCAATAGGGCACGCTGGACGTGCCAGATCCACTATCACTGCACGCCCCATCGTCCTTATCGACATAGCGGATCGTCGCGGAAGCAGGAAGACTCCAGAGCAGGAGCAAAAGGCAGAGATAGAGCTTAGTCCGCATGCAAGCCTCGTAATATCGCCAGCAAATGCGCTTTCATCCCAGGATTCACAGCGGGATGTTCCCGATAGGGCGCATCCCGCATGTCCATTAGACGCCCATCATTGTAGAGTTTCCATTGGCGAGTGCGTACATAGTATTGCTGCCCAACCTGCACATACACCCACTCCCGGGGCGTACCCCTTTGGCCACGAAGCCGAAACGCGAAGCTGTGACCGTCCACATCCCCGGGAATAGGTGCACCGGCCACTTCAGCGATGGTCGGAAGAAGATCGCTGAAGTCCACCAAATCTTCGGCGACTCCCCCCCGAAGAATGGTGGCCGGCCAGTAAGCAAATAGCGGCACGCGGCTTCCACCCTCCCGAAGACTGCCTTTGCTTCCGTCAATCTTTCGGCCATGTACGAGGCCGCTACTCAATCCCCCAGACACCCTGTCCTGGTATCCATTGTCCCCAGTGATAAGGAGCAACGTGTTGCTAAGGATGCCCTGCTGATGCAGGAACGTGACCAATCGTCCAAGCAGAAAATCGGCATACCATACATTATCGGTATACCAATTATTAGTGCCTGGTAAGGGTCTGGGCGTCTGCTGGAGCGGCGTATGCACTTGCATCATGGGATAGTAGAGAAAGAACGGGCGGCCTCGGCTCAGGGCAATCTGGCGCGTCACGTAGGCATGCAGCAACTCTGGGCCGTAGGCTGTTGGGCCAGCCTGGACCGGGCGGCCATCTTCGATATACCGAGGATCCCAATATTGGTGCCCGGTCTTGCCACCAAGAGGCTGCCACCGCATAAAGGTATCCCAACCCCATGCACCAGCATCGCGCATGGTATCCAGATAGCGAAGCTGCGCCCATTTGCCTGCCATGATTGTGGTATAGCCCTGGGCCTGCAAGAGCTGCGAAATGGTCAGCGTACTGTGTGGCTTGAGCTTCCCCCCAGAGGAAAGCGTCGTCACCCCAGTGCGAAAGGGATACTTGCCAGTAAGGAGTTGTGCTCGGGAGGGGCAGCAGAGCGGTGTGGAAAACATATGCGTAAAGCGCATGCCATCCTTCGAAAGGCGGTCGAGCACAGGTGTGATATAGATGCCGCCATAGGTGGCAAGGCTACTGGTGGAAATCCCCCAATCATCGAGGAGCACCAAGATGATATTGGGTTTCGCGTGTCCCAGCGTTGCCCAGACACTAATCACGCACCATAAGCACACTGCACGAAACATTATCTGCATCGGCGCTGCCCGCATTGATCACCTGACTTACCGTGACTTTCTGTCCTGCTGTAAACGCGGTAGAACACGTCGTATCATTACACGTAACGGCCGTATTCGTCATCGTACATGTACAATCGGTATTGGACGTTTCTGCGAGACGCACCGTATAGGTAGCTGTTTGCCCTGCCCCTGTAGGAGCAACTGTTTGTTCGCAATAGAGAGCTGCCACATGCATAGGAGCTGGCAGAATAAATTGCACCCGGACATTAGCTTCGGAGTTGAAACAACTGATATTCCCTTCGCTGACGGCTAAATAATTCGTATCATCAACCCCATCAGCATCCAGACAGGCAAATCGGAGAATATATTCGGGGGGCCGCAATGGCCCGGACACCCCATTGTTACAGGTCTTGAGTGTGGTTTCACTGGTATCGGCATAGACGGTGTAGTTGCCGGAACTACACGTAGGATTGGTATCTGATGCGGTAAACTCTATGCCCTGGGCAGCCGTCAGAATCTGGTTGCTGACTGCCAGTTGCTCACTCGCATTGACCGTAATCGTCACATCAGTGCCGGCAGGGGACGCTTCCCATCCAATCACTTCCCCATTGCCGAGGCGAATCGCGCCGGCATCGGCAGGATCCGCAGCGCCACTCGTAACCACAGGCGTGGTGATGCCCGTAGTGAAGGTGGGGGAAGTGCCGAAGACGAGCACACCAGTGCCCGTCTCATCGCTCACATTGGCCGCAATGCCTGCCGAATCCGTCAGGGAGGTAATGACTCCAGTGGTCGTCGCCACCCGCATAATGCCCGTACTGAGCGTAGAAAGGGCCTGTTCTGCAGACAGGGTGCCATCAGCAGTCTGGGTGATATAGGTGGCGGTAGTGGGAGCGCCACCGCCTCCCACCAAATCACTCACTGAGCCATTCTGACACGCCTTGAGCTTGGTCTCACTGAGATCCGCATAAATAGTGTAGTTGCCGGCCGCACAGGCGGGATTGGTATCCGATTCCTCAAACTCAATCCCCAGGTTGCTGACGCCAGTGCTGACGACGGTGCCACTACTATTGAAGGATTCTCGCACTGCCCCATTTGGCCCAGTATAGAACCGTTGCCCAGCCCGGCCAGTACAATTGGCGCCAGCGCCATCACATACTTCCAGCGCCGTGCCAGCACTAGCCGCACTCGTGACAGTGCGACCTTGGGTAACCGTTTGCTGCCATGTTGGTGTGGCAGGGTCAGCAACAGGGCCAACTATGACAGCACTATCGCCATCCCCCACAAACAGGCTCGCCCCATCCCAGCACGCCAGGCCGTTCACAGTAACGCCAGTACAGCTTGTGCGCGGAGGGACAAAGCCTGGTGGGTACACGGGCTGCGCCCAAATTGGGAGCGCCAAAAAAGCCCAGGCCCCTACTAGGAAAAAATATTTACACAAGATACGGGAACCCAGTAGACAGTTGTATCTAGACATGGTATACTATATCTAAGTAGCGATAATCACCCGCCACCAGAAGGAGGAAACCATGAACGAGTATCAGCACGAAGTCCTTGAAGCAGTTGTGGACGCTGCCATCGCAGCCTACCCTACCGAAGAAGCGCGCATCCGGCGTGGGGCAGAGATTGTCCGCGATGGGGGCGTTGCCCTTGCCACCCATCGCGTGACAACCCGCTTGAATTGGCAGGCACACACCTACCAGGTAAATGGTACATGCCCGTGCAAAGACTCGCAACATCAAGCGCCTGAAGGCCGTTGCAAGCACCGCTGGGCTCTGGCATTTGCAAAGCGTATCGCAGCGATGGATCCTTGGCAACGCACCCATAGTGTTGCAGACAGAGATGCGCGGGCTGCGGCTGGTGAGCTGGCTGCCTTGGTCTGCCACCCGGAATGGCGTGGGCGCCACGGGGAACAACACACCAAGTAAAAACAAGGAAGAAATAGGGGGGCTCTCTATTTCTTCCTGCACGGAGGGAACACCATGCAGGCACCACCCTACACCCCGAGAACAGACGGGGCACTCGCCCGATTTCTGGCCATGCATGAACAGTTACACAAGCAAAAACCGGCACTGCCCTTTGAGATTGCTACCTTTCAAGTACGATTTGGCTTGCGACTGCGGGCCTTGCGTCAGGTCCGAGGGCTCAGCCAGAATGCGCTGGCGGCACATAGTAGCGTCACGCACGAAACGGTCTGCCGCTTGGAATTGGGCAAGCATCTGGTAAAGCTGGAAACCCTAACAAAACTAGCGATCGCCCTGGGAACGTCGGTAGAATCCCTGCTCATCGGCATCGAAGCAGAGCAGGGGCAGAAAGGAGACACCCCATGAAATGGACCGAAGCCATTGATTTAATTGCCAATGATGCCATCCAGAAATGGCCAATAGGCGCAGATTTGCTCCATCACTGTCTTCCGATGCTTCTGGGGGGCCTTGTGCGCAAGTCCGCCACGGAAGCCGTATGCCGAGATCTACAGGGGAATGAGCACACCTTCCCACGGCACTGCTCCTGCCCAAGCAGGCATCGCATTGGAAACCAATGCGAGCATACTATCGTTTTTCAACTGGCGAGCCGCGCCCAAACACTACTTCAGGGAGAGACCCACATGCCCCCTGCAACACCCGGCACCCCCCGGACGGCAAAAGGCACCGAAATCCCGGCACAGTTTCTCGTGGACTCAGAGCCCAATACAAAGGGAGAGATCACCCAGTTTATCAAGTATGCTGGCCTCCTCTGGGTGGCCCATCAGGAAGGGTTGCAACGCCTTGAGGTAGAGTGGCTCCAGAACGAAGAGAAGTTGAGCCTGGCCAAGGCGACCGCCGTTTTTGCCGATGGCCGGATCTTCACCGAAAGGGGCGACAGCACCCCCGACAATGTCGGCCCGCGCGCCAAAACCCACTGGCGCCGCGTATCCCTCACGAGAGCCAAGGCCCGCGCCCTACGGGATGCATTGGGGATAGAATACGTGAGTCAGGAAGAGACTGAATGACCGCAGCTGCTGCCGTGCCGCGGCACGCATAGGAGATTCCGCTTCGCCGGGGTCTGG
>Ga0114944_1000097_pt1 | contig 20422 bp, 20 predicted proteins | sample OV2TP2_FD_89582 | JGI IMG/M metagenome (GOLD analysis project Ga0114944, IMG submission 89582) | Hot spring microbial communities from Beatty, Nevada to study Microbial Dark Matter (Phase II) - OV2 TP2 | ecosystem: Environmental > Aquatic > Thermal springs > Hot (42-90C) | place: USA: Beatty... | reverse complement strand
GTTCCCGGTATTTTATTTCCCCAACTGTTGCGAATGTAATTCAGCACATCTGCGATCTGAATATCGGTTAAATAAGGTTGAGGCGGCATCATTGCATTATATTTTTTTCCGTTCACCACCACTTCACCTGATTGGCCTTTGAGAATAACATTAATCAAAGTCTTTGATGGTTTCCTCAGGTAATCTGCTTTGGCTACCGGGGGATTGATATCCGGAGTGCCCTTTCCATCTTCCATATGACAGCTCTGGCAGTATAAAGTATAGACTTCTTTTCCTCTTTTAATGCTTTCACTCAATGACTGATTGGGAACAAAACTGCTAAGAAGAAATATTCCAAGAGTTACTAAAGAGATCATTAATACTTTAATCATATTGGGTTTGAATTTTATCACTTACTATTAATTGATTCAAAGTGGGCGGAATGATGATTTGCCTGTAAGAAAAATTTCAAATGAAACTTAAAGGTAGATACATTAAAATCATCTGCATTTAAGTTTTTCACACAAAAAGTTACGAAAATCAAATATTCCACAACCGTTCCTTTTTGCATCAGTATACTTTTTTAGTTAGACGCCTGTTTTTCCCAAAATTGAACAGCGAAGTTTAACCATCCTTCGGCATCTGTACCTGTTCCAAGCCCAAAACCGTGACCTGCATTTCTGTATCTATGATATTCAACTTCAACCCCTGCGTTTCTCAAATTTTCAATACGTCTTTCAACTGTTGATACATTTGCTATTCCATCATCAGCACTTACTGTTATAAAGGTTGGTGGAAAGCTATTGGAATAAGTTGAATGCCCAGTATAAGCAATAACCACTGCAGATGGTTTGGGAAGATTACTTCCAAATTGTGTAACTCCGCTCAGGGCAATATTGCCTACCATTCTTGCACCGGCAGATCCGCCCCACAAAGAATATTTATGTGTACTTATTCCGAGTGACGCTGAATTTCTGAAAATATAAGCAATTGCCGCTGCCAAATCTTCGGTTGCTTTTTGTTCACTGCCTATACGGTACCTTAAAACAAAAGCATTAAATCCTTTCTTACTTATTTCCAAAGCAAGCGGAAACCCTTCATGAAGAGAACCGACATATGAGAAACCTCCTCCCGGACAAACTATGGCAAACGGGCATTTGGATTTCCCCGGTAGAAAAATAACCCCGTGTTTTTCTTTCCCGGATCTTGTTGTTTCTGTTGGTCAGTATAGAAATCGTAGAATATAATTTTACTATTGCCCGCTTCATCAATCAGGTGATTAATTGCCTGCAATACATCATCAGTCCGCACATTCCTGTGATAAGGCATGAGGGATCCCACTTCAGTGAGTTTAGTGTTATAATAACCTGTGTTATCATCCCATGGCAATAAGAGCTCTCCAAAGTTCTTAAATGCCGGGTGATTTACGATATCACGGACGTAGTTGTCGGCTGCCAGATGATCAATCATATTTCCGTTTACTGAATTGCCATTTAATTTACCGGTGGAATTTGGTACACAACTCAAAACAATGGTTATAAAAAAAAGTAATAGTGAGCCATGAACCAGGAAGCAGGCGATCTTTTTAAACGAATTAAAATCTGGATCCTGGTTAGTATGACTGTTTTTACTTCTCATTTCAATATTGACTTACTTATTGCACTCTTCGTCTGTTACTTTCTCCAGCCAAACCGTTTCACCTTTTTCTCTCCCGGTTATTGCTATCTGAACAAAAGCAGAGTCTGCACTGGCGCCATGCCAGTGGGGAACATTAGGCGGACATTTTATCGCATCACCTTTACGAAGTATTTTTTTTGCTTGTCCTTTTTCCTGGTAATAACCTACTCCATCGGTTACTAACAATATTTGTCCTGCGGGATGTAAATGCCATTTAGTTCTTGCACCCGGTTCAAAAGTGACGTTTCCTACTTGTGTGGGATTTAAGCTGTCTGCTGTGATTATTTGCTGAAGCCATACAGTGCCAATAAAATTGTCGTTTGTGATTTTCTCTCCTTGTGGAAATATCATCACTTGATCAGCGATGCCTTCGTTTTCATTTTCTTCTTTTTTCACAGGCTCATCAGGCTTTAAAAGATTTTGCAATACATGGCTTGCAGCAGTTCCTTCCTTTAAGCCAACATTAGATTTAATAATCAATATAAGGTGATTAAGTTGTGCGTCTGTAAGTCCGTTGTATATGCCCACACTAAAATGTGAACGCAATTGGTTTTTAGCACCACCAAGACATGCCAATGCAGAAATAGTGGCTAACTCCCGGGTCTTCCAATCCAGGTTATCCCGGCCGAAGATGGCGCCAAATAAATGTTCTTTCAGGAATTGATCAATAGCAGGAGCAAACTCATAAACTTCACCCTTTACAGGTTGTCCTACAAGTTTAGTTTGCATCTCGGTTCCAAATTGCAGCCTGCTTTTATCAGTTGGTAAAGTCGATGGCTCTTTGCCTGACGGATCATGAATACCTTTGCTCTTTCTTTCTTTTAATACAGCAATAAAAGTATTGAGTGCATTAAGGCTCCTGGGAAATCCGGTATAAGCATATAGCTGTACTATAACTTCCTTGATTTCATTGACAGTTAATCCGGCATCTAAACCATTGTTGAGTGCTTTTTGTAATTGTGCCAAATCTCCAATTGCTGTAAAAGCTGAAATGGTGACGATACTTTGCTGTTTCGAGTCTAAAGGTTGATTTTTGTTTATTGATTGTTGTGCATACAGGTCTTTGGTTAAACAGAATAAAAAAAGTCCTGTTATCAAAAAACTCTTTATTACTGTCATACAAATATTTTTTACTTATTGAATGTGGATCATAGAATAGTGATTTTTATTGCACTCTTCTAATTACTTTTCATTTTATCCGGTCTCACCAACTTTGAAAATGTAAGGGAACCCATCTTCCATTTTCCGTTTTCTTTGATATATACCTCAGTAACCATAAAAGGATTGATGACCTCGTTTCCTCCAACTTCGGCAACCAGGTCAATGTCATTTAACAAGATGGCCGTGCTGCCAATACTGTTTACTAAAACTGTATAGACTTCGGCCTTCTTATACCAAATGCCTCCGCTTTTTATTACATTAAGCTCCTGCTCCTTGCCCCAACTTCCTCCCATATGAACAAACATGGATTTATCATCAAAAAGTACTTTTAAGGAATCAATATTTTTATCTGCCATCCAATCCCACTTTGTTTTAGATAGATTAATAACCTCCTGTTCGGTCCCGATTGCTATCGGGCCCGGCTTTGTTACCTGGGCATCGCATGATTGTGCAATCATTATTAAAAACCAAAATACGATAATAGATAATTTCATATAGTTATTGTTTATCAGTTTTACTATTGTAGTCTTCATCCTTTACTTTTTCTAACCATACTGTAGCTCCTCTGTGAGCGGGGCTCGTAGCCAGGTATGTAACACCTGATTCAGCTGATGAACCATGCCAATGTTCTACACCCGGAAGACATTTAACCACCTCTCCTTTACTAACTATTCTTTTTGGTTTGCCTCTTTCCTGGTAATAACCGATGCCTTCGGTAATAATTAAAATTTGTCCGCCCGGATGATAATGCCAATCTAATTTTTTCCCTGGCGGAAATTTTGCAACAGCTATACTGAAATTGAAAATGCTATCGGGATGATTTAACTCAACGAGAGTGTTGTTGCCGGTGCTACGAACTTGCAGCGGTACTCCATCTTTTGTAAAAATAGTTGAATCCTGTGCTCCGGATTTATTTACCAGAGCAGCAGATAACAGTAACACTAAAAGTAATTGCTTCATAATTTTTATTTTCATTGCTTTTCTTTTATTGATTTTATAATTGATCATACTGCCAATTTTCTTTCACCCAACCATTTTACCATTGCAGGATCACGATGATCGAAAAAGCTGCTTGTCTTTGTATCGAGCTTTTTAATTTGATTCATATCGTCTTCACTCAACCTGAAATCAAAAATGCTGAAGTTCTCTTCCATCCTTTCTTTACGAACCGATTTTGGGATTGCAATTACCCCCCTTTGCGTGAGCCAGCGAAGAATAACCTGAGCAATTGATTTGTTGTATTTCTTCCCGATTGACAACAAGATCTCATTATGAAAAATATTGTTTTTGCCTTCGGCAAACGGGCCCCATGATTCTATCTGTACATTGTTTGCCTGCAAAAAATTCTGCGTTTCAATTTGCTGGTTGAACGGATGGGTCTCAATCTGGTTGACTGCCGGAACAATTTCATTGTGAACAATCAAATCGATAAGCCGGTCTGGCTGAAAGTTGCTTACACCAATGGCTCTCACTTTTCCTTGTTTATACAAATCCTGCATGGCTCTCCATTCACCATACACATCTCCGAATGGTTGATGCATAAGATATAAGTCCAGGTAATCTAACTGCAATCTTTTTAATGAATTTTCAAAGGCTTTTTTTGTTCCTTCGTAACCGTTTGATTGTATCCATACTTTTGTTGTAATAAAAAAATCTTCTCTTGCTACACCACTTTTTCTGATAGCATTTCCAACAGCTTCTTCGTTTCCATAAGATGCCGCAGTATCAATCAAACGATAACCTGTTTGTATTGCATCGAGTACGCTTCGTTCACATTCTGCCAAATCGGTTACCTGGAAAACACCAAACCCAAGGATGGGCATTTCAACTCCATTATTCAATTTCACAGTTTGCATAGTTTATTTCTTTTATTAGTGCAAAGCTCCTGTCATTTTCCCGTCCGGATGGTATACTGATTAAGGATTTATCTACCACTATTCCTGATACTATGGAAATGTTTTTTACTGACTATAGTATATCAATTACCTCTTAATTGATTTGCTTCTTCAGAAAACCAATAGTATTGCCGGCGGGGTTCCCGCCAAATTTTTTTGTACCTCTGGCCACATATCCATCTATTTAACTTCAGCGGTCAAATACCTCGTGATTGCAGACGATCCCTCTTCTTAAATGCCTTTTCAATCACATTAAGTCTTGCTTTTCGGGGATCGGGCTTGCTGACTGGTTTGCCGTCTAACTCAATATCGAGGATCTCTTCTTTTTTGCTATCATAAAGAGGCCAAACCGGCAGACCCTTACCGTTGGGATTACCTGTTTTTGCGAAGTTTGTCCAATAAGTGTTCATTATCCTTGCCAGTTCTTTTTCCTCAGGTGTTGCTTCACCAGGGTTTCCCCACCGGGCATGAAGTGTATTAAACACAAACGAAACTTCAGATCCGTGACCGGCACCATAGGGTGATCGTTGTCGCATTGCGGTCGGAACATAGCCGAATTGATATATGAATGCTGGCGACTGGTTAGCTACAAAAGCTTTTGCGGTCATTCGTGCCGGCTCACCCCAAACCCAATCTGTATTAAATTTTGTAATGATTTCATTGAATACTTTGCTGCCGTCAGGATCGAACGCAGCTTTAGCCTCAGCCTCAAGCTCATCGAAATTTGCAAATAATGCTTCCTTTGAATCGGCGTTGCTAACAAATGGGCCACCTATTTCCGCACTGCAATTTCCGATTATGAGTGGAACCTTTGCCTGCCTGCCTGCCTGCCTTGTAAGCACTCTCAGCAGTTTCAACAACAAGTTTACCATCGAGGATCGGGCCTGAATATATTCTGCCAAAAGAACTATCATTTTCCTGACCTCCATCTACAATTTCGGCAACGCTTAAAGAACGGAGCTTTGCCAATGCTGCAGCATCTGTGCCCTCGATCTTATGTTTGCGTGCAAAGTTTATCCCAACTGTTTCAGCCGAAACAGTATAAAAAGGATCAGCATTTTCTTTATTTATCGGCCTGCCGGTGAGAACACCGTCTCGTCCTCCACCCGATTCACTGATAGCTTTATGAAAAAGGCCTTTTGCAGCCGGTATGGTTAAAAGTGAATGTACAGAAACTCCGCCTGCAGAAAAACCGAAGATGGTCACGTTTTTTGGATCACCACCAAATGCTGTAATGTTTTCCTTGATCCACTTGAGTGCAGCGATCTGGTCCATATACGCATAACTGCCTTTGTATTCTTCCGGATGTTCTTTGCTCAAAGCGGGGAAAGCAAAATGACCAAGTCGGCCGAGGCGATAATTAATCGTTACTAAAATTACGCCTTGTTTTGCAAATGCATCGCCTGCCGAACCTGCATCTGAACCACTGCCACCTGTGAAACCCCCTCCGTGTATCCAAACCATCACGGGTAATTTTGATTGCTTTGTTGCTGAAGCCGTAGTCCACACATTAAGAAAAAGACAATCTTCAGATGAGTTTGCAGCAATGCCGGAAGCAGTTCGCTGAAAACCACCCTGTGCACAATCTGCGCAATACTTATTTGCATCCCTCACTCCCTGCCATGCTTTTACCGGTTGCGGTGGCCGCCATCTATATTCACCAATGGGTGCTGATGCGTATGGAATTCCTTTGAAACTGGTAACATCGCCAACCGTAATGCCACGTAAGTCGCCTGATGTAATTCGAATTATAGGACCAGCTATCGTATCCGTTTTTTGAGCATGCGATGTGCAAGCAATCAGCAATGAAATTCCAATTCCAATTTTTTTCATGATGGCAATTTTTGTTTCACTCTATTTCTTGAATGTCCCTGTCTTATTTACCCAAGTTGTAAAGGTCATAGGATTTTAATAGCTGAGTGGTATACAGATTACGGTTTTATCTACCATTATTACTGATATGAATACAATGTTCGCTGACCTTGTGATTGATTGTTTAAATTTGTTTTATAATTAAACCAGAAAGTATGGAAAAGGTTTTCAAGTTTGATACCGTAAGTGAATACAATGCCCTGAATAATCATGAAACGCTGCACCCCCTGGTAAGCGTAATTGATTTTTCAAAAGCCGCACCAAGGTCATGGGGCGGTTGTAAGACCGTTAAAATTAATTATGGTCTGTATTGTATTTTTCTTAAAGAAATAAAATGCGGCGATCTGAAATATGGTTGCAATTACTACGACTACCAGGAAGGCACATTAGTTTTTGTTTCACCCGGGCAGGTGATGGAATTTGAAAACTTGGGAGTATATCAACCCAAAGGTTATGCACTGGTATTTCATCCTGATCTCATTCATGGCACTTCACTTGGCAGGCATATCCACAACTACAATTTTTTCGGTTATCAATCCAATGAAGCGCTGCATTTATCAGAACGTGAAAGGCAGATTGTAATGGACTGTTTATCTAAAATTGAATATGAATTAAACCAATCGGTTGACAAGCATAGCAAGAAACTTATTGTTGCAAATATTGATTTGTTTCTGAATTACTGCGTTCGTTTTTATGATCGCCAGTTTATTACCCGTGATAATGTGAACAAAGGAATTTTAGAAAAGTTTGAAAATCTGCTAAACGAATATTATCAATCTGATAAACCACAGCGTATTGGTTTGCCTTCTGTTGCCTCTTGTGCAAGTGAGTTAAATTTATCAGCAAATTATTTTGGAGACCTGGTAAAAAAAGAAACAGGCAAGACAGCACAGGAGTACATACAGGCAAAAGTGATTGATATGGCGAAAGAAAAAATATTTGACCCAAACAAATCAGTGAGTGAAATTGCTTATGAATTGGGTTTTAAGTATCCGCAGCACTTCACACGACTCTTTAAACAAAAGACAGGGCATACGCCGAATGAGTACAGGATGCTGAATTAATGGAGCCCTACACTGCTGAAGTATCAAAAAAAAATAACACCGTGTACAATGAATTTAAGCGGAATCTCTCAGCCTGGTGTAGTATGCCTGTACCCCGAACGCACTTTGAACACATGAAGTATATGAGGAAATAATGCATCCATTGCTTCATGCACCGCCCTGTGTGAACCCGGCAAAGTGATGACCAGCGAATTTTTTATAAACCCGGCAACACCCCGCGACAGCATGGCGTAGGGCATCCGCTCCTGGCCATAATGACGAAGCGCTTCCATAATGCCAGGAACAAGTGTATCAATTAATGGTGAGATGGCTTCCGGCGTCATATCCCGTGCCGACAAGCCGGTGCCGCCGGTAAACAACAACAGATCAATATCAGCAGCACTCAGTGTTTCTGCTTTAGAACGTATGGTTGCCATATCATCAGGAATGATTTCATAAGCAACTGTTTTTATTCCATACTGCCTTAGTCTTTCTACAGCCGCTTTTCCTGCGGTATCAGTTCCTTCACCTTTTGAAATTGTATCTGAGCATACAATAACCGCACAGGTAAGCCCGGTATCTGCATCCTTCAAACGATCCGATTTGCCTCCTTCCTTATGTAATAATTTTATGTTTCCTATTTCCCCTGCTTTGTCAATAGGCTTCAGCATATCATAAATAGTAAGTGCCGTAACGGCAGCACCATGCATCGCTTCCACCTCCACCCCTGTTTTGTAAATTGTATGTACTTCAACCGTAATGATGATGTTCAGTCCGTCTATTTCATGCCTGATTGCAGCATATTCTACCGGCAGCGGATGACAATCGGGAATGACATCGCTTGTTTTTTTAATGGCCAGCAGACCGGCTGCCCTTGAAAATTCAAATACATCGCCTTTGGGAACCGTTTTATTTTTTACAGCATCTATTGTTTCCTGTTTTGAAACAGAAACAATGGCTGTGGCTATTGCCTTTCTTAAACTGTTTATTTTATGGGTGATGTTGATCATAGATGCCCCCAAACCCCCTAAAGGGGGTTATTTACTCTCCGGTTTTCGAAAAATTATTTTGTTTCTGAATATCATTTTTCTTCAATTGAATATTTTCATTCTTGAAAACCGACAGCCTTTTAAAGCCAATCCGAACATGAGACTCCAAAACTCCCTTTAGGGAGTTTGGGGGTTGTGGTTTGGAGATTTCCACTGATAGGATTCATCAGCAAACAATTCCTTCCCCCACACCGGCAGTTCGGCTTTTATTTTTTCCACCGTTTCCTCGCAGGCATCCATGGCAGCCTTGCGGTGAGCCGATGACGTAAACACAAACAAACTGATTTCACCTGCATTTACTTTTCCCAAACTATGATACACATGCATGCAGGTCAGATCATATTTTGCAAACATCTCTTCGCGGATAACATGCATTTTTTCCAGCGCCATTTCTTCGTAGGCTGTGTATTCAATGCAGGAAACTTCTTTGCCGTCAATTTTATCGGCCCGCACCTGGCCTAAAAAAATACTGTGGCCGCCGATACCGGTTTTCGTGCTGTGCTTTTGAATGCTGCCGGCAATAAAAGCCGCAGTAACCGGTCCCTGCACAAAAATGTTTTTGGGCTTTCTTTCCTTCATGCCGGCTGTTTGTGTTGTTGTTTCCACTGTAAAATGCCTCCCCGCAAACTGTAAATTTTTTTTCTGTCCCCAAAAATTCCGGATAAAATCCGGGCCGCCTGCAGGCTTCGCTTGCCCGTCTGACAGAAGGCCACTACTGTATCCGAATTAATAAGCGATAAATTTTCCGACAGCGTCGCAAGCGGAATTTTTATATGTGCAAATTCATTCACTTCAGGCAGTTCGCTGAGCTCTCTCACATCAATCACCTGAATTTTTTCTTTTGATAAGAGGTTGTTAAACGTACCTGCATCAATTTCACAATCGGCCGGCTGTGCAGAGCAAAGCCATTCATAATCTGTTTTCAAAAAAGCCGCTTCATCATTCGGAATCAGCAAGCGGGTATCTTTTCTTGCCGATAAACCCAGCTGGTAAACCTGGCTGGTCAGTGCATTATACATCAAAAGCTGGTTGGTCAGCGGCTCGCCTATGCCGGTAATGATTTTGATGGTTTCATTCGCCATCATGCTGCCGATGATACCGGGCAATACGCCCAGCACGCCGGCTTCGGCGCAGTTCAGTACTTCATTTTCTTTGGGCGGATGGGGAAACAGGTCGCGGTAATTCACCGCTTCATCGTTTTCGCTTTGCCTGTAATTAAATACTGCCACCTGTCCTTCAAACTGCGAAATAGCACCATAAACCAAAGGTTTATTCAGCAATACACAAGCGTCATTAATCATGTAGCGTGTGGAAAAATTATCCGTGCCGTCAACAATGACATCGTAATCTTCAAGAATGGTAAATGCATTCCGGGTAGAGAGCCTTTCGTTGCAAGAAAGGATATTTATTTCGGGGTTCAATTGCTGTAAAATATGTGCAGCTCTTTCTGCTTTTGACAACCCTATATCATTTACTGAATACAATACCTGGCGGTGAAGATTGTTAAGCGCCACCACGTCATCATCCACAATACCCACGGTGCCCACACCTGCCGCTGTTAAATACTGCAATACCGGGCACCCCAAACCTCCGGCGCCAACTACAAGCACTTTTGCCTGCAGAAGTTTCAGCTGGCCTTCTTTGCCAAATTCCGGTAAAATTACCTGCCGATGGTAACGCTCATATTTATATGGTTCATTCATTTCATCCTCCGGAAAAAGGCGGCAGCAGGGCCACCACGCTATCCGCTGTTAACCCTGTATTCTTATTAATTACCTGCCTGTTAACCGCTATTATGTATTTGGCATTTGCCAGTTCCGGGTAGCTCTTGTGCAACGAATTTACCAGGCTATCGGTATCTGAAATATCATTTACAATAACAGTATGCCCTGCTATATCAGCCAGCTGCCCGAACAAAATAACCTGGATTTGCATATAAAATAAACCGGGTAACAAATTTACTCAGAAATCACATTGCCGGAACGTATTTTATGTACGTCCTATCTGCATTATGCGTTTGTAAATATTAATTTATATGCCGCAACGATAAGAACCATTGCCAGCAGGTATTTTAAAATATCCTGCCTGAATTTCAGCGAACCGAAATAGGCCCCACAAACGCCTCCTGCAAAAGCCACTGCAACATAAGCATACATATCGGGGCTGAAATGAATTCCCTTTGTCAATTGTCCGCCGAGCCCTGACAACGAATTGACAAAAATGAACAGGGCGCTGATAGCGGCGGTTTGTTTCAGGTCTGACCACTTCAGCAGCAGTAAGACAGGCGATAAAATAATACCTCCGCCGATTCCGATAAGCCCTGATAGAAAACCGATGGCGGCACCAATCAGCAGGGATATTCCGGTATTTGATTTCCTGATTTCATGCACATGGATGTTGGCAAAAAATAAAAACCGGGCAATGGGTATCAAGAGCAACAAACCGAGTATTCTTTTATACAACTCTGCGTCAACAGTAATGATCCCGCCGGCATACGCCGCCGGCACAGAAGCGATGGCAAAGGGCAGGAATAATTTCAGGTTGAAATGTCCTCCCCGGTAAAACTGGAGAAATGAAATAAGCGAAACAAAAATATTCAGCAGCAAGGCGGTCGGCTTCATCACATCGGTTGAAATGCTGAACAACGCCATAAGGGCAAGATAGCCGCTGGCACCGCCATGCCCCACCGATGAATAAAGGAATGCGACAAGAAAAAGAAGTAAGTAAAAAACGACGATTGTTTCCACCCGGTAAATTTAAGCCGGCAATAAATGTACATCAACTAATTCACCTTCTTTAACTATAGTCACTTCTTCATTTACCTGCACCAGGCAGTTGGCAGTAGCAAATGAACTGAGGCGGTACGATTCCTGCGCACTCAGGGGAGTTGCCGTGTTGCCATCGTACACGGCTTTTAAAAAATGTGTCAGCCCTGCGGCTTTCTTAAATGATTTGGATAACGGCGCTTTAATCATTTGCAAAGTGATTTTTCTTTTGCTCAGTTTCTCCATTGCCGGAACAACAAATTGATAGAAACAGGTTATAACAGAGGATGGATTGCCGGGCAAGCCAAAAACAGGTTTGTCTCCTTTCTTTCCAAAATATAACGGCTTGCCCGGCCGTTGTTTTACTTTATGAAATATTTTCTCCACACCGCATTGTGTGGCTGCCTGTAATACAAAGTCGTAATCGCCGACGCTGATGCCGCCGGTGAGCATCACCAAATCACTTTGTTGCAATGCATTTTCCAAAGCGCTGATTACTTCTTCCGGCTTGTCGGTGACATGATAAACCTGCTGCTGAAGAATATGTAACTGCTGCAAGGCTGCTATCAATGAAAACGAATTGGATTCATATACCTGGCCATACTGTAATGGCTTGCCCGGTTCCTGCAGTTCATTACCAGTGACGATAATACTGACGGAAGGATTGGGATACACTTTCACTGCCGGGATACCAATACCGGCCAAAAAACCAATGGCTGCGGGAGATAAAGTTGTTTCTTTTTCCAATGCCAAAGCCCCGGCTTTGATTTCAGAACCTTCAGGCCGCACATTGGCTCCCTGCTGCAGCCATTCATCTTCAATAATCAATTCTCCATCTGCCGTTTTTATTTTTTCCTGCATCACTACCGTATCGGCGCCGGCAGGTACTGCAGCCCCGGTAAAAATGCGTACCGCATTGCCGGGAGCAAGAGTAAAGCTTTCGCTGTTGCCTGCCGCTATTTTGCCGGTGATTTTTAATTTTTTATTTTTCTGCCAGTCGGCAAAACAAAATGCAAAACCGTCCATGGATGATTGGGGGAAGACAGGAATATCGGTGGAAGCATAAATATCTTCTGCCAATACCAAACCGGCTGCCTGCTTCAATGGCAAAACAACAGGCAGTAGTGAAGAAACACTTTCTGAGATAATTTTTTTGGCTTCGGTGACGGAAATCATTCCCTTATCCCCTCAAGGGGGTATTTAAAAGGTTTTACTTATTTGACCCATGAAAACAATATTACATTTTAAATCGCTGTTCGCAAGCCTCCTTTAACGGATTGGGAGTATTTTACCCCCCAATTGTAATCATGCTCCTGTTATGAATTTCTTCGGGATGAAGATGTTCAAAATCGGTAGTGAACTGCCCGCCCAGCTCTTTCGCCTTGCTGCGGATGTTCTGATGAATCAAAGAAACCACATCCTCTCCCCTGCGCAGCGGCGTTAACAAATCGGTTTCCTTTTCTGCAAACAGGCAGTTTTTCATTTTACCATCGGCTGTCAGCCGTATGCGGTTACAAGTACTGCAGAAGTTGGCGCTCATGGTGCTGATGATGGCAAAAGTGCCTGCATGGCCCGGGACCCGGTAGCCTTTGGCGGTGGCATTTTTTTCATCCTGCAGGCGCTCCACTTCATACTTTTCTTTTATCACCTGCAGCATTTCGTGCAAGGTAAATACCTTATTGCTCGTCCACCGGTTGCCTGCAAAAGGCATGAACTCGATAAAACGTACATGCACCGGCTGCTGTTTGGTCCATTCCACAAAACCAGGAATCTCGTTATCATTCAGGCCCTTCATCACAACCATATTAACTTTTACGTGAAAATCCTTTTTCAGCAGAAGCTGGATGTTATTATATACTTTATCAAACTGGTTTCGCCGGGTGATGAGCTGAAACTTTTCCGGCTGCAGCGTATCGAGGCTTATATTGAGTGAATGCATGCCTGCCTGCTCCAGTATGTCAACATACTCATGCAGCCGGGAGCCGTTGGTAGTCATGGTCAGCTTCACCGGCAGTTTGGATAAAGCAAGAATGATTTCCCCGGCATCTTTCCGCACCAGGGGTTCACCACCTGTCAGCCTGATTTTATTCACACCCAGGCTTACAAAGATTTTAGCCAGCGTCTCTAACTCTTCTTTCTGCATCAGCCGTGAAGCCGGTGTAAATTCATATTCTTCCTCCGGCATGCAGTAAAAACAGCGCAGGTTGCAATTGTCCGTCAGTGAAATGCGGAGATAGTTATGAATGCGATTATAATTGTCAAGAATCATTTTGCCAACTATTGGGACGACAAATTTATTTATTTCCTTGCAGCCGGCATTGAATTTTTGAAAATATATGAGCAGTGGAATTTATTCAAATTTTAAACCTTCACAGTTAAGGATTGTAAATACCGGTATGCAGCCGTTTCAACAACCTGGAAAAAAAAATTTGGCGCAACGGAATTTTGCATAACTTAATAGTAGGATCCCAAAAGAAACTTTGGGAGTTCTTACTCATCAATCTTTAATCCAGCGCATGCAGCTTTCTGGCAGGCATATAGTGAATGCAACTCCAACTCTGCTTTGGTCAATGCTGATGGATACCGGTACGCTGGCCCGGATAATTCCGGGAATCTCCCGGCTTGAAAAAACCGATTACAATACTTTCAAATCGTTTATTGATATAAAACTCGGATTAATCAACGGTTCCTTTACCGGCAATCTTCAACTGGAAAATGTAACAGAACCTAAAGGATTTATTCTGAAAGTACAGCAATCTAGTGGTATCGGCAAGGCCAATGCGGCTATTAATATCGATTTAATGCCGGTAAACGATTCACAAACCGAAATCAGTTTTAACGGCGATGTAAAACTTGCCGGTCTGCTGGCCGGTATGGGACAAAGAGTGCTGGGCGGCGTCGCAAATACCCTTACAAAAAAGTTTTTTGAAAACCTGGATAAGGAGCTGGAAAAGCAACTGGTGAAATAAGACCCCCACATGTCCTTCACCTCAAGCCTGGATCTTAGTAGAAGAACCATTATTGATTGGCTGATGAGCAATAGAGGAAAAAAATCATTACATAATTTTCAGTTTTCAATTTTCAAATGACACGGAAACAAAATCTTCTTCATAAAAAAATTTAACCTCCATGAGTACAAAAATTTCCCTGACAATTAATAGCATTAAACACACGGATAAAATGGAACCGCGGATGTTGCTGGTGCATTACCTGCGTGATGTGCTCCGGCTTACCGGCACCCATGTAGGATGTGATACCAGCAGTTGTGGCGCCTGCACCATACTGGTGAACGGTAAAGCTACCAAGAGCTGTACCATGCTGGCCGTGCAAGCCGACAGGTGCAAGATTACCACCATTGAAGGGCTGGCCAAAAACGGCGAACTGCACCCGCTGCAGCAGGCCTTCAATGAATGTCATGGACTGCAATGCGGCTTTTGCACCCCGGGCATGATAATGACCGCGGCCGATCTGCTGAGCCATAACCGAAAACCAACAGAAGCAGAAATACGTGAAGCGCTGGAAGGCAACTTCTGCCGCTGCACCGGGTATCACAATATTGTGAAAGCCGTTCAGTACGCCGCTGAAAAAATGAGTGCTCCCCGTGCCCGCAAACCCAAAAAGGAGGTAGCCTTATGAGTAAACATAATGGTAACGGATTGCCCCCCACCGGCGGCCTGATTGGAAAATCCGTAAAGCGGGTGGAAGATAAACGGTTCACTACAGGCCACGGCCAGTACACCGATGACATCATTCTGCCGCAGCAATCTTACGCGGCTTTTGTGCGCAGCCAGTATGCGCATGCAAAAATTGTAACTGTGGACACGGCTGCGGCCAAAGCAATGTCCGGCGTGGTGGCCATATACACCGGCACTGATGTGGCTCACCTGAATGGTGTGCCCTGCGGCTGGCAGGTGAATTTTAAAAACGGCGATACCATGAAGGAACCCAAACACCCGCTGCTGGTAGCCGATAAAGCAAGACATGTGGGTGACGCCATTGCCATCGTAATTGCTGAATCGAAAGAACTGGCAGTGGACGCTGCCCAGGCCGTGAATGTGGAATATGAAGAACTACCCTGCGTAGTTGACGCTTTTAAAGCCACACAGCCCGGCGCTCCGCTGGTGCATGATGATGTGCCGGATAATATTTGTTACGACTGGGCATTGGGTAACCCGATTGATGAAGTGAATGCTGCGATGAGTAGCGCTGCACATGTAACCACTCTCGAATTCGTCAATCAACGGTTGGTACCGAATGCTATTGAACCACGCTGTTATAACAGCTCCTATGATGCTATCAATGACAAATACACGTTATATACAAGCAGCCAGAATCCACATGTCATCCGTTTGCTGATGTGTGCATTTGTACTCGGTATTCCTGAGCACAAAGTAAGAGTGATAAGTCCCGATGTGGGTGGCGGCTTTGGTAGTAAAATTTTTCACTATACCGAAGAGGCACTGCTTACCTGGTGCAGCAAACAAATCGGGAGGCCCGTGAAATGGACTGCAGAGAGAACAGAAAGCTTTTTGCTTGATGCCCATGGCCGTGACCATATTACCAAAGCAGAAATGGGTTTTGACAGCAATGGGAAAATTGTTGCCTTACGTGTAAAGACCTTTGCAAATCTCGGTGCTTATCTTTCCACCTTCGGCAGTTGCGTGCCTACATATTTGCATGGCACATTATTACAAGGTTTATACACTACTCCAAAAATTAATGTGGATGTGACAGCCGCTTTTACTCACACAACGCCTGTTGACGCTTACCGTGGCGCAGGAAGACCCGAAGCAACTTACCTGCTTGAAAGACTTATTGACCTTGCTGCACATGAAATGAACAGAGACCCGGCCGAACTGCGCTTCAAAAATTTCATTCCTCCATTTGACGGCGTGAATCAACCGGGTTATCAAACACAAGTCGCATTGCAATACGACAGCGGAAATTATGAAGGTGTTTTGAAAAAGGGGCTGGAAAAACTCGGCTATGATGATTTTCGCAGAGCGCAGAAGGAAGCCGCGAATAATGATACGCTGCTGGGTGTTGGTTTCTCCACTTACATCGAAGCATGCGGCATAGCACCATCAGCCGTTGTAGGCTCATTAGGCGCCAGAGCCGGATTGTTTGAATCCGGATATGTACGTGTTCAACCCACGGGCAAAGTAAGTGTGTTTACCGGATCACACTCCCATGGCCAGGGGCATGAAACAACTTTTGCACAGGTGGTTGCTGATAAACTTGGCATTAGCATGGATGATATTGAGATTGTGCATGGCGATACAGAAAAAGTCCCGTTTGGAATGGGGACTTATGGCTCAAGAAGTATTGCGGTTGGTGGCACTGCCATTTTAAAAAGCATTGATAAAATAATTGAGAAAGGGAAAAAAATTGCTGCTCATTTGCTTGAAGCCGGCGCCCAGGATATTGATTTTGCAAACGGAAAATTTACGGTGAAAGGAACGGACCGGTCTGTTCCATTTGGCAATGTGGCTCTCACAGCTTATGTGCCGCATCATTATCCCAAAGATTTGGAGCCGGGTCTTGACTTCAGCAGCTTTTACGACCCCGCCAACTTCACTTACCCCTTCGGATGTCATATGGCAGTAGTGGAAGTGGATAAAGAAACAGGGCGGGTGAGATTGAACCGTTTTATTGCAGTGGATGATGTGGGCAATGTTATCAACCCGATGATTGTGGAAGGCCAGATTCATGGCGGCGTGGCGCAGGGTGTGGGGCAGGCATTGTTTGAAGGCGCCAGCTACGATGAAAATGGCCAGCTCACCAATGCATCTTATATGGATTACTGCATGCCGCGGGCCGATGATTTTCCCATGTTTGAAACCGGCAGCCAGGTCACACCATGTCCGCACAATCCGCTTGGTGTAAAAGGGGCAGGTGAAGCCGGCACAATCGGCTCCACACCGGCAATAGTAAACGCAGTGATTGATGCACTCTGGAGTGGTGGTTACAAAGTGAAAGACATCCGCATGCCATTAACACCAGAGAGAGTGTGGAGGGCAATGAAAGAATAAGCTATGAGCCAGAAGCTTCGAGTTGTGAGCCCTTAGACTATAAGCTCGCGGCTCACAGCCCGCAGCTTGAATATTTTTAAACTTTCAAACTAAGTAAAATGATACCTGTCGCCTTCGATTATCAAAAAGTGAAAACCGTGGATGAAGCCATTGCCGCTTTATCAGACAACAGTAAAATTCTTGCCGGTGGTCACAGCCTGTTACCGGCTATGAAGTTCCGTTTGGCACAGCCTTCCAAACTGGTGGACATCGCAGGCATTGCCGCACTCAAAGGAATAAAAGAAGAAAACGGTGAAATAGTTATTGGAGCTGCCACCACCCATGCCGAAGTTGCAAGCGACCATCTCATCGAAAACTTAGTTCCTTTTTTTGCTTCCGGGGCAGCTGTGATTGGCGATATGCAGGTGCGCAATCACGGCACTATCGGCGGCAGCCTGGCACATGCCGATCCCGCTGCAGACTGGCCGCCGCTGGTATTGGCAGCTGATGCCGCCATCGAAGTGCAGGGCAAAAACGGCAAGCGAAGAATAAAAGCTGCTGAATTTTTCACCGGTCTTTTCTCTACCGCTTTGCAGGATGATGAAATCATCTTAGCCATACGCATACCCCACCCGCCCAAAGGCACAAAATCATTTTACCAGAAATTTGAACAGCCTGCTTCCCGATTTGCTATCGTTGGCTGCGCCGTCATGCGTTTCCCCGATGGCAAAACCAATATCGCCTTCACCGGTATTTCAGACAATGCCTTCCGCGACATCGGCGCTGAAAATGCCGTTTCCGGAAAACCCATCACTGCCGAGACAATTGCAGCAGCACAAAACGCAGCATTACAAGGTGTAAATATTTTAAGCGACCATTATGCCTCGGAAGAATACCGCCGGCACCTGGCCAGTGTGTACCTGAAAAAAGCGCTGCAGGCGATGGCATAAAAATTTTTTATAAACAAGGCGGTAGTAATGCCGCCTTGTCTGTTTTATTTAACTTACGATATGCCCGAAATAAAAGATATAAAAAGAATGTTGCTCCAGCAGGGCTACATCACCGACGACAGCGTGGCCATGTCTGTTTTTCTTTCCCTGCAATTAAACAAACCACTGCTGGTGGAAGGACCCGCCGGCGTGGGTAAAACGGAAATAGCAAAAGTGATGGCAGCTGCCCTGCAAACCGATTTAATCCGCCTGCAATGCTACGAAGGGCTAGATGCCACCCATGCACTGTATGAGTGGAATTACCAGCGCCAGTTGCTGCACCTGAAAATGGCGGAGCATAACGAGCAACCGGTGGAAGAAAAAGAAAAAACCATTTTCAGCGACAGCTTTTTGATGAAGCGGCCTTTGCTGCAGGCCATCACTCATCACCGCCAGCCGGTGCTGCTGATTGATGAAATAGACCGCAGCGATGAAGAGTTTGAAAGCTTTTTGCTGGAAGTGCTCAGCGACTGGCAAATTACCATACCCGAAACGGGCACCATCAAAGCCACGTATATACCGCAGGTAATACTCACAAGCAACCGTACAAGAGAGCTGAGCGAAGCATTGCGCAGGCGTTGTCTTTATTTATACATTGACTATCCGACTTTCGAAAAAGAATGGACGATAGTAAAAAACAAAGTGCCGGGTATTGACAAAAAACTTGCTGAACAAATCACAACCTTCATGCAGCAACTGCGCACCTTCAAACTGGAAAAGACACCCGGCATTGCCGAAACGCTTGACTGGGCTGCGGCTCTCTCCTCACTGCACATAGACCATCTTGATAAAAATATTATTGAACAAACCCTCGGCGTAGTGCTGAAAGACTGGAAAGATACAAGACAGGTGCAGCTCTCCCTGAGTGAATTGATGGAAAAAACCGGTGTGTATTCAAAAATCTGAGTTACCGGTTACCCGTTTTTTCTTACCGGCAACCTTTGCAATAGTGAATCAATGATTACCCGCTCAACCTCTCTCTCCAAAAACATCGTTCAGTTCTGCCGATTCCTGCGGCGAAAAGGATTTACAATTGGAATGGAAGAAGAAGCAACAGCTTTGTCGGCCCTGCAGTTTATTGATTACAGCCACAATGACATTTTCCGTCTTTCACTGAAAGCTACACTCTGCCGCAGCAAAACCCAGTTGGATGAATTTGATGATTTTTACCTGCAATACTGGAATGAAACGGGAAAAGCAGCGGATGCAAAACTGAAAGAAGACGGGGCAAAAAAAAATTCATTTCAACCTGCTGCCAGCTTTAAATCGCTGAACACATGGCTGCATGGAGATAAGAATAAAGAAACAGAATCAACTGCCACCTGCAGCATCCGGGAAAATTTGTCGCAAAAAGATTTTTCCACCGTGCCTGAAGATGAAGTGGATGAACTCATGCAAATCATCAGGGCTCTTGCAAAACGACTGGCGGCCAAAACAAACCGGCGGTTTGAATTTTCAGCCAAAACAGATTTTCCTGATTTACGAAAAACACTACGCAAAAACCTGCGCCGCGGCGGCGAACTGCTGGACATCGTTCACCACCGGCCCAAACGCCACCGTGTCAACCTTGTACTGCTGTGTGATGTCAGCAGGTCAATGGAACTCTACTCTGCATTTCTTATCCAGTTTATGTTCGCTTTTCAACAGGTGTATCGCCGCATGGAAACATTTGTTTTCAGCACATCCTTAAAAAGGATAACCCCCCTACTGAAACAGAAAAGTTTTGATGAGGCAATGGATTTGCTAAGCGCTGAAAACAGCGGCTGGAGCGGCGGTACACGCATCGGCGAGGCGTTGGCTTCTTTTGTGAAAGAATACAGCAGAAAAATGCTTGACTCAAAAACTATCGTCATCATCCTGAGCGACGGATGGGATACAGGTAATATTGATTTGATAAAAACCAATATGAAGTTCATCCATGTCCATTGCAAAAAACTGGTGTGGTTAAATCCGCTTGCAGGATTTGCCGATTACCAACCGC
>Ga0114944_1000096_pt1 | contig 20995 bp, 31 predicted proteins | sample OV2TP2_FD_89582 | JGI IMG/M metagenome (GOLD analysis project Ga0114944, IMG submission 89582) | Hot spring microbial communities from Beatty, Nevada to study Microbial Dark Matter (Phase II) - OV2 TP2 | ecosystem: Environmental > Aquatic > Thermal springs > Hot (42-90C) | place: USA: Beatty... | reverse complement strand
ATATCACCAGAGGTTATGACCCCGTCAACCTCCTCCTTCTTGATACCACCGTCCTCCAGGGCGCGCTTGAAAGCTTGAGCAGCCAAGCCGAAGCCATCATAAGGTGCACCACTGCCACGCCCTGTTGTAGCTCCTCCCCTGCGGTAGTCTTTGCCGTAATCGGTATCCCCTACTCCCACTACGGCTACCTTGTCCCGAAGTTGCCTCATCCTTCTAAGGTCGTACATTGTCTCGTCTCCTCCTTCAGCAAAAGTCGGAACTCTTTTTGGACGTCTCTAATTGGATGACACATCATTCCCAAGAGATAGTTTAATAGCCTTCTGAACCATCCCCCTATGTCCCCCTTCCTTTTCTGGAAGGGGGAAATGAAAAGTTCTGGGGGACACCCCCAAGACCCCCGTCAAGGGGGTTATACCCCCTTGTAAACCCCGTTATTAAACGTATGCTCCCAGCCGTTGCAGGAGTTGCACCTGGCTTTGCTTTAGCATTTGTACGGAGCTCTAGGACCTAAGCCTGGGGTCCAACACATCCCTGATGGCGTCCCCCAGTAGATTAAATGACAGCACTGTAATGGTGATGGCAAAGCCTGGCAGGATGGCAATCCAGGGAGCTTCAACCATATGCTGGCGGCCACTAGAGCCGAGGAGCATCCCCCAAGATATGGCTGGAGGTGGGACCCCCAACCCTAAGAAGCTCAGGCTGGATTCGGCGATGATAGTGGAACCCAATGTAACAGATGCTACTACTATGATGGGAGCCATTACGTTAGGTATTATGTATCTCAACAACATTCTTAATGTCGAGACTCCAATTGCTTTGGCCGCCTCTACGTACTGGCTCTCCTTGATGCCGATGACGCTGCCCCGAGCTATCCGACTGGACCTGGCGAGAAGCCCGAACGCCAGAACGCCAGTTACGTTAGCAATGCTAGGAGTCAAGATGGCGACTAGTGTTATTGCCAGGACGATAAGGGGGATAGTCTGGATGGCATCCATCACTCGCTGGAAAACTAGATCGAAGAGGCCACCAAAATACCCGGAGATGATGCCCAAGAGCGACCCCAGGGTAGTCCCAATGAGCACAGCAGTAAATCCTACCGACAGGGAGATGCGGCTTCCTGCGATGACCCGGCTAAGGAGGTCCCTGCCGGAATCATCGCTCCCCATAGGGTGTCGCAGGCTAGGGGTCTCTAATCGGCCGGCTTCCGATGCCTTGGGATCATAGGGAGTGATGACGTCGGCGAAAACCGCTACCAGTACCATAAAGAGCAGTACTAAGACGCTCACAAACCCCAATGGCTTCCTGCGAGCAAAATTCCTTATGTACTTGACCGCCCTCTCCCGCAAAGTAGCGGCAGGGGCGGCGATGACAATCTCCGACACTTGGCGGCCCATTTCTCAGCTACTTGTATCTCACCCTGGGATCAATCCAGGCATAAGATATGTCCACTATTATATTAACTATCAGAACAATCAGCGCCAGAAATATAATGTTTGCCTGTAGCTGGGCATAGTCTCGCTGCTCAACAGCGCGCAACGTGAGCCTGCCGATGCCGGGAATGGTGAATATGGTCTCAGCGATAACTGTTCCACCGAGCAAGTTCTCAAGCTGCAGGCCCATGAGAGTGACCACAGGGATTAAGGCGTTCTTCAATGTATGACGGAATATCACAACTCGCTCCCTCAACCCCTTCGCCCAGGCTGTCCTTACGTAGTCTTGCCGTAGCACCTCCAGCAGGGAGTTCCTGACCATCCTTGCTACTGACCCCCCCAGTGCCAGCCCCAAGATGAAGGCTGGTGGGGCCATCTGCATTAGGTTCTTCACGGGGTCCTCCCAAGGCCTTTCAAAAGGTAAGGGGGGAAAGTACCGCCACCAGATGGCGGGAAATATCAAAACCATGGTCCCAGTCCAGAAGATAGGGGCAGACAGGGAAGAGATGCTGAGAATTCTGACAGCATGGTCAAGAAAGGTATCTTGCCTTATGGCGGCGATGATTCCGACAGGAATCGAAACCAGTAGAGACGTAGTCAGAGCCAGGAAGGCCAGCTCAAGGGTCACAGGCAGCCTGTTAATAAGCTTATCTAACACTGGCAGGCTGTCGTAGGGGGATTTCCCCAGATCGCCGCGGACTACCGACCACAGGTAGATGACGAATTGCTCATGAATAGGCTTATCCAGGCCAAATTGCTTTCTAAGATGCTCCGCCGTCTGGACTCTCGCGCCAGCGCTTTGGGCGCCTTCGGCCAGCATTATCTCTACGATATCGCCCGGGGCAAGGCGGATTGCCATAAACACTAAAGCCAGTATGATGAAAACCGTGGGGATAACCAGCAATGACCTACGAATTATGTACTGTCGCAAAAAGGGCTCTCCCTGCTATTGTTGAGGTGGCTTTGAATTTGCCATGGCTCATTTGCCACGGAAGTAAGGGAATACCTCTTTAGCCAGCACCTTAAGGTCTTGGTCCAGCTTTTCCCCTGTAGAACGCATATTGAAAACGAAGTGGGTGGCCCCTACTTCGATACGCTCCTCCAGGAACCTGATGATGTCCTGGGCGTTGCCATGCGCATTGTAGCGGTCGACCATTTGGTTCCAGTCTGTGCTTGCGCGGGTTCCCGGAGGTCCGCTCCCGCGAGCGGCCTCGGCGTGGGCGATATCGTGGTTTTCGGCGATGAAGGTGCTGGCGACTATTCCCACCTGGAAATGGGAGATATCCCTTTTGTACTCATTGGCCAGTCTTTTGATTTCCGCTAGCCGCTCTTTTAGTCCTTCAACAGTGTTCAAGTTGGGGAACCAGCCATCGGCGTACTTGGCAGCCCTTATCACAGCCCCTTCGTGTCGGCCTCCCATCCAGATGGGAGGATGGGGCTTTTGGATGGGTTTGGGGTTCAGTGACAGATTCTCAACCTGATAATACTTCCCTTTGTATGTGACTTTCTCCTCGTTGAACAATCGCGTCATGATCTCCAGATTCTCGTTGCCGCGGCGACCCCGCTCATTGCGAGGAACGTTGAGATTGGCAAACTCTGGCGGGTAGTCGCCTCCAATGCCCACTCCAAAGATGAACCTCCCGCCGGAGATGATATCGACCTGAGTAGCCATCTTGGCGTTCATGAGGGGATGCCTAAGGGGCAATACGATTACTCGAGCACCGATAGTTATCTTGCTAGTGGCACCTGCCAGAGCAGCAAGGTAGGTATACCCCTCCTGGCCGCCATCGGGCATAAGCACGTGGTCGCCTACCCAGGCCGAGTCGAAGCCCAGGGTCTCTAACTTCTTGGCAAAGGCTACTGGGTCCTCTCGACTTAACAAGGCTGCGCCAAACTTGATTCTGGTGTCAACCATGTTGCATCCTCTCTTTCGGACGATTCTCCCTAACTCTCTCTTACAGAGCCCTGAACGGTGAGCAAACATATGCTCTGTCATTCTGAGGAGTCCCGATAGGATCGGGACGACGAAGAATCTAAGACCTTTGCTTTAGCAAGGATGAGACGCCCTAGATTCCTCACTCCGCTTCGCTGCGTTCGGAATGACACCCACCAGTCCAGGCTGACCACTGGAAACGTTTAGACCGCTATGCATGGCTCTGTAATTCGTTTCTATTGCCCCAGCCAGGTGCCGAAGATGTACTGCTCAATGCCATAGGGCCCCTGCGCCGGCTTGAAATTCCTGAGTTTCGGGTTCCAGACGGAGATGTTTGCAGCCGCCGCGTGAGGAATCTTGTACAGCACGTCCGTAAATATGTACCTCATTGTAGCCAGAAGCTTCTGCCGCCTTGCTTCTTCATCAATAGTCGTAACGACATCCTCGATCTTCTTATCCAATGCAGGAATGTTCACACTACCGTTCCTGGCACCCGTGCTGTGATAGACGAACACCAGTATATCATAGGGTGCGAAGAAGTCTCCGGTCCCTCCCACGTAGGAGTCCTCGAAATCCCCACCGAACCCCTTGGCCAGAGCCGTCTGATAGGGGAGGCCTGTGAGCTTTAGCTTGATTCCGATGGCCTCCAACTCTCTGATTATCCATTCCGTCCTGGACTGGGAGATACCGGTCTGTGCCCACCATATACCTGTCATTTCGAATCCATTGGGATAGCCTGCCTCTGCCAGGAGCTCTTTGGACCGCTTGGGGTCGTAGATGAAGGCATCCATCTTCTTGATCTCTTCCTGGGGCAGCGCCCATTTCCCGTGCAACGGGGAGTTGACCGTGGGGATACCTCCGAAGCCCGCGTAGAGCTTGTCGATCATTCCCTGGCGATTGAAGGCTTTGGATATGGCGAGCCTCACACGGATGTCATCGAACTTCGGATTGCCTTGTTTTAGCCAGATGCCTGAAGCCCCTGCGGCCGGTTTCTGCGAAGAGGCTAGTGAAGGATTGGCTTTTATGATCCTTTGAGCCTCACCTGTATTGGTAGAGGAATCTCGACCATAGGCGACATGTAGCTGCCCCGCGATAAGGGCAGCCGATATCGTCTTTTCATCGGGTATGGTGATGTAGTCCAAGCCATCTACATGCACCTGGCCCGCATTCCAATAGTCATCCCGTCGTCGGAAGCTCCTGATGACCCCTTCCTCGCTCTTGGTGGAGACCATGGGCCCCGAGGATATCGGGAAGGTGCGGTAGTCTTTGCCCTCTTTCTTGATTTCAGGTGCGAGGATAAAGTTGGGCTCTTGCAGCATCTGGTTCAGAAAGCAGCAGTGGGGCTCCTTTAGCTCTACGACCAGAGTATACTTGTCCGGAGCAGTGAACTTCTTGACCTGCTCGTAGCGGGACTGGAAGATGCTGCTGGGGTCAAACATTCCCCTCTCCATCATGAATATCAGGTCTTCAGCCACTACCTCTCTGCCATTTACTGGGGGCTTGTTTTCCCACTTCATCCCTTTCCGAAGGCGGAAGGTCCAGGTCTTAGCATCAGGAGAGACCTCCCACGTCTCGGCGGCCTGGGGAACAACCTTAACATCTCCATAACCACCTCCTGGCTCCAGGGCCACGCGAACCAGCTTATCAGAGATCATGCTGAGTGCTTCCTGAGTGGCATTGGTCCCCTCAGTGAGCGTTTCAAAATGGGGTGCATAACGGATATTGCCGTAGCGGATGACGCCCCCGCGGACGGGCTTGTCCTCAGCGGCGACCTTGGGCGCTTCCGCTGGCCTGGCGGCAGGCGCTGCCGCCGGGGCGGGGGCCGCTGCGGCGGGAGCTGGAGCCTGAGGCTGCGCTGGCGCTTTGGGGGCAGCAGCCGGTGCCGCTGCGGGTGCAGGTACTGCAGGGGCGGGGGCCGCCGCTGGCGCACAGGCCACCAACACCAATCCCAGCGTAGCTACGAAACTGGACCATCTTATGTTTGCCATTTCGATATCCCTCCTCTGATGCTTGGGCTACTTGACTTCCTGCTTCATGCTCATGGCGCGACCACGATTATCTTCCCGGTTATCTTGTCGGGGTTCTGGGTGTCGGCAAACTCCGTCTCCCCGACCTCATCAAAAGGCGTCTCCACAACCCTGCCAGGCTGCATTATCCCAGTGCTGAAACGCTTCACTCCTCTGGTGCTACGCATGCCGTGATTACTGCTTCCGCTGTTAACCCACGTGACAGACTCACCCAGCTTTATAGTGATAGTTTTGGGCTCAACCCGGTCATCATAGATCATGATGACGTTCTTCCCCAGCTTGGAGATGTCGATGGTTGGCCGAGGAACAGCCGTAGGAGTAGGTGGTGTAGTGCCGCCGCATCCAGCTACCAAGAACAGCGCGAAACATACAAGTCCATACCTAGCCCAACGCATTACTAGCACTTTGATGGAGAAATCAATTAGGCTGTGCGGCGCTATATATAACACGCTGAACATGCCTTGTCAACTATCTTAACAGCGTAGAGCCTACAAATGCTTGACAATGACGATTTCCATGCCTAATATACAGAAGGCTTCTCCTATTCCTCTTCGCAAAGCCTGAGCCGATTAACCTATAGCCAATCCAAAGGAGGGAGACCAGCATGAAAAGGTTCAGTTTCTCCAAGGCTAAAGCCACGCTCGCTATTCCAGCTATAACCCTGGCTATCTTGGCCTGCGCGCCGGCGGTGCAGCCTGCAGCAGCGCCTGCAGCTCCGGCAGCGCCCGCAGCGGCACCCAAGGCCCCTGCTCAGCCTCAGGCGCCAGCGCCCGCGGCGGCACCTGCACAGCCCCATCCAGCCGCACCTGTGGCAGCCCCAGCCCCCGCCGCTCCCGCCAAATCCACAGAGCCTCAATACGGCGGAACTTTGATACGTGCACAGCAGACGGGGCGCTTGCCACACCTCGACCCCATCCTCAGCACCGCCAACACAACCCACCCTCAGGCCAGCCTGGCCTACAGCCGGCTGGTGAGGGTCGATTGGGAGGAAGGCCCTAACAAGCCCATCGTCAGGCCCGATCTGGCCGAAAAGTGGGAGGTAAGCAAAGACGGCCTTACCATGGCCTTCCACCTGGCAAAGGGGGTCAAGTTCCAGGAGAACACCGACCCTCCCTTTCCTGGATTGAATGGAAGGGAGCTAACCTCGGCGGACGTGAAGTACTCCCTGGAGCGGGTCGCCTACGATCCCGCTAGCCTCTTTCAGGTGACCTACCGAAACGTGGACAAGTTCGAGACGCCTGACCCGTACACCTTCGTCATCAAGCTGAAGCAGTTCGATCCGGAGCTGCTGACAATGCTGTCTGCCCATCATGGCTGGATAGTCCCCAAAGAGGTGGTGGATAAGTACGGCAACCTGAAAACTGTAATGATAGGGAGCGGCCCCTTCATCTTCGAGAAGTTGATAAAGGACGTGGTGACGTCCTTCAAGCGAAACCCCAACTACTACAAGAAGGGACTACCCTACGCAGACAGGTTTGAAGAGGTCTACATCCAGGACCGTCAGACCCAGCGCACCGCTTTCCGTACCGGGAAACTCAGTTATATTGGTCTAGACAAAACGGATTTTGACGAAATCATAAGGGCCAAGCCAGACATGCAGTATCTGTCGTACTTGATAACCAACCCCAGGGTATTAGGGATGCAGTATCACAATCCCATATTCAAAGACATCCGGCTTCGGAAGGCCATATTCCTGGCCCTCGATCACGATCCCCTGGTCAAGGTCATGGCAGATGGAGATGGCATCTGGCGGGGGCCGGTTTCGGCCCAACATGAAGGCTGGGCCTTATCGCAGAAGGAGCTAAGGGAGCTGATGCCCTACGACCCGGCTCAAGCCAGGAAGCTAATGCAAGAGCTAGGGTACGCGAAAGGCATTCAACTGGAGTTTCTCTTCGAGTCCACAGACTCAGTAGGGAATCTGGCTGGCGCTGCTTATATTTGGGAGGCTCTCAAGGCTGTAGGGATTACAATCAAGCCGGAAGGCGTTCCCAATGCCATTCTTCGGCGAAGGCGGGACGCCATCGACTACAAGGACTTTATCTGGGCACCAGACGGCCAGCCGACTCCCCTGGCCCACCTCGTCCAGAACTATGGCACAGGCGGGGCCAAGAACATAATGGGGCTCAGCGACCCCAAGCTGGATGCCTGGATCAACGAGATTGCAACAACCGTTGACGAAGAGGAGAGAAGAAAAAAGACCCTAGAAATCCAGCGCTGGCTGCTGAAGAACTACTACTACAAGATACCCATGGAAGATCATAATACTTATAATGTGTGGCAGCCCAACGTCAGGGATCTGAGAGTAACACCCCCTCACTTCTACGGGATGCCCTTTAATTCTGAATTCATCTGGATAGAGAAATAAACTTATAGTAGCGGGCTGGGCCTCGTACAGGGTCCAGCCCGCTATTTCTTGGTGCACAAGCTCTTTTGGCAGATACAAACACAGGGATAGAAACTCTAGTTTTCGGGCTCTGAGTCGTCCGTTGAGTTTATAGGCTCCCCGGACCCCGACAAATCGGGACTCTACCGCTGAGCTATCAGCTTTCGCAACTCCTCTTTACTCTTCAGAGCTTTCATTACTTTCTCTCTGACCATTGCCTCGGATCGAGTGGGGAACTCTTCTGAATATACCAGGCCCCAGGGACCACGGCCCTTTGTCCAAATTACGCTGCCTTCGTTATGCCGTTCCAAACGGAGTTCAAGATTGGAGGTCTGACCGATGTAGAATCGGCCATCCAAATTCTGAAGAACATAAACGAAGAATGGCATCTGAAGAAATGCTGGCTCCCCGGACACGGGGAAAATCCGAACTTTTCTCCGCTTCTCCGTCGTGGTCCGCGTGCGATTGTACACGAAGCGAGGGCCTGATACCGGCTACCGCTTCCTGGGCTTCGAGTCTTTGCATGACACTCTCATCGACCTCTTTCAGGGAGCCGATCCAAGGATACCGCGGAGAAACCCTGTAGCCCTCGCTCAGGAGTGGCAGCGGCTCTTGGACACCGGCCAGGTGTCCTCCAGGGCGGCACTGGCTAGGGAGCTCGGGGTCAGCCGGGCTCACGTGACGCAGGTCTTGGATGTCCTCCACCTACCGCTGGAAGAGCTAGAGAGCATCCTGGCTTTGGGCGACCCCCTGGCGGGCAAAAGAGCTGGCATCCACACGCTACGGAATCAAAGTCGCTTGAGATCCGCAAGGAACCCCGAGATTGACGTTCCCTCGCACAGCTCCTGAAGGGCTTGACAATGAATCGTGCCATTGATACCATAAACTTGAATTCCGCCCCGTCCGCTGGATATGGTTTCGGCCATACTCCCCGGACGGGTGTTTTTTATTGATGCGTACCATCGTCTTCGTTGACGGCCAGAATCTCTACCACCTGGCCAGGGTTGCGTGGATCTCTACCACTTCTAATCCCTCTCCACCATACGCCTGGCCGAGCTATGACGTAGAGAAGTTGGCAAACTCCCTGGTCTCCAGAGTACCTGGGCGTACCCTCTCTCAGGTTCGCTTTTATACCGGCGTCCCAGACCCTACCGTAGGTCCCACCCAGCAGTTTTGGCACGGCTTTTGGTCAAACAAACTCAGGTACCTGAGAAGCAAAGGAGTATACGTTTACCGGGGCAGAGTAAATCCAGGCGGCCAAGAAAAAGGGGTAGATGTCAGCCTGGCCCTGGATCTGGTGAACCTTGCGTATGAGCAGCAGTACGAAGTCGCCATTATCGTGAGCCAGGACTGGGATTTCGGTCCTGCAGTGCGCCTGGCAAAGAGAATCGCCCGAGCGCGGGGCCGCTCGTTAAGCTTTGAGTCCGCCTTTCCTGTTGGCCCCGGCAGTTATTCAAACAGAGGGGTTCCAGGAACGACCTGGGTTCGCATAGACAAGGCGACCTATGACGCGTGCCACGATCCCACGGATTATCGCCCAAGGAGGCCGTGAAGCGCCGAGAACGCGCTCAGCGGTCTGCATGCCTCTTGCCCGGAAAACCCCTTCGTACATTCAGCAACAAGAACCGCGCTGGGGCGAGGTCAGCGTTTGATCACGCTCGGAGTACCTGCCAGGGCATGGTTAGCGATTACAGAAATCAGCATCAGCTCCTCGACCGCTGAAGCCCCATTGTTTTACTAGGTTTGCAGCGGCGATTTCACAGTCCTCGGGCATTGTGTCGCTCAGACGATCGTGCTGCAACCATGCGTGGGCTATCTCATGGGCGATAATGCTGTGGACGTGTTCAGCGGGCAAGTCCTCTTTCAGGACTATGATCCACATATTGCGTGATCTCTTTTCGATGTGGTGGACTCCTATACGCCCTGGTAGGATCAGCCCGGCAGTCACGCTGCCAACTGAGACGAAGCAGCATCGATCCAAGGTAAAGCTGGCAGCCGGGGGTGGAAGCCGGCGGATGGTGTCAGCGATCTGGATGCTCAGGAACTCGCTTTCTCCATGGTATGCCAACCGATCGTAGACTCCCTCTATCGACATGGCCCACTCCTTGTGGCTAGAGGTGTACATTGAGACCCCCTTGACAGTGCTTTGCTGGATGCTAGGATTATAATCAGTAAGACAGGGTAAGCACAAGGAGCAGCCATGGGAAGGACAACGAAGACCATCACCTTCTCCCTGCCCCCGGACATGGCGGACAGGGTGGAAGAGATCATGAAGCAGGAGGGTCGCACCAAGAGCGAGCTCCTGCGCGAAGCGCTCCGCTACTACATCGAGGAGCGCGAGTGGAAACAGCTCTTCCGCTACGGCGAGCAGCGGGCCCGTGAGCAGGGCATCGGTCCTCAGGACGTAGAGCGCTTGGTGGAAGAGTACCGGGCAGAGGCGAGCTAGTCCAAGGCCATGAAGGTCGTCTTGGACACAAACATCATCGTCTCAGCCCTCAATTTCTCAGGAAACGAGCGCCGCGTCCTGGACCTGGCCCGAAGGGGGAGCTACGACCTGTACCTCTCCCTTTTCATTTTGCAGGAGGTCTCAGGCGTCCTGGCGCGCAAGTTTAGGTGGGACGAGCAGCGGACGATGCAAGCGATCAGGATGCTACGTTCTGTGGCTACCATCCTGGAGCCTCAGCGACGACCTTCCGTAATCCAACGCAACGAGGCCGACAACCGCATCCTGGAGTGAGCAATGGAGGCCTCAGCCGACTACCTTGTCACGGGAGACCGCCAGCATCTCTTACCCCTCAATGAGCACCAGGGCACGAAGATCGTCGCGTCGGTGCAGTTCCTCTCGGTTCTTGAGGAGGAGTCATAGGGAGCAGTCCGCAATTTACCTAGAAGTCAAAGAGAACCTTCAGGGGCACGTCCAGCGCCTTGGCAATGGCGTGAATATTCTTGAGTGCAGGGTTGCGTACTCCCCTCTCAATACCCCCTATATAGGTCCAGTGAAGTCCCACTTTTTCTGCCAGTTGTTCCTGAGTCAAGCCCTGCTCCCTCCGCAGCTCGCGCACCCGGGCTCCGAATTGCTTCTGGATCGAATCGGCCACGTAATTTCCTACCCTAAAAGTCCCAAGATGGTTGACTTTGAGGGTAGAGTGGCTAGACTAAGAGTCTAGAGACTATAAGTCGTATTATGACGAACAGCGCCGCGGCGCCCTTCGTGGGCCCCATGCAGCGGTACGCATAGCTGTCATCTGACCAGATGGCTTGGAAGGAGGCTTAGGGTTCAGAGCAAACGCGTTGCTCGTGGGGATCATAGCGGTTCTCACGTTGGTAGCCTGTACCAACGAGCCTTCCGAGCAGACGGGGACCCCCGGCCCTGGCCAAACGCCAGGACCTACCGAAACGAGTGAGAAGCCGAGTGGTTCTGGAACACCTACGTCGCTAGTAACTTCTCTTAGCTCGATACCAAGGGCCCTGGCGTTTGCTCCCACATGGAGCTCAGAGGGCACCACGCTCTACATCCTCGACCACATGGAAGGGGGGAACATGGCCGTGGACCTGGCCGAGGAAACTTGGGCGGCCAAGCCGGTCCTCGCTATTTCGTCGCCCAGGAGGGAGGTGGATAGCCCCTCTTCCCACTACCTGAACCTATCTCCGGATGGCACTATGGCCCTCGTGGCCAACTCGGAGACCGGACTGTGGCTCGGCAATCTCCAAACCGGCGAGACCACGAGGGTAACAGACTCTATACCGCGAAACGATCCAGAACTTCCGCCGTCTGGCGCGCCGCCCCAGCGGAGGTAGCTCAGTGGCTCTACAAAGTGGTCAGGAACCCCTTCGGTGGACGTCCGCTAGAGGAGCCCGAGACCGTGACAGGCTCCAGATCAGGTGCTGGATTGGAATTAAAGGCGCGGATCCTGGACTTGCTTGCTTCTGGACAGACTGTTGGCCAGGTAGTGGACTTTCTCGTGGATTCCTACGGCCCGTCCATCATCCTGGCACCATGTGCGGGTGAGGAAATCTTCCCTCAGAGTGTCCGGGACCGCTGCGGAGCGGTTCAGGTGTTTGGCATGGACTGGCATCCCAACGGTAAGCAGGTTGTAATGGCGCTCAGTCAGCAGCAGTCCGCCGGAGGTGACACCCTCTGGCTCTACGACCTCCAAACTCGGAAGGCATCCAGGATCGCGGAAGAGGTGGAGAGCGCGGATGGTCCGGTGTTCAGTCCGGACGGCCGCAGCAGTGCCTTCTTCTCGATGGAGGCGGGGGAGAGGTTTCCTACCGTCTACGCCGTGGTCACTCAGGCTGTTTCCAGGCTGAGGTCCAGTAGACCGTTGAGCCCCATGACCATCTCGCCGTTGCTGTGGCTCGACAACGAGACTCTCGTCTTTTCGGCTTCAGATCGTGGAGCAGCAAGCTTTGAGAGCCCAGGCTTCGCTAATCTCTTCATGGTCTCGCTGGATGGTCAGCAACGCCAGCTGACTGCGTTTCCGGCCTACGAGGGCGTCTTAGCCGTGGACAGAAGCCAACGCCGTATCCTGTTCGAAGCTGAGTGCCCCCTCAATACGTGGCACCTGCTTACCTACGACGTGGACGCCAACCTGGTTGGCTCTCTCACTACTGCTCTCGAGCTTTCCAATCGCGCATCGCAGGTAGTGATCAGCCCAAGCCATCGCCTTCTTGCTTTCAATATGGGGCAAAGTCTCTGGGTTGCTCCATTCGTAGCCTCGATGCCTTTGAGTGAAGAATCCCTGGTGAACTGCAAGGCCACCTCAGCAACATCTACCCCTACAGCTACAGTGGCAGCACCTCCGACACCAACGGCACCAGTGCCTGTGGCCACGCCTGCTCCCGCGCAGGAGCCTACACTAACAGCAACAGCTCTCCCCTCGCCCACGTCTTCAGTGGGCGAGGTTTATACTCAGACGAAGGACACCGGGATTGAGCCGTACCCGGCGAAAGACTTTTCCCTGCAACTGCTCGATGGGCGGATCTTGAGCCTAAGTGACCTGCGGGGACAGGTTGTCATGGTAGATTTTTCGGCCTCTTGGTGTCCGCCTTGCCGACAGGAAGCGCCCACTCTGGCCCGCGTAAATGAAGCGTACAGAGGCCAGGGTGTGGAATTCGTGGGTATCTTCGTCTGGGACAACAGTAGGGACGTCCGCGAGCACGTTCAGCGATATGGCATAGAATACGCCGTAGGTATGGATGAGCAAGGAGCCATCGCCCAGGATTATGGTGTTACCGGCATACCCACGAAGTACTTCATCGACCAGGAAGGAATGGTGGTACGCAAGCTTGTTGGTCCGGTGGGAGAAAGCCAGCTTAGGGAAATACTGCACGACATGGGCGTGGAGGCCCAGTAGGTTGCACTGCCTACGCCGATGGCCTCCTCCACACCAACGCGCACGTTGCCACCGGTTAGCCCTAGTCTTACAGCTTCGTGAGCATCCATGGTTGGCGACACACCTAGAAATCCCTGGGCTGAGCAGGGTACAGGTGGTCACCCAGTGTTCCGGCTAGCACAAACTACCGTGGCTGGGGGTGGGGAGAGGACTTCGGGGGCAAGCTCGTACCTTAACCCATTTGACCGGTGGCACCCTGAGGGGACTTCCCGTTGCTGTATCGCGATGCTTTACCAGAGGTGCTTGAACTTTCCAGATATCATCATTAGGAGGCAGTCATGGACAAAGTGAAGCCCGTGTCCCTTTTCATCTTCATAGTCCTTGCCGCTCTGGTCCCCGTGGTAGCGTTTGCTCAATCGTCCACCACCACGTTTGACACAAACGGAGACGGCGTGATCGACCAGGTGCATTTCGACACCAATAAGAATGGAGTGATCGACCCTGGAGAAGTGGTCATAACCTGCCTTCGAGGGGTGGATGTCCATATCGGTGGCGACGGGAGTGGCACCGGCCTGCGGATAGCTGTCATCCACTGCGAAGAGCCTGGCACTGGTCGGACGCAGGTCTCCTGGTACCAGGTTCTAGACAAGAATGGAGACGGGGATACAGCAGATGAAGGCGAAGTCATTGCGATAGACCCGCCTCAACCGGGCCCTTTCCTGCCTCCCGGGCCCTAGCTGCGGCCCCTGATTACATGCTGAGTCCCAGGGATACCTACGCGAGGACGCGTTATAGTTGGGAAGCCTCGTCAGACGGAGGGCTTCACATGTGCTCGCTCATAACACGGATGTGAGCTTGGTCGCACCGCTACTGGCTTGAGGTTGACCAGCGCCACAAACTGGTAAACAAAAAGAGCACGATTCGATTCGGCTCTCAAGTTGTAGTTCGTGGCTACTTAGGGTAGGACAGCCCTTGCGCTGCCTATGAGATTTGGGTGACCAACTCTAAAGTGAGGGTGTTGCTTCGTGTGACGGGCTTCTCGTCACCAAGTGAGGAAGCCACTGCCGTGGCGGTTGGATTTCAGACGCTCATTGAGACGCTCCAAGCCGTTGACTCCCATTTCAACTTTGGTGGCGACGGCGTAATCAGGGACCTGAGGGATCGCTATCTGAGCGAGCTTGGTAGCCCCTAGCTCAAGGGCGTGCAGGTCAAGTGAAACAAGCTTACTTGACTACCGCTTGTTTGAGTCCCTACCTGAAGAAGGTGCTGGTATCCCGCAACAATGGCGATGATCAGGGAGTGCTGGAAAACAAGGCGTTGAGCTTGGCCCTCGTGGCGGGGCCGACAAAGCCGGTTCCCTCGTTCAAGCCAAGAGGTTGAAGGATCTCTGTCGCATACTTCTCCTGGAACCGGGTGACTGCGGCTCTGGTGATGGTGCCAAAGAAGGAAGTCTCGTTTCCCGGGGAGCCGGGTCCCTGGGCTGAGAGTTGAGTGTCCGGATCTGCGTTCAAGACGACCTGGAGTTGCCTGACTGCCTCGGCAATGTCTCCAGGTCTGAGATTCGTGTCAAAGGAGGAGGGTCGGCCCCTAAGGGCCTGCTCCACGTTGGTTATGACCGAGGGGTCAACTCCGAAGGACTGGAGCACGTCAAGGATGGCGTCAACTTGCGGTTTCGTCAGTGCACGAGGCCTCGTCACGTCGGAAGGGCGCTCCTCTGCTGACTCTTCCTCTGGTTGTTCTGGGGTCTGCGGAGGAGAATCCTCTGCCTCGAAAGCCTCGGGAGGCACCACAAAACTCCCTATTCCTACCTCGCACCTCTTCAAGATTGAGCTGTCGGGTTAAAGCCAAAGGAATCAAGACCAAGGACCCCAGAGAGGCGACGGCCACAGACCGACAGGAGCGCGTCCCCGGCTTTGACCAAGCCAAGCTCAGTCAGGCCAAGGTAGGGCTCATCGGCGCCGGAGGCATCAACTCGGAGATTGGCCGCGGCCTAGTTCGCAAGGGCGTGGGTGCCCTGGACATCTTTGACGACGATACTGTGACCCTCTCCAACTACTCCAGGCAGGCCTACTTCCCTAAAGACCTCTACAAGAAGAAGGCGCTCCGGCTTCCCCGGAACCTTGCCAGGGAGTGCGTCTACCCCACCATCATTACCGGCTACGCCCTGCGCTTTGAGGACGCTTTGGACCAAGGGATACCCATGGACTGCGACCTCTATGTGTTCGGCGTGGACAACAACCAGGCCAGGGTAGCTGGGTGCCGCGCCTTCCTCGGCAAGACTCCCGTAGTGCTCCTCGGCACTGGCCCTACCGCCAACAACGGCTACGTCTTTGTCCAGGAGCCAGGCCAGGCCTGCTTTGCCTGTCTGTTCCCTCAGGCCTTAGAGAGCGCCACTCGTCTGGAATGCACTCCTTCGTCCATTGACATTCTGAAGGCCATCGCCGGCATCGCCCTCTACGCTGTGGACTCCCTTCTTATGAACCGGCCCCGGCACTGGAACTACCGCGAGGTGTTCCTGGACGGCAGCCTCCGGGACCGCACCCTCTGGCGCGAGCGCTCACCCGACTGCCCGGTGTGCGGAGGTGAAAAGCAATGAACCTAATTCCCTTTCGGGTCATAACCGACGACATCATCCTGGACCGATGGAACGCCCTTGTTCACCACGGTCGAGGTCATGCAGACGATGTATATCAGGACGCGCTTGCCTTTCTCCAAGAGGTGGACCTGCCAGGGCTGCAAGTCCGATCCCAGGTCATGACCACGAGCTATCTCAGCGGGTTGCAGGGTAACCAGCGAGAGTTCCTAGAGGTAACAGCCGCACCCCTCAGCCAGATCGTGGTGTACCGAGGAGCCTACGACCTTGCAACCAGCCTTAGTTGCCACTGGTACTTCACCACCCGCGTTGGCCTCGTGCAGACCCTGCTGGAGAAGGCCCCGTTCGTCCTCGCTGGCAAGGAGCCGCCCAAGACCCTCACCCCGCACCTGAACCTTTTTGTGAAGGATATCGCGGTCCGGCATTTCGCCTCCAGCACCCATATGGCGCTGGCCCAGGCAGTGGAGCGGCTTATGGAGGGGCTCGGCTAGGACCCGGCCAGGCTGGACCGGCGCACGGGCTTCCAGGGGATCCAGTAAAGGAGGTGACAGCTATGGAACAAAGCTGGGCCTCCCTGAGAGGCCCCATGCTCCGCCCCACTTCAGGCGGACGCGCCGCCAACAACACGGTGCACGCAGAGGTTCCGGCCTTTCCCCCGCCTGACCATACCCCTGAGGCCGCGCAAGACGGCACGCTGGCTCTGGGCTGGTTCTGGAACGCCGAGCAGCAAGAGTGGCAGCTGGCCCGCATTGCCGCGGAGCATCGTGCCGCCCACCTATACACAGCGGGTTCGACAGGCGTGGGCAAGACCCGCTTTTTGGAGTTCATCATCCGCCAGCTCATAGAAACCGGACAGGGCTTTTGCGTTATAGACCCCCACGGCGATTTATGTGAGGAAGTCAAGGGCTTCCTGGTGGAGGCCTATAGGCGCGCGGATAAGGAGGATGCCCTGCGTGGCGTCGTCGTGGTGGATCCCACCGACCCCGACTACAGCGCCACCTTCAACTCGCTAGAGGAACTGCCTTCCGTCTCATCGGCAGAGCAGGCCCAGGAACTCGTCGGTGCCTTCAAGCACATCTGGGAGGACTCGTGGGGGCCAAGAATGGAAGATATGTTACGAAATTCGTTAATAGCCCTCGGCGAAGCCGGGCTCACCCTCGGACATCTCCCCCATCTCCTCACCTCAAAGCCCTTCCGCACCCAGGTGTTGGAGCGCGTGACGCATCCCATCACCCGGTCCTACTTCGCGCGCTTCGAGCAGCTCACCTCGCGGTACCGGCTGGTGTGGATGGAGCCGGTCATGAACAAGGTCAACGCCTTCCTCTCAGACGAGAGGGTGCGCCTCATGCTCTCCCAGCCCAGGAGCTCCTTCAATCTCCGCGACATCATGGACAACCGGGGTGTGCTGCTCATCAAGGTGGAAAGAGGCAAGCTCCGGGAGTCGGCCGATCTCGTGGGCTCCCTGTTCATGGCCAACATTCAGATGGCCGTGTTCTCCAGATCGGATACCCCGCCATCCCGCCGCGTCCCTTGGACGCTCGTGGTGGACGAGTTCCAGCGGTTCGCAACAACGGCCTTCGGCGTCATGTTGGCCGAGTGCCGCAAGCACGCCGTGACCGTGGCGTTGGCGAACCAAACGCTAGAGCAAATCCCACCCGACGTTCGTTCCGTGGTGCTGGGAACGCTGGCATCCAGGGGTACTTCCGCATCAACAGGCAGGATGCCGAGACCTTAGCCAAAGAGGGCTTCACCTACTCTGGCTACAACATCAAGAGCTCCAACCGGTACGGGCCCCGCTACTGGTCCCTGGGCGAGGAGTGGGAGCGCTACTTCGAAGAGTTGCAGCGCCTGCCACCTCGCGAGTGCTACGTCTCCCACAAGATCGCGGGCGGCATGGTGCGCCTGCACACCGTCATCATCCGGCCTCCCTGGGAAACCCTGGGTGTGCCTGAAGAGGAGTGGCCGGCTTTCCTGGCGGGACTCGATCTGGGCAGAGACCATCTCGTCTCCCGCGACCAACTGGAAGACACGGCGCCTCCCCGAGGCGGCCTAGAGCAAGAAGAGCGCGACTTCCTGGAATCCTTGGTCCAGGAACCCGACCAGACGGTGTCCGTGCTGTACAAGAACCTCGGCCTGAGCGCCCGCAAGGGCAGCCACATCCGGCTTCGCCTCAAGCAGCAGGGCCTGCTGGTGGAGGTCGAAACCCGGCTGGGCCAGGGCGGCAGGCGCGCCAAGTATCTCGTACCCACCTTTGAGGCCCTGGATATGCTGGACCGCGAGTTGCCACCTGGTCGGGGCTCGCCTGTCCACCGCTACGTCCAGCAGCTCGTGGCTCAGTCGGCCCGCAAGAAGGGCTACAAGGCCGAGGTGGAAAAGGAGCTGCCAGACGGCAGTGCCGTGGACGTGCACTTAGAGAATGACGGCTACCGGGTGGCAGTGAGGTTGCCGTCATGTCCCGTCCCCAGCGGGAGCTGGAGCACATCGCCAGGTGCCTGGAAGCAGGATACGACCGCATCTACTGCGTGTTCGCCGACGAGGGCCTCCTGGAGCGCACGCGAGAGGCCTTAGAGCAGGACTTCGCCGAAGAAGAGCGTGAACACGTGCAACTGCTGGCTCTGGCGAAAGTAGCGGAGGTCGTCTGAACCATGAAGCTGCTGTCGGAAGCTGTTGCCCTTTATCTGCTCTTAATATCCAGCCTCGCCCGTGCTCTCTCCCCTAACCCGGACGAGACACAGCGCGTGTTGCCCTGGCCCTCATGGGTATGGCAGCGGCTCTCCCTGCTGGCGGTGTTCCCCGTGGCAGCTGCGGTGTTCGCAGCTTCGCTCCCTGAGTTCACCTGGGCCGGGCTCGGGGCGGCTGTAGTGTTGGCTCTGGTGGCAGGCTACGGAATTGTGGCAACCAGGTGGCTAAGGGCCACCCGACAGGCGCGTCTTCCCGCAAGGCTGGCAGCGGGTGCCAGCGTCGCGGCGGGCTAGGCGATTCTCCTCGTCTTCTTGACGACGGTCATCATGTACGCCGTCGGCCTGGTCCTGGTCATGGTGGCCGGCTTCCTCCTGGCCAGGGACATCATCCTGGACCAGTTGCGGAAGGCCCGGTGACTAGGGCAAGAGATGAGCATGGCAAGGCGCGCAGACCATAGGAACAGTGAGCGGCCGGTGCTGGTTGGGAAGACGACCGGTGCTGCCAAGACACGTCGCGCGCACCAGGACTACCTCACCCCGGGTGAGCGGCTCCGGAGAATCGCAGCGATCCTGGTCAAGGCCATGTACCTCTCAGAGGACTTGAACGCTAAAAGAGGCCATGGAGCGCGTGACGGCCAAGCCCCCTGTTCGGTATCATATCCCTCAGAGTTGCCGGAGAGCGGCGCCTTCGAGGAGTCCCCCCAAGCGTCCAACGATGTTCATGGCGCCCGAACCCGGAGCCGTTCGAGGAGGAGTGCGCCATGAGATGCGGCATCTACACTAGGGTTTCCACAACCGGCCCGGTATTCAGGAGCTTTTAGAAGACGTTCGCCAGGGCAAGCTCGACATCATCGTCTCCTACAAGCTGGACCGGATCACCCGCTCCCTCAAGGTTTCTACCAGCTCTGGGAGGTCTTAGAAACCCACAAGGTGGGCTTTGCCACCGCTAGCGAGCAGTTCGATTCGTCCACTTCTACCGGCAAGCTCATGCTGAACATGCTCTTGAGTTTCGCCCAGTTCGAACGCGAGCTGACCCGCGAGCGCACCATGTCCAAGATGGCTGGCCGCGCCCAGCGCGGGCTCTGGAACGGCGGCTGGGTTCCCTTGGGCTACGACTACGACAAGGCCACCCAGCAGCAGACACTGACCCCCAACGAAGGGGAAGCTCCCCTGATCGGATTCATCTTTCAACGGATCATTGAGACCGGTTCTCCCTGCGAGGTGGCCAACGCGGCCAACAGCCGAGGATACCGGACCAAGCTCCGCACAGTCATTCGCACCAATGGCGAAGAGCGGACTATCGGAGGCAAGCGCCTAGACGAGGATATCGTCATCCGCATCGTCAAGAACCCCATCTACCGAGGGCACCTGTACTACAGCGGCGAGACCTACCAGGCCAACCACGAGCCCGTGGTGGACGAGGAATCCTGGGGCCGCGCCAACGCCGCCCTTGGGAGGAACGGAGCCGAGACGCAGGTCAGGTACAAGGATGACCACGTCCACCTGCTCAAGGGCCTCTTGGTCTGAGGCGTGTGCGGCAACCACATGACCCCTTACCCTTCGGGCAAGAAGGACCGGAAAGGCAACCCCTACCTTTACTACACCTGCACCTCGGTGGCCCAGGACGGCATCCACTCCCCATGCACGGTCAGGACCCTTCCCGCCAGGGCCTTTGAAGACCTCGTGGCCAGGGTGCTCTCGGACCTGGGACATGACCCTGCCATCCTGCAGGCGTGCATTGACCAAGCCAACGGCGACGGCACGAGGGTGGTCACCGACCTTGAAGAGCGTCGGCATGTCTTGCTCTCGCGTCAGGTGGAGGCGCAGAAGGGCATCCACCGGATCGTCGAGTACATCAAGACCTACGACGAGGTGCCCTCTGAGATTGACCAGGAGATGCGGGCCTTAGACAAGGAGCGCCACGAGCTTCAGCGCTCCATTGAGAAGACCGACCTTGAGATCGCCCACAGAAAAAAGAAGGTGCTGGACGCCGATCTCATGCGCCAGCAACTCCAGCACTTCGAGCAGCTAATAAAGGTGCTCCCGCTGGAAGATCAGAAGGAGCTGTTCCAGCTGCTCATCAAGGAGGTCCGGGTTTACCCCTTCGACCCCTCAGACATCACGGATGGCAACAATGCCCATGCGGTGGTGGCCTCTGCGCGCGGGCGCCTGTACAAGGTGGAAATCAGCTTGCACCAACTGCCTGGCGTGGGCGCACTGCGTTCACTGAATGGGAAAGGTTCGGATAATGGGAAACTTGGCTCCCCGGACAGGATTCGAACCTGTAACCTTGCGGTTAACAGCCGCCTGCTCTACCGTTGAGCTACCGGGGAACGAAGTACTGGTGGGAACCACCTATCCTAGGCTTAGCGCCACAAAGTTTGGGCTACATCATTGGGCGATTCACGGATTCACCAAAAAAGCAACCCGATGACTGCCAGACAGACATTTTATCAGGAGCTAATTTGGTGAGCAACCGACGGTCGGCAGAGAGTTGCTATCTAACGACATCCACTACTACAAAGGCCGGCTTGCCCAGCCTATTAGAGTTGAAAGAATACTGAGCCGAGACGGCCTTGAAGGATGCCCCCAAATGCAGCCAATTATCTACT
>Ga0114944_1000095_pt1 | contig 21064 bp, 15 predicted proteins | sample OV2TP2_FD_89582 | JGI IMG/M metagenome (GOLD analysis project Ga0114944, IMG submission 89582) | Hot spring microbial communities from Beatty, Nevada to study Microbial Dark Matter (Phase II) - OV2 TP2 | ecosystem: Environmental > Aquatic > Thermal springs > Hot (42-90C) | place: USA: Beatty... | reverse complement strand
GTCCAGCCCCATCGTCTGGCCACGTTAGGAGAATCAAGCGCCGGGTGCCGTCGCGCGAGCCGCGAGGCGTTGTTCGAAGGCCTTCTTGAGCTCTTCGTTCTTCCACTCGATGATGGCTTGCTCCCGGAGCCGCTCGAGATACTGATCGAAGGCCGCCAGTCGCCGGTCGTTGAACACGCTATTGGAGATCTGATCCCGCACCTGGTCGAACGGCCGTGGTTGCGCGTCGGTGCGGGCTTCGAGCTTCAGAATCTGATACCCCTGCGTGAGCCGCGTCGGCTCGCTCACCTCGCCCACCATGAGGGCGGCGATCCGGTCCTTGATGGTTGGGGCCAATTCGTCGAGCCGGATTGGCCCAATGAGCCCGCCGTTGGCCTTCGAGGGGGCGTCCGATACTTCCGCGGCCACCCGGGCCAAATCCTCCCCGCCGACAACCCGCGCACGCGCAGCCTGGGCTTTGGCTCGAGCCTCATCGTCCGCGGCGACGTTGACGCCGGCAGCCGACTGCGGCACCGCGATGAGGATTTCCCGCAAGGTGACCGTCGCCGGCTCTGTGAACTCCTGGAGGTGGCCGTCGTAATATTCGCGCGCCTCGATGTCGGTAATCGTGACTTTGTTCAGGATCTCGATCTGCTGGACCTGCGAGATGAGCATCTGCTGCTCCAGCACCCGGCGCAGATCGGCCAGCGTCATGCCCTCCGCCTTCTGGAGTTCCGCGATGAGCTGTTCGTCGGATTGGAACTTGTTTTCTTCCTTGATGCCGTCGAGCAGCTTGCGGAACTGCTCGTCGCTCAGGCGGTAGCCGAGCTCGCGGCCCCGCTGCGCGAGCAGCAGCTCGTCGACGGCATTGACGATCACCTGGGGCGTGACCTCCTGCAGCGCCTTCCTGAGGTCGGTGTCCGTCTGAAAATTCTCGAGTCCCCGCGCCCGAAGCGTGTTGATCTGGCGGTTCTCCAGGTCCGTCTTGGTGACGATGTCACCGTTTACTTTGACCAGGATGCGCTCGAGGACGGTATCGGTCTGCGCCCCGATCGCGCCCGCCATCAAGCACAGCACCACCGTCACCAGAGATGTCTTCATCATCGCCATACGTAAGCATATCGTAGTCAATTCATTCATGGTGGCTCAACTCGTCGAGCACCGCGGCCACGCGGCCGAGCACGCCTTCGTCGCCTTCGCTGGCCCGGCGCTCGGCCCGCAACATCTCTTCCTTCGAAAAACCGGGTGTGACCCGACCGGCCGTCGCGCGCCTCGTCCACCAGGACACCGCGGTGGACCCGCCCAGGCGCGCGGCCCTGCCAGCCCGTCCGGCTGAGGTCCTGGCATGATCGAGCTCAATGCGCAGCACCCCGGGCGGCGTCAGGGTGACATCGGCGCGCTTCTGGACGTAGGCGATGAGCTGCATCGGATCGAGGCGCGCGTCACTCCGGAAGCGCACCACGAGGACGCGGCCCTCGCGTTCGATCGCTTCCACGCCGAGCTGGTCGGCCATGATCCGGATGCGCCCGTAGGCGGCGAGGTTGATGACCGACGTCGGGATCGGACCGTAGCGATCGGCCACCTCTTCCAGAATGCCGGTCAGCGCCGGCGCGTTCCGCGCGGCGGCCACCTTGCGGTACACCGCCAGCCGCTGGTTCATATCCGCGATGTAGGTCTCGTCGATCCGCAGGTCCACGCTCAGGTTGACGCGGGCACGGATCTCGTCTTCGAGCTCTTCCCCCTTCAGCTCCCGGACCGTTTGTTCGAGCAGCTTCACATAGGTGTCGAATCCAACGGCCTCGATGTGCCCGCTCTGCTCGCCGCCCAGCAGGTTGCCGGCGCCGCGAATCTCGAGATCCAGGGCGGCCACGCGGAACCCGCTGCCCAGATCGCTGAACTCTCGAATGGCCGCGAGCCGCTGCTTGGCGACGGGAGACAGCACGTCCTCGGGAGGCACCAGCAGGTACGCGTAGGCGCGGCGATCGGATCGCCCGACACGGCCGCGAAGCTGGTAGAGCTGGGCCAGACCATACTTGTCGGCATGATTGACGATGATGGTGTTGACGTTGGGGATGTCCAGCCCGTTCTCGATGATGGTCGTCGCAGCGAGCACATCGCATTTGTGCTGCACGAAGTCGACCATCGCACGCTCCAGAGCGTCCTCGCGGGTCTGACCGTGCGCGACGGCCACACGGGCCTCCGGGACGAGTTTCGTGATCAAATTCGCGATCGAGTAGATCGATTCCACGCGGTTGTGGACGAAGTACACCTGGCCCTGGCGTGCGAGCTCATTGCGGATCGCCTGGGCGATCAAGGGCGCTTCAAAGCGCGCGACGTGGGTCTGAATGGCGAGTCGATCCTTCGGCGGGGTTTCGATGAGTGACATGTCCCGGATGCCGGCCAGCGACATGTTCAACGTCCGCGGAATCGGCGTCGCCGTCATCGTCAGCACGTCCACCTTGCGGCGGAGCTGCTTGATCCGTTCCTTGTGCGCCACGCCGAAGCGCTGTTCCTCATCGACGATCAGCAGGCCGAAGTCCTGAAAGCGCACGTCCTTCGAGAGCAGCCGGTGCGTCCCGATGATGATGTCGACTTTGCCCGCTGCGAGATCGGCGATGGCCTGCGTCTGGTCGGCCTGCGTGCGAAAGCGGCTGATCATCTCGATGCGGACGGGGAAGCCCGCGAACCGATCGGTGAACGTCTTCACATGCTGAAACGCCAGCACGGTCGTCGGGGCAAGCAGCGCCACTTGCTTGCCGTCCATGACGGCCTTGAAGGCGGCCCGCATGGCGACTTCGGTCTTGCCATAGCCGACATCGCCACAGAGGAGGCGGTCCATCGGGGCCGGCTGCTCCATATCCCGTTTGATCTCGGCGATGGCCGTCTGCTGGTCCGGCGTGAGCTCGTACTCGAAGGCGTCCTCGAATTCGCGTTGCCAGTGCGTATCCGAGCTGAACGCATGGCCGGGCATCGCTTTGCGGGCGGCATACAGCTTGATCAGCTCCTCCGCCATGTCGCGCATGGCCCGGCGCACGCGCGTCTTCGCGCGTGCCCAGGTAGTCCCGCCCAGCCGGTCCAGTGTGGGCCGCGCGGCGCCCGTGTACTTCTCGATGAGATCGAGATGCTCGACCGGCACGAAGAGCTTGTCGCCGCCCGCATACTGGAGCTCCATGAACTCGTGCGGCTCGCCACTGACCGGAATCCGCTTCAGTCCGACGAACACCCCGATCCCGTGCTCTCCATGGACGACGTGATCGCCGACCTTGAGATCGCGAAAGTCGGCGAGAAACGAGCGCGCCTGCGATCGCCGCCGCTGCCGGACGCGCCGTTCCTCGTCGAAGACGTCCGGCTCGGAGTAGAGCTGCAAGGCGCCGTCCGGCAGGCGAAAGCCGCGCGATAGTTGGCCCGTCGCGACGAGCACGGCTGCACCGTGGGTGTCATCCGCGCGATCGATGGATACGGCCGCGAGCTCGTGCTCGGCGAGGAGCTCCGCGACCCGCTCCGCGCGGCCGGCGGTGGCCGCCACGAACAGCACCGCATCACCGCGCGCCCGCGCGCGCCGAATCTCGTCGATCCAGTCGGCGAGACGACCGCGAAACTCGATGGCCTGTTGACAGGCGACGTGCCTGACTCTCGCCGCGGCCGCCTCGTCGAGGTCGAGCATCTCGAGGCGGGTGGCGGCCCCGAGCGCCGCCAGGCTCGACTCGAGGTCCGCCACGAGGCACTCCGGCGGTTCGACGAGCTCAGCCCGTCCTTGGGCTTCGCGATAGCTCTCGTCAATCTGTCCGCGGAAGGCTTCCAGGCGCGCGAGTGATTCAGCCCGCTCCGAGACGATGAGCCGCGCGCGCGGCACGAGCCCGACGAAGTCGAAGAAGCTCGCCGAGCGGTCGAGCCCCGAGGGCTCTCCCTCACCCAGACTTCGGCCTCCCTCTCCAGCGCCGCCTGTGGCGGGTGGGCCCCTTCGACGGGGCGCCGCATCGCCCTGAGCCTGTCGCAGGGCGACGAGCGAGTCAGCGCCTGCGGCGCGACCGTCGGTGGGGCCGCGCGCGAACGCAGAAACGCTTCGCGAAGGCGCCGCGTGCGGGGGTGGGGCCCCGCGTGCACGGAGAGAAGAGCGCGAGGGGGCCAATGTGAGGGGGTCGAGCAGCACGTCCGTTGCAGTCGTGTCCTCACTCGCCGTGGCCGAAGGCATCGTGCGGCCTGTCTCGAACACTTCTCGGAGCGGCACCACGCTGGTCCGATCCAGGATCGCCACCGAGCGCTGTGTCGAGGGCTCGTAGCGGCGGATGGACTCGATGGTGTCCCCGACGAACTCGACGCGGACGGGGTGCGTCTCCCCAGTCGGAAAGAAATCGACGACGCCGCCGCGGACGCAAAACTCGCCGTGTTCATCGACCGGGTCCTCCCGGGTGAAGCCTGCGTCGGCCAGCAGGTCGCCGAGGTCCGTCGGCGACAGGGTGCCCCCAATGAGGAGATCGAGCGACGCACGAGACAGCCGCCGCGGAGCGCTCAGCCGCGGCAGCAGAGCCGTGCTCGAGGCGACAACCACACGCGCCGCGCCGCTCGCCATCGCGTGCAGCGCACGGCTCCGGGCCGACGTGATGTCGAAGTGTGGAGCGAGGCCTCGATACGGATCGATTTCGTGGGACGGAAACGGAAGCACCGTCCGCGCGAGGGACGCCTCCGCGCGCCCCTCGATCGCGGCAAGAAAAAAGCGGCTATCGGCCGTCATCTGTTCGACATCCGCATCGGTCGGCACCACGACGATGGCCGGCGCCTCTGCCGCCGACGCGGCGACGGCCAGCGCCTTGGCGGCGGGCGAGAGCCCGGTCACCACGCCGCCCGACAGATCGAGACCTGCGTGCAGGCAGGCAGCTTTGAGGATGGCGCGGAGCGTGAGCGACGTCGAGGCCGGAGACGACATGCAGCGGCTCCCGAGAGAGCTGGAACCTTTCATAGTAGCACGGGGAAGGAAGGGGACAGGCGGTAGGCGGTAGGGGCCGAATCCCCATTGCCTAACGCCTCCCCAACGCCTAACGCTTATCGCCTATCCCCTAGCGTTCTAGCGGCTCCTTGAACCTGATGTTCGGCGTGAACGTCCAGTGGTGGCGCGGACGGTAGATGCCCACGTCTTTGGTGCGGGACTTGACGCGAAAGGTGTACAGGAGGCGGTGGTAGTCGTAGGGATAGCCGTCCCGTTTGTGGACGGCCACATCGAGCTTGTAGGTCCCTTCGACGAGGTCGAGGCTGTCGATCGCGAAGATAACCTCGCCCTCGCCCGACAGGCCCTCGGGCGTCAGCTCCTCGATGTCGGTGTTGGTGCCGTAGCAGCAGATACCCTCCGCATCGAAAATGCTGACCCCAAAGACGAAGTCGTCTGTAGGCTGCGGCGCGCTGATTTTCAGGCGGATCGCCATCCGCTCGCCGTTGTGAAACACGTGCGACGTTCCACCATCGCCGACCAGCGAGACGCCGACGATCTTGATCTGACCGGAGCCCCAACGCCCCTGCGCCGCGCGGAACATGTCCTCGGGTGGCGCCTCGGACGTCAACGGATGATCCTGGGAGGGTTCCGGCCCCGCATCGCTGGCGTCCGACGAGGCGGCCTGCTGTATCTTCTCGTCCTCACTGGCAAGATGATGCTCCTCGGCTTGCTCGACGTCCGCCAGATAGGCGTGCACGACGGGTTTGGGATAGCCAAGCGCCCGCACCTGGCCGGCATCGAGCCACAGCGCCTCGTCGCAAAAGCGTTCGACGAGCCCCAGTCCGTGCGTGACCAGCAGAGTGGTCTTTCCCCGGCGCTTGAAATCGGCGAACTTGTCGAGACACTTGAGGCTGAACCCTTCGTCGCCAACCGCCAGCACCTCGTCGACCAGCAGGATGTCCGGATCGACATGCACGGCCACCGCGAAGCCAAGACGCATGTACATCCCCGAGGAATACGTCTTGACCGGCGCGTCGATGAAATCCGGGAGCTCGGCGAACTCGACGATCTCATCGAATCGTCGGGCGATTTCCTTCCTCGTCAGGCCGAGCATGACGCCATTGATGAAAACGTTCTCGCGTCCGGAGATCTCCGGGTGAAACCCAGCGCCCAACTCGATCAGCGCCGAGATCCGTCCGGTCACCCGCACGCTTCCCCAGGTCGGCTTGGTGATGCCCGCGACGAGCTTGAGCAGCGTGCTCTTGCCAGAGCCGTTGCGCCCGATGATGCCGAAGGTCGAGCCAGCCCGGACCGCGAGCGACACGTCCTGCAAGGCGGCGAACGACTCGTTGGGCCGCAGCTCGCTCACGAGGTTCCCCTTCAGGAGCGCGCTCTTGAGCGTGGAGAACTGGCGCCGGTACGCGTACCGCCGGTAGATCTTGCTGACGTGTTCGACTTCGATGATGTTCATGGAGGCCAACAGGTATTGACGATTGTCGATTGACGATTGTCGATTGAAAAGCTGGCGCAGCGCCCGACCGCGCGCGATCGTCGTTCGAGGGTAGAGAGTCGTCGATCAATCGACATTCGACAATTGAAAATCGTCAATGAACAGCGTCCGTTCCCTAGACTTCCTCAGCGAAAGAATCTCTCAACCGATCGAACAGCGCATAGCCGACCAAGAACACGCCGACCGACCCCACACCCACAACCAGCAGCCACTTCCAATGTCCGAACGGGCCGGGGTAGAACAGGATTTCCTGATAGGAGATGGCGAGGTGCGCGAACGGATTCAAGTTCATCAGCCCTTTGCCCGCCTCCGGCACGGCGCCCATCGGATAGATGATCGGCGTCGCAAAGAACCACAGCGTCAGCAGATTGCCCAGCAGGTCCTTGATATCGCGGAAGTGGACCGTCAGCGCCGACAGCATCAGTCCGAGTCCCAGGCTCAGCACGAGCTGCACGAGCAGCAAGACCGGAAACCATGCCAGCGCGTCGGGCTCGAGCGGCGCCGCATAGAAGAGCAAGAAGCCCGTCAGAATTGGCAGGGCGAAGAAGAAATGGAACATGTTCGAGACGACCGCCACAATCGGCAACACTTCTGCCGGAAACAGGACCTTCTTGATGAGGTTCCCATTGACGATGAGCGAGTTCGATGACTCCAGCAACGAGGAGGAGAACCAGGTCCAGGGCAACAGCCCGCAGAAGAGAAACAGCGCATAGGGCTCGATATCGACTGGCCGCTGGCCGCGCAGCACGACTGAGAACACGAAACTGTAAACCAGCAGAAGCAGCAACGGGTTGACGAACGACCAGAAGAACCCGAGGATGGAGCCGCGATAGCGTGCCTTGAGCTCGCGGCTGACCAGACTTTGGATGAGGCTGCGATAGCGGATGAGCTGCCTGAGATTAGCGAGCATCGGTCTCGACGACTACCACGACCACCGTCACGTTGTCCGGCCCTCCACCCGCGTTGGCCGCGCCGACCAGATCATGGCACACGCGGGACAGATCTGAACTGCGGCCGAGGATCTCGGCGATGCGCGTGTCGGGCACGACCGAGAACAGCCCGTCCGTGCAGAGAAGCAGCCGATCTCGCGGCTCGAGCGCGAGCTCGCCGACATCGACCACCAGTCCCGGCGGGCCGCCGATGGCCCGCGTCACGAGATTGCGCCAGGGATGTTCGCGCGCAGCGGCGACCGTCAGGGTTCCGGCGCGCACCTGTTCCTCAACCCACGAGTGATCTACCGTCAGACGGTCGAGCTGACCATTGCGCAAGAGATAGAGGCGGCTGTCCCCCACGTGCGCCAAGATCACCGCCTCGCCCGTCATCAGCACCGCGACGGCCGTCGTGGCCATGCCCCGCAGCTCGGCGGACGCGGCCGCCTTGTCAGCGATGCGTTGATTCGCGCGTTCGAACCCCGTGCGCAGACGCGTGGCCGCGCTCGCCGGTCCGCCAGGTTCGTGGGCTGTCGTTGCGATGGCGGCCGCTATTTCCTGCACGGCGATGCGCGAGGCAACTTCTCCACCGGCGTGTCCGCCCATGCCATCCGCGACGATGAAGAGCCCCAGGTCCGGACGGGCACCGAAGCTGTCTTCATTCGATGCGCGACGGCGGCCGGCGTCGGAAGCTGCGGCCCAGGAAAAGCCCATGATGGCTGCGCGTCAATCAGGTGTGGGCACGTGTCGTCAGGCAGGGCCGGCGCGCGGCCGCGTGCGCGCGGCCTTCGAAGCCACCTGCAAGCGGATCAACGATTTCATCAGCGCGATCCGCGCCCGCTCGAAGTCCATCTCGAGCGTCGGTGTCGCGAGCCGCGCTTGGGCCCGGCGCTGGGCCTGCTCGGCACGCGTGACGTCGATCTCCTCGGCCTTCTCGGCAATCTGGGCGAGAAGCGTGACCCGATCCGGAACGATCTCGGCGAAGCCGAACGCCACCGACATATAGGAGGTCGCGGTGCCCTTCCGATACCACACCTCGCCGACCTGCAGCGTCGTCAAAAGCGGCGTGTGCCCTGGGAGAACCCCCAGATACCCCTCCGATCCGGGGATCTCGACCTCATCGACCTGCTCGAGAACCAGGGATCGGTCCGGTGTGACGATATGCAGCGTCAGGGATGTCGGTAAAGAGGTCGGTGTTGCCATCTCAACGCTTACACTGTCGTTAGCAGTTAGCACTGATGAGTGATGAGCTAACCCATCACCCATACTCACAACTCATGACTCACAACTCATAACCGTCTAGACACTACGTCGTCGCCTTCAGCCGCTCGGCCGCCTCGACCGCCTCCTCGATGGGGCCGACCATGTAGAAGGCCTGTTCCGGCAGCTCGTCATACTTGCCTTCAACGATTTCTTTGAAGCCGCGAACCGTCTCGGCGATCGGCACGTACTTGCCGGCTCGACCGGTAAACTGCTCGGCGACGAAGAAGGGCTGCGAAAGGAACCGCTGGATCTTACGCGCGCGCGCGACCGTCAGCTTGTCCTCTTCCGACAGCTCGTCGATCCCCAGAATCGCGATGATGTCCTGCAGGTCCTTGTAGCGTTGCAACACTTGCTTCACCTCGCGCGCGACCGAGTAGTGTTCCTCGCCGATGACGCGTGCGTCGAGAATTCGAGACGTCGACGCCAGCGGATCCACCGCCGGATAGATCCCCAGCTCAGCGATCGATCGCGAAAGGTTCGTCGTCGCATCGAGGTGCGCGAACGTCGTCGCCGGCGCCGGATCGGTGTAGTCGTCGGCAGGCACGTAGATGGCCTGCACCGACGTGATCGAGCCTTTCTTGGTCGAGGTGATCCGTTCCTGCAGCTCGCCCATTTCGGTGAGGAGCGTCGGCTGGTACCCGACGGCGGACGGCATCCGCCCGAGCAGCGCCGAGACTTCCGACCCGGCTTGCGTGAAGCGGAAGATGTTGTCGATGAAGAGCAGGACGTCCTTGCCCTCGGCATCGCGGAAGTACTCGGCCACGGTGAGCGCGCTCAGGCCGACGCGCAGCCGCGCGCCGGGCGGTTCGGTCATCTGTCCGTAGACGAGCGCGGCCCGCGATTTTTCGGGCTCCTTGAGATTAACGACGCCACTCTCCTGCATTTCGAGCCAGAGGTCATTGCCCTCGCGCGTCCGCTCACCCACGCCACCGAACACGGACACGCCGCCGTGCTTGAGGGCGATGTTGTGGATGAGTTCCATGATGATGACGGTCTTGCCGACGCCCGCCCCGCCAAACAGCCCAATCTTGCCGCCCCGCAAATACGGTTCGAGCAGATCGACGACCTTGATGCCCGTCTCGAACATCTGCAAGTCGGTCGACTGATCTTGCAGCGCGGGCGCCGGCCGGTGAATGGGCCATCGTGCCACGCTCTGCACAGGTCGATCCGGGAAATCCACCGGTTCGCCCAGCACGTTCAGCACGCGGCCCAACGTCGTCGGGCCAACCGGCATCGTGATCGGCACGCCCAGGTCCACCACCGTCATGCCGCGTTGCATGCCATCGGTCGGCTTCATCGCCACCGCGCGGACGCGGTTCTCGCCCAGATGCTGCTCGACCTCGGCAATGACGTCGATGGGGACGCCGTTCACATCCGCCTGGATGTGCAACGCGTGGTAGATGGCGGGCAGATGGCCGGCTGCGAATTCCACGTCCAGCACCGGACCGATGATCTGGACGACTCGTCCAACCTGCTGCTTCGCTCCGCTCGCCATGGGTTGCTCCATCACTTGAATCTAGTGAATTCGTGAATTGGTGAATTGGTGAGTTAGTGAGTCGGCGATGGCGCAGAAGGAAGAATTTCCATTACCAACTCACCAACTCACAAAATGCGCGGTTTCTCCTTATAACGCTCCCGCCCCCGAGACGACTTCAATGATCTCCCGGGTGATCGCCGCCTGACGCACTTTGTTCATGTACAAGGTGAGCTGATCGACCATCTCGACCGCGTTGTTCGTGGCCGCGTCCATCGCCGTCATGCGGGCCGCGTGCTCGGCCGCCGCCGATTCGAGGAGCGCCCGAAAGATCTGGATCTCCACGTGCCTCGGTAGCAGCGTCGAGAAGATCTCTTGCGGGCTCGGCTCGAACAGGTAATCGGCGCCGAATGCACCGGTCCCCGTGTCCTCTAATCTCGGGATGGGCAGGAGCCGCTCAACAACGACGCGCTGCTGCAGCACGCTCTTGAACTCGTTATAGAGGAGGTACACGCTCGACACGGCACCGCTCGTGAACTGCTCGATTGCGACGATGGCGACGGCCTGCGCATGCGCGTAGCGCAATTGGTTGAAGAAGCTGATCAGCTCGAAGCGGACCTGGAAACCCCGGCGCACGAAAAAGTCGCGCCCCTTCCGCCCGATGAGCCCCAGTGCCACCGCGCGGCCGGCGCTGTCCCGGATGAACGCACCCGCGTTCTTGAGAATGTTCGTATTGAAGCTGCCGCACAGCCCCTTATCCGCGCTGATCACGAACAGGAGCGCCGGCGCGCCGGGATGCTCCGACGCCGCCAGCAAGGGATGGAGAGACGGATCGACGCGCGTCGCCAGCCCATTGAGCACGCGCAGCATCTGCTGCGCGAACGGACGAGCGCCCACGATGCGCTCCTGCGCGCGCCGCAGCTTCGATGCGGCCACCGTTTTCATCGCTTTGGTGATCTGCTGCGTCGACTTGACGGCCCGGATCCGACGGCGAAGGTCGATCAGAGATGGCATGTTTCTAGGCGCTGGGCGTTAGGCGCTAGGGGGAAATCGACCCCTGTCGTTCCGGTGCTGAGTGCGCGGCGCCTCTGGCCACCATCCGCAGTCCGCATTGTGCATTCCGCCGTCAGGCGGCCACGCTTTTCCGCGTGGCGAGGAACTGCTCGGTGAACTCCTTCAGCGCCGCGCTCATCTGCGCCCGCAGCTGATCGTCAATCTGCTTCTTCTCGCGGAGCGCGTCGAGCACGGCCGGATGAGCCGACTCGACATACTGATACAGCTCCTTCTCATACGCGCGGATCTGCGGGACATCAATGCTGTCAAGATATCCGTTCGTGCCGGCGAAGATCACCAGAATCTGCTTTTCCACCGGCAACGGCTCGTACTGCGGCTGCTTGAGGATTTCCACGAGCCGCCGTCCTCGATTGAGCTGATCTTGCGTGGCTTTGTCGAGGTCGCTGCCGAACTGCGCGAAGGCGGCCAGCTCGCGATACTGCGCAAGATCGAGGCGCAGTGTCCCGGCGACCTGACGCATCGCCCTTACCTGCGCCGACCCGCCGACGCGCGAAACGGACAGGCCGACGTTGATGGCTGGTCGTACGCCCTGATGAAAGAGATCCGTCTCCAGGAAAATCTGGCCGTCCGTAATGGAGATGACGTTCGTCGGGATGTATGCGGAGAGGTCGCCGGCCTGCGTCTCGATGATGGGCAGCGCCGTCAGCGATCCGGCTCCTAACTCGTCGCGCAGTTTGGCTGCGCGCTCGAGGAGCCGTGAGTGCAGATAGAAGACGTCACCCGGGAACGCCTCGCGACCCGGCGGCCGACGCAGCAGCAGCGAGATCTCGCGATAGGCCTGCGCGTGCTTCGACAGGTCGTCGTAGATGCAGAGCGCATGGCGGCTGCTGTCGCGGAAGTATTCGCCCATGGCGCAGGCCGAATACGGGCTGATGTAGAGGAGCGGCGCAGGGTTGGACGCCGCGGCCGCCACGACGATGGAGTACTCCATCGCGCCTGCGTCCTCGAGTGTCTTGACGACCTGCGCAATCGTGGACTGCTTCTGACCGATCGCGCTGTAGATGCAGACGACGTCGAGGCCCTTCTGGTTGATGATGGTGTCGACCGCGAGCGCCGTCTTGCCGGTCTGCCGGTCGCCAATGATCAGCTCGCGCTGGCCGCGGCCGATCGGGATCATGGCGTCAATCGCTTTAAGCCCCGTCTGTATCGGCTCGCGAACCCGCTGCCGGTCGACGACGCCGGGCGCCAACCGCTCGATCGGCGCATGGCGCTTGGCCGTAATCGGACCCTTGCCGTCTACGGGCTGTCCCAGCGCGTTGACCACGCGGCCGAGTAGCTCCTCCCCCACCGGGACCGAGATGATGCGGTCAGTTCGCTTCACCGGATCGCCTTCCTTGATCTCGGTGTACTCCCCCAGGAGCACGGCGCCCACGCTGTCTTCCTCCAGATTGAGCGCGATGCCCGATACCCCATGCGGGAACTCGAGCATCTCCGTGGCCATGACGCGCTCGATGCCATGGATGCGCGCGATGCCGTCGCCCACCGAAATCACAGTGCCGACCTCGGCCACGTCCACATCGAGCGAGTAGCTGCCAAGCTGGTCTCGGATGATCTTCGAAATCTCGTCCGCCTTGATGTTCATATGAGCACTATGCCAGCAATCGATTTGATTCGGGGTTCCCCACTTCGGGTTCGCGATTCACAGTTCAGGTTCGTGGGGATGGAACCCGAACCCTGAACCAGGAACCTGGAACTGGAAACCTGGAACCGCGCAATTGACGATTGGATCACTCTCGCCCCATCAGTTGCTCCTTGAGCCGTGCCAGATGCCGCGCCACGCTGGCGTCAAAGACGGTGCCGCCTACCTGTGCGACGATGCCGCCCATGAGATCGGCATTGACCTCGGTTGTGACCGCCACGCGCTTGCCCGTCGCCGCCGCCAGGCTTCGTTCGAGCCGCTGCACTCGATCGGGCGCCAAGGGGACCGCACTCATGATGCGCGCGCGCACGATCTGCTGGTGCGCCATGAGGCGCTCCCAATACGCATCCCGGAGATCGGGCAGCAACCCGAGGCGATCCCGCTCGGCCAGGAGGATGAGAAGGCGCCCGACGGGCGGCGACAGCGACCCGACACGCGTCACGATGTCAGCGACGACGGCGCGTTTTCTCGAGGCGGGAAGCGCCGGGTTGATGAGCATTTTCCGCAGCGTCGGGTGGTCGCCGACCAGCTTGGCGAACGCCGCCAGGTCGTCGTCGACCTTCTGCGGGTCCCCTTCCTTGATGCCCACCTCGAGGAGCGCCCGTGCGTAGCGAGCGGCGACGGCGCGATTCGTCATGCCTCTGAACGACGCAGCCCTACCGGGGCCGCCGCGCGGTTGACCGCGATGGCGTGACCCGGATGTGACATGGCCGGTGGCCCGTCACGCGAACCCAACGAACATACTAGGGTTGAAAACCGCCCCGCCCGGTGTGCCCCAGCGCGGCTGCCGCGCGCTGGGGACCCCGCCCGGGCCGTTCCAGGGCGGCGCCAGGCCGGCCGAGCCCTACCCCACGAACGCGGCCACCGATGTAGACGAGTGCCGCCGGACACAAGACCAGACCGCGATGATCCGGCGCGGGGTAAACGAGAATTTATACCATATTTGCAATCAGCGATCCTCAAGTCTCGATAAGTTGCTCGTAAAGCCTCTGCAGCTCCTCGTCCGACGTGAAGTCGATCTCGATCCGGCCGCCTTTCCCCTTCCGCAAGATCCGAACGCGGGTCCCAAGGGCGAATCTGAGCCGATCTTCCGCCGCCCGCGTGTGGACGTCAGGCTGGGCCGCTGGCTTTCGCGGCGTCGGCGACGTGAGCTTTCGGACGAGCGCCTCCGTCTCCCGCACGGAGAGATCCCGCGCGCGAATCTCCCGCGCAGCGCGCCGCTGCAGCGTCTGGTCGGCCAGTCCCAGCAGCGCACGCGCGTGCCCCATGCTGAGAGCACCAGACGCGACCTCGGCGCGCACGTCCGCCGGGAGATTGAGCAATCGCTGGTAGTTGGCGACCGTGGCGCGATCCTTCCCTACCGCGGCAGCGATGTCCTCTTGCGTGAGCCCGTACTCGTCTGCCAGCCGTTTGTACGCTGCGGCCTCCTCGATGGGGTTGAGATTCTCACGCTGGATGTTTTCGATGAGCGCCAGCTCGAGCATCTTGTTGTCGTCGGCCTCGCGGACAATCACCGGCACGCGGAGCAGCCCGGCGCGCTGGGCGGCGCGCCAGCGGCGCTCGCCTGCGATAATTTCGAACTTCCCTTCTGCGGCCCGCCGCACGAGGATGGGCTGAATCACACCGCTCGTCTTGATGGAGCGCGCCAGCTCGTCGAGCTTCGGCTCGCCCATCTCGGTGCGAGGCTGATGGCGATTCGGGATCAAGAAGTCGAGGTCGAGCTCGGTCGGCGCCTCACGCGCCGGCAGTGGCGGGGTCCCCAGCGCGGCAGCCCCGTTGGGGTGCCCTGCGGCCGGCGTGACGGGCAGGTCCGGAATGAGGGCACTCAGGCCGCGACCAAGCGCGGGACGTTTCTCAGCCATGGGTGGACTCCTCTGCACCTTTGGGACCCTCTGAAGACTCTGCACCTGCTGAACCACTTGAACCTGCTGAACCGCTTGAACCTGCTGAACCTTCTGAACTCGTTGAACCTGCTCCGTCTCTATCCCGCTGGCCTGCGTTGTTACGCGCCAGCACTTCGCGCGCCAAGGCCAGATAGGCCTCCGCGCCGCGAGACTTGACGTCGTAGAGAATCACCGGCAACCCGTGGCTGGGCGCCTCGCCGAGGCGGATGTTCCGCGGGATGACGGTCGTAAAGACTTTCTCCTTGAAGTAGGCGCGCACTTCACGCGCCACCTGCTGTCCCAAGTTCGTCCGCTCATCGCACATCGTCAGGAGCACCCCTTCGATATCGAGCGCGCGATTGAGCACCGCGCGCACGCGCCGCACCGTCGACACCAGCTCGGCGAGACCCTCGAGCGCGAAGTACTCGCAAGTGAGCGGAATCAGAATCGTGTCGGCTGCGACGAGCGCGTTGAGTGTCAGCAGACCGAGCGACGGCGGTGTGTCGATGAAGATGTAGTCGAAACGAGCACGCAGCCGCGAGAGGAGCGGCCGCAGCCGCTGCTCGCGATTCGGAAGCGACACCATTTCGACTTCAGCGCCCGTGAGATTGCGATCGGCAGGCAGGAGCGTGAGGCCGCCGACGCCGGTTGCGAGCAGGTACGGTTCGAGGTCCGGCGGTTCGTCCGCGGTGAGCGCTTGGTAGATTGTGCCGGCTGGTGTGCTCTGCCCCTTCAGCCCGATCCCGCTGGTGAGGTTGGCCTGGGGGTCCGTGTCGACCAAGAGCACGGACTGATCCGCGAGAGCAAGGGACGCTGCCAGGTTGATGGCAGTGGTTGTCTTGCCAACTCCGCCCTTCTGATTGGCGATCGCAATGATCCGGTTCATGTAACGAATCAGAGCTGTGGGCTGCCAGGCTTTTTGGTCAATCAACCAATAAACTGTGAATAACTTGGCTGTTTGACCTAAAATGTGTCCCCCTTTTTTAAAGGTACGCTGAACATATTCCTATGTCAAGAGTTAAACGTTAACGCGACTAGTATGTGTGGGCTATAACGTCGTTAATACTCGGTCACATCGCCCTATGGCCCGAGGTTGAGCGCGCTGGGCTGATAGCGTTTAGGACATGTCCACACGCGCGCGCAGGTTAAACCGCCCAGGCCCGCGCGGAGTGTGACGCCGGAATGTTCCACGTGGAACATGGGGAGCCTTTAACAACTGCCTCCTGTTCGAACTCGTGAGGTCTACGTCGTGTACCGCGCCGCACCTCCGCATGACTTAAGGCGTCGCGAAGCGAGCGCGGCCATGGGCAAAGTTGAGATCTAAGTACTTGCGGACATAAGTATTGCTGCGTATCTCAGCCCGCTCACCCTGAGCCCGTCGAAGGATGAGCGGCAGGGTAGCGAAAAGATACGTTGCCGAACTTATGCACCGAAGCACTAAGTCATGCTTGAGCAGCTCATGGTCAATGCGTGTATGCTTTGACCGACCGGCAAGTGCCGCGTTTCCTAATCACAGTGCCTTCGTTCCTTCTGAACTCATCGAAGGGCGAACTAGAGCCGGTCAGACGAGCGCGTAGCGCCCGGCAATACGTAGCGACCACGAATCTAGAATCGTCCGCGCCGCCTCAGCACCAAGTGAGAACCGCCTTCGCCCGTCTCGGATTCGACAAGCTCAAGACAAAACGTCTAGATGGGATTAATATTTCGCTGTCCATTCGGCGGCAGGGATTTTTATAGTTTCGCTTTATATTCGCTTTCACTGGCTTGTTTCCTAATTGACACTGCATTCGCTGTCTCTACAATACGCACAATTCTCGTTTTCGCAGCGCTGCCCAGCAGCCTGCCAATCTCGTCCTCAGGACCGTCGCACCGGCTGTTGCGCACAAGGTGACTCGAATGACACCCGCTCAACGCCAACCGGACCAACTCAAAGCCACTGACCGCCTCATAGTCGCTCTCGATGTACCGAAGGTGGGCGAGGCTGTGGCACTCGTCGAGAGGCTCGACATCGTGTCGTTCTTCAAGGTCGGTTTACAGCTCTTTCTGGCAGGCGTCATGTCAGGAGATCTGCGGCAGCTCCTTGACCGTCTCCGGCAAAAACAGCTTTTCCTCGACCTCAAAGTCCCCGGCGACATCGGCAACACCGTTGGCGCCGTGATTGACGTCTGCGTTCAAGCGAACGTGAACTTTCTGACGCTCAGCGAATCCATGCCGCGAGCTGGTATTGAGGCCGCGCGCCGCGCCAGAGGAGCGGCACAAAACCCACGGCTTCTTCTGGTACCGTACCTCTCGAGCTTGAATGCGGAGGACCTGCCGGCCGCGGCACCAGGAGCCGCAGGGAAGGACAGTCTGGACGAATACATGGTGACGCGGGCGGAGACCGCGATCGACGTGGGCTGCGATGGCCTCATCGTTTCCGGCCAAGCCATTCAGCTCTTGAGAAAGAAGTACCCCAAGTCGACGGGCATCATCCTTGTGAGTCCCGGCATCAGACCCGCCGGCGCGTCCGCTGACGACCACAAGCGCTTCACCACACCCGCCCAGGCCATCCAGCTGGGCGCCGACTACCTCGTCGTTGGCCGACCGATTCGCAGCGCGCCAGACCCGCGGGAGGCGGCACGACGAATCATCGCGGAAATCGAGACAGCACTGTAGGAAAATGTCCAGCCGCGTGAGAGTCTTGGCGCCTCAGCTAGGCGGGCCACTTGGCACCGAGCGGGATCTTGCGAAGGATCACCAGGCGGCTACGAAGAGATTCGACGAGCGGGTAGGTGGCGTGCCAGATGAGCGGTGGTTGCAGGTCGGTGGGAACGTCCGCACCTGCATAGCCTCGAAACAGCATCAGGTCGCCTCCTGGAACCAGGAAGGCTTGCAGCCCTCTCAACACGCGCCCTTCGATGCGCACGGCTCGAACCGTCACCACATCCTGACTCTCATGCAGATCCGCCCGCGGCAGCAGCTCTTCGTAGCGGCTCGTTTCAACGAACGTCTTGTCTAATTCGAGTTGTCGGACGACGTCGCGCAGAAACGCTGCCTTCCGCGTCTTCGCCTCGACCATGCGCATGGCGATGCCAGGCACCGCCAGCTTCATCGGGACGGCAGGGGAGCCGCCGCCCGAGCCGATGTCCATCACGCGCGGCTCGCCCGCGGGAAGCTGGTGCACGGCAACGAGCGGTTCGACGATGAGCCGATCTAGGGCTTCATCGCTGTCGCCGAGGGCCGTCAGATTCATCCGCTCGTTCCAGCGCTGGAGCAGCTCCAGGTAGGCGCAGAGCCGCTCGGCGAGCTCATCGCTGATGTTCGCCCGCGCGCGCCGCACGCGGCGGAGCAAACGGTGCTTGAGCTCGCGTTTGGCCAAACCGCACCTCAGGGGAACACATCAGTTCATTGACGATTGCCGATTGTCGATTTGCAGACCGAAAAGCGCTTGGCCCCTGCCACATCGTTACGAACGTCGCTCCGCCCTCCGACCAATCGTCAATTGACAGTCGTCAATCGACAATAGCTCTGCTTGCTTCCCACCGATTCACGTACGCCGACAGCACGGCCACGGCCGCCGGCGTGACGCCGGGCACCCGCAGCGCCTGTCCGAGCGTGGCTGGTCTCACCTGGGTCAGCCGCTCCACGATCTCGCGTGAAAGGCCCGGCACGCCTTCAAACCGGAAGTCAGCAGGGATGGCGCGCCGTTCATCGGCCTGGCTTCGCGCCACTTCCTGGAGCTGCCGCTTGAGGTAGCCCTCATACTTCACTTCAACTTCGACACTGGCCACATCGAGCGCCGCCTGAGCCGGATCGGTGTCAAGCGTGACCGCGCCTTCGTCGATCAGCCGCTCGAGACGCACCTCCGGCCGCCGCACGGCCTCGAGCGCGGTCATGCGACCACCGGACGGGAGCACGACATACGTCCGCGTCAGACGCGCGCGATTGCGCTCGAGGCGCTGCCGGCGGCGCTCGTATCGTTCCCACCGTACGTCATCGACCAGCCCGACGGCTCGTCCGCGCTCCGTCAGACGCAGATCCGCGTTGTCAATCCGCAGCAGCAACCTGTGCTCGGCGCGCGAGGTAAACATGCGGTACGGCTCGAGACAGCCCTTCGTGGTCAGATCGTCCGCCATAATCCCGATGTACGCTTCGTCGCGCCGCAACACGAACGGCGGGCGCCGCCGCACGGACAATGCCGCGTTGATGCCCGCTAGCAGCCCCTGGCCCGCAGCCTCTTCGTAACCGGACGTTCCGTTGATCTGACCGGCCAGAAACAGCCCGCCAACCCGCTTGGCTTCGAGCGACAGCTTCAGCTCGGTGGGCTGGATGAAGTCGTACTCGACGGCATAAGCCGGTCGCAGCATGATCGCCGCTTCGAGGCCCGGCAGCGCGTGAACCAGTTCCGTCTGCACATCACGCGGCAGGCTCATCGAAAACCCGTTGACGTAGATCTCGTCGACGTCCAGCCCCTCCGGCTCGAGGACGATCTGGTGCCGTTCGTGATCAGGAAAGCGCATGATCTTGTCTTCGAGCGACGGGCAGTAGCGCGGCCCGATGCCACGGATCTGGCCGTTGTAGAGCGGGGAGCGGTGGATGTTCGCCTGCACCAGCTCGCGGACTCGATGGTTGGTGAATACCAGGTGACAGCAGACCTGCCGGCGGTCGATGCGGTCCGTCACGAAGGAGAAGGGGACCGGCGGATCGTCGCCGTGGGCCTCGGGAAACCGCCCAAAATCGATGCTTTTGCGGTCCAGCCGGGGCGGCGTCCCGGTTTTCAAACGCCCCCACACAAACCCGAGGCCCTTGAGCGACGCCGAGAGGTCGTGCGATGCGGGCTCGCCCACGCGTCCCGCCGAACGCTGCTCCGGCCCGATGTGGATCAGACCGTTGAGAAACGTGCCCGTGGTGATCACGAGCGCGTCGCACGTGTAGCGGTCGCCGTGTTCCAGCGCCAGCCCGGTGATGCGCCCGCGTTCGACGAGGAGGCGGCCGGCCGGACCGATGATCCAGCTAATCCCCGGTTCGCGCTGCAACGCCTCGCGGACCCAGCTCGCATAGCGCTTCTTATCGGCCTGCGCGCGCGGCGACCACACCGCCGGCCCGCGGCTGCGGTTGAGCAGTTTGAATTGAATGCCCGTCGCATCCGTTGCCAAACCCATCAAGCCGCCGAGCGCGTCGAGCTCGCGCACCAGGTGACCCTTCGCGGTCCCTCCAACGGCCGGATTGCAGGGCATGTGCGCCACGGTGGCATCTGACAGCGTGCACAACCCGACGTGGCACCCTATGCGCGCAGCGGCGCGTGCCGCCTCACAGCCCGCATGCCCGGCGCCGATGACAATGACGTCGAAGTGATTCATCAGCACCCGATCCCTACTTCCCGATACAGAACCGCGCGAAGATGTGCCGCAGCACGTCGTCCGAGGCGCGGCGCCCCGTAATCTCCTCGAGCGCGCCGCGCGCGCTTTGAAGATCGGCGAGCACAAACTCCTCGGACGCGCCTCCCTCAGCGGCGTCGGCGGCGCGTTGGACCGCTGCGTCCGCGCGGCGCAGCAGCTCGATGTGGCGTAGGTTCGTGACCGCCGCCGTGTCCCGCAGCCGATCGCCTTCCCAGACCAGCCGCCCCAGTGCGGTGCGCAAGTCGGCCACGCCAATACCGCTCGCGAGCGAAGCCTCGACGGCCTTCGTTCCGTTGGTGAGACACAGGTCCCCAGCTTGCCAGCACGCAGGCAGGTCGACCTTGTTCGCGACGATCAGCCGCGACGCCGCTCCTGTGTCGGTCACCAGCTGTCTATCGTCTTCGTCCAGCGGGCGCGACCGGTCCAGGACGACGATTGACACGTCGGCCACCGCCATGGCGCCGCGCGCGCGGCTCACGCCTTCCACCTCAATGACATCCTCGGCCTTGCGGATGCCCGCCGTGTCAACCAGCGTCACCGGCATGCCTTCGATGTCGACCGTCTCAGTGAGCAGGTCTCTCGTTGTCCCGGCCATGTCAGTGACGATGGCGCGAGGTGCGCCCAGCAGGGTATTGAAGAGCGTCGATTTGCCGACGTTCGGCTTCCCGAGAATCACGACCTGGCGGCCTTCACGCATGAGCCGCCCGCGGTGCGCATCTTCGAGGAGGGCGCCGATGCGTCGCGCCGCCGTCCGCGTCTCGGTGGCCACGGCGTCCGCCTCCATGAAGTGATAGCCCTCATCGGGAAAATCGATGGATGCTTCCAGCCGCGCGATCAGATCGAAGAGCGCCCGATCGACATCCCCAATGCGACGCGTGACCGTGCCCTCGAGCTGATCGAACGCGACTCGCGCCTGCAACGGCGTGACGGCCTCGATGAGATCCGCAACAGCCTCCGCCTGCACCAGGTCAAGCCGGCCGTTCAAAAATGCGCGCAGCGTGAACTCGCCCG
>Ga0114944_1000094_pt1 | contig 21082 bp, 24 predicted proteins | sample OV2TP2_FD_89582 | JGI IMG/M metagenome (GOLD analysis project Ga0114944, IMG submission 89582) | Hot spring microbial communities from Beatty, Nevada to study Microbial Dark Matter (Phase II) - OV2 TP2 | ecosystem: Environmental > Aquatic > Thermal springs > Hot (42-90C) | place: USA: Beatty... | reverse complement strand
GTCCTACGGTGCGCGGATCTGCCATGAATCCGGTTGATCATCCGTATGGCGGCGGCGAGGGCCGGGCGCTTCGCGGTACGCGGCGGCCCAAGAATAAATGGGGGAAAGGCACGCGCGGCGTCAAGACGCGAAATAAGAAGAAATATTCGAATAATTTTATTGTGGAGAGAAGGAAGTAAGCGCAAAACGTGTAACGTAGAACGTGTAACGCGAGAACTTTATTTTCTCGCGCTCTACGCTCTACGTTACACGCTCTACGTTACACGTTTCATGAGCAGAAGTTCAAAAAAAGGTCCATACATAGACGTGAAGCTTGCGAAGAAGCTTTCTCGCTTACAGCCGGGGAGCAAGGCGGTTATTAAGACGTGGGCGCGCAGTTCCACGATAAGCCCGGACATGGTTGGGTTTACCATCGGCGTACACAATGGCAAAGATCATATTCCAGTAGTTGTGCATGAAGATATGATCGGCCATCGCCTGGGCGAATTCAGTCCTACGCGGAAATTTGTGCGCCACGGCGGCAAGATGCAGAAGGAACAGGAACAAAAGGCAAAAACAGCCACAAAATAGGCGATAGAACATTAGGTTGGGAAGCGAGTTTCTTTTCCTAATGCTCTAACGCCCCAATACTCTAATGCTCTAGAAAATGAAAACCGCAACCGCAAAACTAAATTATGCGCGCATATCTCCACAAAAAGTCCGGCGGGTTGCCGATACTATCCGTGGTGTGTCGATACGGATTGCCGAGACGCAGCTTGCCGCGCTTCCCCAGCGGCCGGCGCCTGTGTTAAAAAAGCTACTGGCGTCGGCGGTGGCAAACGCGAAACAACTTGGATTGCCGGAACATACCCTCGTTATTCATTCCCTTACCGTAGATGAAGGCGCGGTGTTTAAGAGATTTATGCCACGCGCGCGGGGACGGGCAACTACCATCCGCAAACGGACAAGCCATATAACAATAGTGATAGGAGAAAATTAAAAATTCAAAGTGCAAAGTGCAAAGTGCAAAGTTTTGGTGTCCCGACCAGGGTCGGGACGAATTTTATAAGATAAAAAGCACGAAGTGCTATACCAAAATTTTGAATTTTTAATTTTAAACTTTGCATTTGAGCGAAGCGATTATGACACATACAGCACACCCGTACGGGGTACGCATTGGAATATTACGAAACTGGCGATCACGCTGGTTTGACACGCGCGGGTATCGGCAATTGCTAAAAATAGACACGCTTCTGCGAGCGTATTTATGGCAGGAGTTGCGTAATATTTTAATCCAGGATATTGAAATTGAACGTTCCCCCCGCGCGGTTACCATTGTGATAAAAACAAGCCAACCCGGTATTTTAATAGGCAGAGGCGGCGAGGGCGCTGAAAAACTCAAAGAAAAAATCCACGGCTTTGTGACTCATCTTGAACGTCAGCCGGCAACCGCCGGCATCATAGCGCCGGAAGGCGGCGTTGAAGGGCGCGGAAGGCTGGATATTCGTTTGAATATTGAAGAGGTGCGCATGCCGGAGACGCATGCGAACATCTTGGCACAGATGATAGCGCAAGATCTCGGGCGCCGGTTGCCGTTCCGGCGTGTCCTTAAAAATAATATTGAAAAGGCGCATGCCAACAAAGACGTGCAGGGTGTAAAGGTGGCGCTCAAAGGAAGGCTTGACGGCGCGGAGATGGGGCGGTATGAATGGTTGCGAAGGGGCCGCATTCCTTTGCAAACCTTGCGGGCTGATGTGGATTACGCGCAACAAGAGGCGCAATTGCCGTATGGCACGATCGGTATAAAAGTTTGGATTTATAAGGGGGAGAAATTTGAAAAAGAGAAATAATAGAGCGTTAGGTATTAGAGCATTAGGTTTCGGAATGATTTCTTTAATTCTAATGCTCTAATGCTCTAATGCTCTAATGCACTATGTTAGTTCCCAAAAAAGTAAAACATAGAAAATGGCAGCGCGGCCGGAGCCGCGGCATGGAAACGCGGGGCACTACGCTGGCGTTTGGCGCGTTCGGCTTGCAAGCGCTGGAGGCGCGCTGGGTTGATTCGCGGCAAATTGAGGCCGCACGCCGCGCCATGACACGCTATATTCAGCGGGGCGGCAAGATCTGGATACGCATTTTTCCCGACAAGCCCATAACAAAACGTCCCCCCGAGACAACGCTGGGCGGCGGAAAAGGAGCGCCGGATAAGTATGTGTTTCCGGTGCGACCTGGGCGCATAATGTTCGAGATGGATGGCGTCACGGAACATATTGCGCGCGAGGCCCTTCGCCGCGCGGGGGCAAAACTGCCGATGAAAGTTAAGGTTGTTACCCGCTCATAATGGAATAGATATGAAAATACTCGAATTACGAGAAAAAACAGAAACAGAGCTTGAGGCTGCGCTTCATGCGGTGCACCAGCGCTTGAGCAGTTTGCACTTTGATCTGGCGGCAGGCAGAGTAAAAAACGTAAAGGAAGTAGCTTCCCTGCGCCGTGAAGCAGCGCGCATAAAGACGGTGCTTCGCGAGCGAGAGCGCAAAGGAGTATGAACGAAACACATCCAAAAAAATTGCAAGGTATTGTGGTATCAGACCGTATGGCGAAAACCCTGGTTGTTCTTGTTACGCGCCTCAAAAAATATCCCAAGTATAAGAAGTATTTTAAGGTAAGCAAGAAATTCAAAGCGCATGATGAAGAAAATGTGCATAAGGTCGGCGACAAGGTAGTGATACAGGAAACACGACCGTTGTCAAGAGACAAGAGGTGGAAGATAATAGAAAAACCTGAAACCTGAAACCTGAAACATAAAACAAAAAATCAAAAAATCAAAAATGCTTCAAGTTTCAAGTTTCAGGATTCAGGAGATATATGATCCAACCGCAGACAAAATTAAAAGTAGCAGACAACACCGGAGCGAAATCAATCCAGGTTTTTAAGGTTTTGGGCGGCACGCGCCGCCGCTATGCGCGCATCGGCGATGTGGTGGTTGCGTCGGTAAAAATGGCGGAGCCTAAAAAGACTGTGAAGAAGAAAGATATTGTCCGCGTTGTTATCGTTCGGCAGACGAGCCCTTTTCGCCGCGCGGATGGTTCCTATATTCGGTTTGACGAGAACGCGGGCGTTATTGTAGACGGATTTGATCCGAAAGGCGGGCGCATATTCGGGCCCATACCGCGGGAACTGCGGGATCGCGGATATGCAAAAATTATATCGTTAGCGGAAGAAGTCGTTTAGGTGATAGAGTGTTAGGTGTTAGAGCACTAGGTTTTGGAATGACTCCTAATGCTCTAATGCTCTAATGCTCTAATGCTCTATGAAGATCAAAAAAGGAGACAACGTAAAAGTAGTATCGGGAAAGGATCGTGGTAAAACGGGAACTGTTACGCGCGCTTTTCCGGATCGCGGAAGTATTGTGGTGGACGGGCTCAACATGCGAAAACGCCATGTGCGCCCCCGCCGTACAGGCCAGAAAGGGGAGATAGTGCAGTTTTCGGCGCCATTGCCAGCGGCCAACGTACAGGTGGTTTGCGGCAAATGTGGAAAGCCGACCCGGATAGGATATCGTATAGATGGGGATAAGAAAAGCCGTATATGCAAGAAGTGCGGAGCGAATTTATAGCGTAACTCGTAATCCGTAACTCGTAACTCGTAAAAATTACATTGTACGGATTACGGATTACGGATTACGAGTTACGGATTACTTTTTATGGTTTCATTAGCAGAAAAATATAAAAAAGAAGCAATTCCTGCGATGAGGAAGCGTTTTGGGTATTCTAGCGTAATGGCGGTGCCCCGTTTGGAGAAGGTAGTGGTGAACGTTGGCACGGGGCATATTGTCCGGGAAAAAAACAGCGATGAAGAAGTGGTAAAGTACCTCACCATGATAACGAGCCAGAAGCCGGCGCCGTGCGCGGCGCGACAATCCATTGCGTCGTTTAAAACGCGCCAGGGGCAGGTTATAGGCTATAAAGTAACGTTGAGGGGACGGCGCATGTATGATTTTTTAGAGCGATTCGTAGCGGCTGCCGTGCCGCGCATGCGCGATTTTCGCGGAATTGATACCAAAGCGGTGGATGCCGGCGGAAACTTGACTGTTGGCGTAAAAGAGCATATCATTTTCCCCGAGACCATTGGTGAAGATGTGCGCATGATATTTGGGCTGGAGGTTACCACGGTGACCGATGCGAAGCGCCGCGAAGAGGCATTGGAGTTATTTAGATTATTGGGATTCCCCATTAAAAAAATGTAACTCGTAAGCCGTAATTCGTAACTCGTACAATAGGAATTATAATATACACATTGTACGGATTACGGATTACGAGTTACGGTTTACGCTTTATATATGGCAAAAACATCCGTTATTGCAAGGTCGAGAAAGAAGCCGAAGTTTATCACGCGAATCGTGCGGCGTTGTTTCCGTTGTGGACGCAAGCGCGGCTATATGCGCGCGTTTGATCTTTGCCGAATTTGTTTTAGAGAGCTTGCGGTACGCGGCGAACTTCCCGGAATTAAGAAGTCATCATGGTAACTTTGTAATCCGTGTAGCACAAGGACGTAGAGCGCAAGAAAAAGAAAAAACCAGTCCTTGCGTTATACGTTACATGTTACACGTTACACGAAATGGATCCCATTTCAGACATGTTAACAAGAATTCGCAATGCCCAGAGCTTGTCTCGGCGTCAAGTTTCCGTTCCGTATTCCGGCCTCAAAAACGAGATAGCGCGGGTACTGAAAGAAACAGGATTTATAGGGGACGCGGCAAAACGAGGCCGCCGCAACCGCCGCATGCTCGACATCATGCTTTCCTATGAAGCAGACGGCGCGAGCCGCATACGCGGCTTGCGCCGCGTGAGCAAACAGAGCAGGCGCATATACGCAGGGTCGCAGGAGTTGCGCCCTTCGCGCCGCAGTGCGCGCGGCATACGCATCGTCTCGACATCGCGCGGCGTGATGTCTTCGCCGGATGCGCGAAAAGCGCGCATAGGCGGCGAGGTGTTGTGTGAAGTATGGTAGGTCGCTACGCTCAAATGCAAAGTGCAAAATTCAAAATTTCGGTGTCCCGCCAGGGGCGGGACTATTTGAATCATCGCACGAAGTGCGATACCTGCACTTTGAATTTTTAACTTTTAACTTTGAACTTTCACTATGGGTCGTTTAGCAACAAAACCGATTATGGTACCTTCAGGCGTTGATGTCCGTATTGCCAACGGCGTTTTGACGGTGAAAGGAGTAAAGGGGGAGCTTACGCGCCGGGCGCCGCATGAAATATCTTTTACACTATCAGGCGATGGTCGGGAGGTTACCGTCTCTCCTACAGAGAAGACCAAAAACGTTTTACAGCTTCTTGGTACCACATATATTCATACGCGGAATATGATAAGCGGCGTGTCGGAAGGGTTTACAAAGACGCTTGAATTGGAAGGCGTGGGGTATCGCGCTTCGGTAGAAGACGGCAACCTTATTCTTTCTTTGGGTTATTCGCATCCGGTGCGGTACGCGCCGCCGCAAGGAATTGAACTTGCAGCCGAAAAAAACACTATTCGCGTCTCCGGTATAGATAAAGAAGCAGTGGGACAGGCAGCTGCCGCGATCCGCGCGTTCCGGGAGCCGGAACCCTATAAAGGAAAAGGCATTCGGTATCAAGGAGAACATATCACGCGTAAACAAGGGAAGAAAGCGGGAGTCGGATAATAAAGTGTAAAGTGCAAAGTGAAAAATTGTGGAAAGAAATATTTTTGCGCAGCAAAAATATTTCCTCATTAATTATATGATATCAAAGCAAAAACAATTACACAGACGGCACAAGCGGGTGAGAGCAAAAATCTCTGGAACAGCTATGCGCCCGCGCCTTTCAGTTGCGCGTTCCAATCGGTACGTGTATGCGCAGCTAATTGATGATACCGCCAGCCGCACCATGGTGGGCGTGCATAGTGTGAAACTTGCTGTTGCGGTACCTAAGAAAAAAGCAGTTTCGAAACAAGATTGGGCGCGGGAGACAGGTCGCGAGTTAGCGCGTCGCGCGCGGGAACAGGGCATCACGACGGCGGCATTTGATCGCGGCGGGTATCGCTATCATGGGCGCGTAAAGGCGCTTGCGGACGGGGCGCGGGAAGAGGGCCTTACATTTTAAATATGCGTAAAGGCAGAACACAAACAAAACAAAAACGGGAACGGCCGGAGTTTGAACAGAAACTCATTGATTTGCGGCGCGTGTCGCGCGTGGTTGCCGGCGGACGCCGGTTTAGCTTTCGCGCTTCTTTGGTAATAGGCGATCGCAAAGGAAATGTGGGGTTCGCGTCGGCAAAGGGGGCGGATACGGCCATGTCAATTGAAAAAGCCTATCGTCAAGCGCGTAAGTTTATGATGCGCGTGCCGCTTACAAAAGAGGGTTCTATTCCTCACGAAGTAACTGCCAAACATGCGGGATCGCAGATTTTGTTGAAGCCTGCGCGGCAGGGAAGAGGCGTTATGGCGGGCGGACCCGTGCGTATCGTATGCGACCTTGCTGGCATTCAGGACGTTACGGGAAAAATAATTTCACGTTCAACCAATAAGCTGAATAATGCGCTTGCTACGATGAAAGCGTTACAGAAATTAAAATCATAGGTAGAAGGTAATCAATGTAACTCGTAATCCGTAACTCGTAACTCGTACAAAAAGAAAAGTATTAAAAACTTCCAATGTACGGATTACGAGTTACGGATTACTGCTTTTATGCAACTTCACACGTTACATGTTCCTAAAGGTAAGAAAGCCAAACGTATCGGCCGCGGCGGCAAACGCGGCACGTATTCGGGCCGCGGCATCAAGGGCCAGAAAGCGCGTTCCGGCCGTCGCATCCGACCGCAGATGCGCGATACGCTCAAAAAAATACCGAAAAAACGCGGCTATCGGTTTACAGCTTTTCGCGCAAAACCATTCGGCATTAATCTCGAAATACTCGAACGCCATTACGCGGCGGGCGAGACGGTTTCTCTGGCAACACTGTTGGAAAAAGGCCTTTTGAAAAAACAAGGTGGCAAAATGCCTGCTGTTAAAATATTGGGGAATGGAGAGATTACAAAGAAGTTTACGATAGAGGGATGCGATATGTCAGCGGCGGCTAGGGAGAAAGTTGAGAAAGCGGGCGGAAATATAGCAGGGACTCGTAATCTGTAACTCGTAACTCGTACAAAATGTACGGATTACGGATTACGGATTACGGATTACGTTATGCAAAAAATCCTTCAAATATTCAAAGACCCCGATCTCCGCAAACGCATCTTATTCATGCTGGGCATTTTGGTCGCGTTCCGGTTTGCAGCAACGGTGCCAATTCCGGGCGTGGATTTGGCGCAGCTTCAGGCATACCTTTCCGGAAACCAACTTCTGGGTCTTTTAAACATTTTCTCCGGCGGGGGGCTTGATAATCTTTCCATCATGATGCTTGGTTTGGGGCCGTACATAACGGGTTCCATCATCATGCAGTTGATGACGATCGTATTCCCGCAGCTCAAAGAAATGTACCAGGAAGCGGGAGAAGCGGGCCGGCAGAAGTTTAATCAATATTCACGGCTTCTTACGGTGCCGCTTGCGATATTGCAAGGATACGGGCTTTTGACGCTTCTTGCCCGACAGGGCGTGCTTGGTGACATTGGGTTTTTTGGCATGATGAGCAATGTTATAATCGTGACGGCAGGCGCCTTGTTTTTAATGTGGCTTGGCGAGCTAATATCCGAATATGGCATTGGCAACGGCGTATCCATCATGATTTTCGCGGGCATTGTAGCGGGCGTACCGTCAAGCATTCAGCAATCATTGGTTTCGTTTGACAGCTCACAAGTTCCCGTATTTGCCGCGTTCGTGGTACTTGCCGTTTTTGTTATTGCAGCAATAGTATTTATCACCGAGGGAGAACGACCGGTTCCGGTCTCCTACACGAAGCGCGTGCGGGGCATGCGGATGTATGGCGGGTTTTCCACATACCTGCCGCTTCGGGTAAATCAGGCAGGCGTTATTCCTATTATTTTCGCGCTTTCCATTTTACTATTCCCGCAAATGTTTGCCGGGTTTCTTGCCGGCTCTTCCAACGCGTTTATGCGCGGCATTGCGGATGTATTTCTGAATTTTTCCCAAAATTTGATGCTCTACGGCGCGGCATACTTTGTTTTAGTATTCTTCTTTACGTATTTTTATACGGCCGTTACGTTTGATCCGGATAACATTTCCAACAATCTTCAGAAGAGCGGCGGTTTTGTGCCGGGCATCCGTCCCGGCCGTCCCACTGCGGATTATCTAGGTAACGTAATCAGCCGCATTACGCTGGTGGGCGCGGCGTTTCTTGGTCTTGTTGCGGTGTTGCCGTTTATTGTGCAGGCGGCAACCGGTATTGTCGCGTTAACCTTGGGCGGCACGGCGCTGCTGATTGTGGTATCCGTGGTGCTGGAATTCATGAAGCAGCTGCAAGGAAAGCTCGTGATGCGAGAGTATGAATAAAATGCAAAATGCAAAAATCAAAGTGCAAAATTTTGGTGTTCGCCTTGTCGCGAATTTTCTTTATATAATACAAACCATACGGTATTTGTTGTTCATAAGTTATGGAAAAACCGCTTAATGTATTTCTTTTGGGACGTTCTGGCTGTGGAAAAGGAACACAGGTTAAGCTTCTAAAAGAGAAGTTGTTAGCAAATCAAAAAGTTTATACCAGTTCCACTGGCGACTTATTGCGCGAATTGGAACAGCAGCAGACGGATGTTGGTATTCATTTGCATGGCGTATTGGCACGCGGAGGGTTGGCGCCGAAAGCTTTGGCGGTTTCTATGTGGTTGCATAAAATGGCATGGAGCTTACAGAATGATGAAGGCATGCTTTTTGAAGGGTCTCCGCGCAGCGTATGGGAAGCGCAGGGGTTGGATGAGGTGCTTGCATTCCTGGAACGTGATGAGTATGCGCATGTAATTTACATAGATGTTTCTGCAGAAGAGGTAAAGCGGCGGTTAATCGCGCGCGGACGGCAAGATGATACGGAAGCATCTATCAGCAGCCGCCTTGCTTTTTTTGAACAGGACGTAAAGCCGGTTATAGAACATTATCGGGCAAAAGGCATGCTCATTGAAGTAAACGGCGAGCAGAGCGTGGAGCAGGTGCATGAGGATATTGTGCAATTGCTTGGTTTGTCAAACACTTAGTGTCTGACAATCTGGTATTGGTATGGCAATAGTTAAAACTGAAAAAGAAATAAAGGTATTGGCCGAAGGCGGCAAGCGATTGGCGGAGATATTGCGGAAAGTCGCCGATGCCGCACAAGCAGGCGTTACTACCAAAGAATTAGACGCTCTCGCCGAGCGCCTTATTTTATTTTCCGGGGGTACACCGTCTTTCAAGGGTTATAATGCATTCGGCGCGCGCTCTGCATATCCGGCGTCTTTATGCACATCCATAAACGATGAGGTGGTGCATGGCATTCCGTCGGAAAAGCGTGTATTAAAAGAAGGCGATATAATCGGGCTTGATATCGGCATGAAGTATAGCGGATTGTACACGGACACGGCCATAACCGTAGGAGTCGGTGCGATTGATGCCGATTCCAAAAAACTCATGGATGTTACGCGTGCCGCATTGGCCGCGGGTATTTTGCAGGTCCGCGCGGGCGGGTACACGGGCGATATCGGGGAAGCGGTACAGGCGTATGTGGAGGACTATGGCTTCGGCATAGTGCGGGAACTGGTAGGGCACGGTGTGGGACACAAAGTGCACGAGGAGCCGGAGATTCCGAATTTCGGGAAACGGGGACACGGTGTTTTATTGAAAGAGGGAATGGTGCTTGCTATAGAACCTATGGTAACGGCCGGAAGTTTCCGCCTGCATCTTGACGAGGATGAATGGACCTGGCGCACGCAGGACGGCACGCGCGCGGCGCACTTTGAGCACACGATAGTTGTAACGAAAAACAGCGCGCGCGTGTTGACTGAAATATAGGTTCTTGGTATTCTCCATATAAATTTGTCGCACAAAAGGAGATATTGTGAACATAGTGCTTTTAAAGTCGGGGTTGCCCGCATTGAAATCTGTAAGGAAACAAGGGAGAAAAAGGCTGTGCCGCTTCTGCGGCCGTATAGTTCCGAAGAGTGCATACAGCCAGCTTATGGCTCAAGAGGAACGCCGGCTCAACGGCCAAACGCATCAAAATTATTGGTAGCACACAGCACGGCCGCGCAATTTTTCCGGAGGATGCGCGGCTTTTTTGTTTTCGCAAGTCGGTCGTAATGAATAAATGGATGCTCGTGGATGCGCCCGGACTCGAAGTAGCTCAAAAGCAACGGGGTTGCTTTTGAGGCAGAGGTTTATCTCTGCGTACTTACAGCACTCAATCAGCATGAGTAATTGGAAATATGGTGGGCATGGATGGATTTGAACCATCGACCCCAGACTTATAAGGTCTGTGCTCTAACCGCTGAGCTACATGCCCTCATTGTTGCCGATTATACCATACATCATTTGACAGGGAAAGCGACATACGGTAGAGTTATAGCAAAATTTCTGATAAGGAGAGTTATATGGAACCGAGAGATGTTTTTGTAAATAGTTGGATTGCGCGGGGGGTTGTTGATTGGCGGATTTCGTTGAACAGATTGACGAGCGCATGTTTATTTGGTATCTATACTGAAAGACAATCGCATAAACATTCATTAACAATTCAACACTATTTCAGAAAGGAGTAGCTATGAGCTTGCAACCTTATGTTGGTGCAGAAGTAATGGAAAAGGCGTCTCCGGCGGCGCCGGAGAACGGGCTGATCGGACTTTCGGAGTTTGAGCAGATCATTTCGGATGATCGAGCAAACCGCCAAGACAAGAAATGGCGGGGATCGCTTCTTAAGTACTTAAGACTTGTTAAAGAAAATCCTGCCCTGCCCCGCTTGGCACACAGCCGCTTCTACGATATGGTCACCTCCCAAGGCATGCACGAGATTACGGAGTCCGATGACCCGCGGGTCAAGCGGCTGTACAAGGATGAGTCCCTGAAGGTCTACAACTTTTTCAAGGACGAGTTCTTCGGCATCGAGCGTACCATCTCCCAAATTGTGCGCTACCTTCACTCGGCTTCGCTGAAGGGCGAGGAGAGCCGTCAGGTGCTCTACCTCATGGGCCCAGTCGGCTCGGGCAAAAGCTCCCTGGTTGAGAAAATCCAGCGAGGGCTTGAAGCCACCGAGCCGGTCTATGCGATCGAAGGCTGTCCAATGTTCGAGGAGCCGCTGCATCTTATTCCCCGCCATCTGCGGAGGGAATTTGAAAAGATGCTGGGCGTGCATATCGAAGGCGACCTGTGTCCGACGTGCCGCTTCCGGCTGAAGGAAGAGTTTGGGGCGCGCTATGAAGAATTCCCGGTGGCAACCGTGGAGTTCTCCAAACGCAATCGCAGGGGCATTGGTGTCGTTCCGCCGGTTGATCCGAACAACCAGGATACGTCGGTGCTGATCGGCTCAGAAGACATCTCCAAACTGGATAAGTATTCTGAGGGTGACCCGCGGGTCCTCGAACTCAATGGCGCCTTCAACGTGGGCAACCGTGGCGTGGTTGAGTTTATCGAGGTCTTTAAGAACGAGACCGAGTACCTGCACGCCATGATCACGGCCACCCAGGAAAAATTCGTTCCGGCCCCGGGGCGGCACGGCACTGTCTATGTGGATACGGTCATCGTGGCGCACTCAAACGAGGCCGAGTGGCAGAAATTTAAGGCTGACCATACCAACGAGGCCATTCTGGACCGTATCGTAGTGATCAAAGTCCCGTACAATCTCCGCCTGTCTGAAGAGGTGAAGATCTATCAGAAGATCCTGCGGAACTCCGACTTTCGGGCCCATGTTGCCCCGCACACCTTAGAGATGGCCTCGATGTTTGCGGTGTTGTCGCGCCTCGAGCCAACGCCGAAGTGTGATCTCATGACCAAACTCCGGCTGTATAGCGGGGAAGAGGTGGTCGAGAAGGGACGCACCAAGAAGATCAACGTGGAAGAGCTGCGCGAAGAAGCCAAGCGTGAAGGCATGACCGGCATCTCGACGCGCTTCATTATGAAAGCCCTCGACAATGCCCTCTCGGAGTCCGGTCGCTGCATCAATCCGATCAACGTGCGCGAAGCGCTGATTAGCATGGTCAAGGATCAGGACATTCCCGACGACATGCGTAAGCAATATCTGGAATTTCTCCAAGACACCTTGCACAAGGAGTATCTCGAACTCCTGGAGAAGGAGATTACCAAGGCTTTTGTGTACTCGTACCAGGAGCAAGCGGAGGCTCTGTTCCAAAACTATCTGGACCATGCCGAGGCCTACGTTAATAAAACCAAGGTGAAGGACCACAATACCCGCGAGGAACTGCAGCCGGATGAGGGGTTCCTCAAATCGGTAGAAGAACAGATCGCTATTATTGGCTCAGCCGCGGATGGATTCCGGCAGGAGGTCATCGCCTACCTGTGGGCGTCGTCCCGACGAGGGGAGAGGGTCTCGTACCATAGTTATGAACCACTCAAAGAGGCGATCGAGAAGAAGCTCATGAGCTCGGTCCGTGACATCAGTCGCATTATCACGAAAGCGCGAACCCGGGACGTCGAGCAGACGGACAAATACAACACGATGGTCCAGAACTTGCTCGACAATGGCTATTGCGAATATTGTGTAGACGTCGTGCTGAAGTATGCAGCAAATAATCTGTGGAAAGATTAACATGGAAACCGGATGTCCAAAAGGACATACGGTTTCCAAATGGCTGTTTGTTGTAGGTAGAACTTTGAAGCCGTGAAGCCGTCCAGTATGCATACTGGACGGCATTTTCTTTTTGTCCCATTAGAAATGAAATTGTTGCTTTCTTACGGGATTTGTGGTTTAGTAGAGGCGACAAGAACTTTGAGAAAGGAGTCTCTTATGGTTACAATAGAAACCATTTTCCGTCCGTATTCCCCATCTGACGCGCTGCGATCTGATCGGAGCGCAGGTGACCGCAAGCGCCACCGGCAGAAGGTCCGCGAGGCGGTTCGTGAGAACATTGCTGATATCATCTCGGAAGAGTCAATCATTGGCAAAGACAAGAACAAAATTATTAAAGTCCCAATCCGGGGCGTCAAAGAATACCGCTTTGTTTACGGTGAGAACGCGCCCGCCGCGGGGCAGGGCGATGGCAACTCCCGGCCCGGCCAGGTGGTTGGAAAGGTTGATAAGAAGCAAGGACCCGGGCAGGACATGGCGGGTGACCAGCCGGGAGTAGACTACTACGAAACCGACGTTACGTTGGAAGAATTGACTGAGATTCTGTTTGAAAATCTGGAACTCCCCGACATGGAACGCAAAATCTTGCGCGAGGTGCTGTCCGAGCGCATGAGCAAGCGGAAAGGGTACCGAAAGGCGGGGATTCGCATCCGGCTCGACAAGAGGCGGACAGTAAAGAAGCGCATCAGGCGGCAGCTCGCCGTCAGCAGGGGAGAGTTAGGCGCGGAGTCAGCAGAAAATCCTGAAGACACGGAAGAGCGATTCCCGTTCCACAAGGATGACATGGTCTACCGTCACCTCATCGAGAATGTGCGGCCAGAATCGAATGCGGTGGTGATCTGCATTATGGATACCTCTGGCTCTATGGACACGATGAAGAAGTACCTGGCCCGCAGCTTTTTCTTCCTCCTCTATCAATTCGTGAACGCGATGTACCGGAATGTGGAGCGCGTCTTCATCGCCCATCACACCGAGGGTCGCGAGGTCACGGAGGAAGAATTCTTCCACAAAGGGGAGTCGGGCGGCACGTTTATCTCCTCCGGCTATACCAAAGCTTTGGAGATCATTCAGGAGCGATACCATCCGACGCTGTGGAACGTCTACGCCTTTCACTGTTCAGACGGGGACAATTTCGAGTCTGACAATCCTGCAACCCTCAAGGCGGCGCGGCAACTGTGCGAGATGTGTAACCTCTTCGGCTACGGTGAAATTAAACCCTTGGGCTCGCGTTTCTACGAGAGCTCCATGCTTACTATCTTTAAGAGTTTGGAGGCGGATAATTTCCAAACGGTCCTCATTGAACGAAAGGAAGATATCTGGCCGCAGTTTAAGGCGCTTTTGGCAAAAGAGCGGCCGGAGAAACAACCGCCGCAAGCGGCGTAGATCTCAGCACGCAAGCGTCCCGGGCGCCTATTGGCCGACCGGGACACTTAAACTACCCGATAGGAAAGGAGCACAATATGTCAGAATGGCAAATAAAAGATCTGGAGTACTGGGACGCAAAGATCCGCGAGAAAGTCGAGGAGTTCGGCCTCTCGTGTTATCCCCAGGAGTTTGAAGTGTGCGACCATTTTCAAATGCTTGGCTACATGGCCTACTCAGGCATGCCCTCGCATTACCCGCATTGGTCGTACGGGAAGAGTTACGAGAAACTCAAGACCATGTATGACTATGGGGTATCCGGTCTCCCCTACGAAATGGTCATCAACTCCAGTCCCGCACTCGCTTACCTGATGCGTGATAACTCACTGTGTTTACAAGTCCTCACGGTTGCGCATGTGTACGGGCATAATGACTTCTTCAAAAATAACTTCACCTTCAAGAGCACGCGCGCTGAGCTGATGCTGAACTTGTTTAAGATTCACGCCGACCGGATACGGAGTTACGAGGAGGATCCCTCGATTGGGATTACCAAGGTGGAAAGAATACTCGATGCGGCGCGTGCGCTGTCCCTCCAGTGTCGGCGCAACCTGGCGCTCAAAAGGCTCTCGCCCGAAGAAGAACAGCAACGCTTGCTTGAGGCGGCCGAGCCGGCGCCCGATCCGTTTCGGCGGGTGCACAAGCGGCACGAGTACACCCAGCCCGACCTCCATAAGGTCCCGCTCTCACCGGAGGACGACCTGCTCCTGTTCATTCGTGACCACAATCCCTATCTGAGCGAATGGGAAAAGGATTTGCTCACCATCGTGCATGAGGAATCCCAGTACTTCATTCCCCAAATTGAGACCAAGATTATGAATGAGGGCTGGGCCAGCTATTGGCACCGCGAGATCCTCAACAACCTCCAGCTGCCGCAGGGACTGCATTTGGAATTCCTGATCCGGCATAACCAAGTGGTCCGCCCCTTTCCCCGTGGCCTCAATCCGTACTACTTAGGGCTGAGGGTTTGGGATGACATCAAACGCCGCCACGACGAGCCGACGCGTGAAGAACTCGAGAAATACGGCACGCCGACCAAAACTGGGACACAGGCGATTTTCGACGCACGTGAGGTGGATCGTGATGTCTCGTTCTTGCGCCGCTTTCTGACTGAAGAGTTGATGCGTGAGATGGATATGTTCCAGTACGAGCCCAAGGGAGAGGATTTAGTTATCTCCCATGTTTCAGACGAGGAAGGATGGAAGCAGGTCAAAGAGACATTATTGGCGAGTGTTGGCATGGGGACGATCCCAGTCATTAAGATAGAAGATGCTGACCATGCTGGCAACAGGACCCTTTACATGAAGCATTACCATGACGGCCGAGACTTGCAGCTCGAATATGCTGAGAAGACCTTGGCTTATCTCCAACAGTTGTGGGGGCATGAAGTCCTCCTGGAAACCGTCGTCAATGGAAAAAAAGCCTTGCTCTCGTACAGTGACAAAGGTTTTGCCACAAATCCGCTGAAATAAAGGAAAGCAACCTTGCTTTCCTGTCACCGTCCTGCTATACAACGAGCAGGACTTTTTCTTTGAGAGGAGTAGATTATGAATACAGAAGAAAGAATTAAACGCGTGCAAGAATGGCTTCACAAAGTTACAGGACTCGAGGAGCAAGCGGGCGGCACGGTAGGATGGCTGATTGCAAGAGCCGCGGAGGATCCTGCATATCTTGCCCGGGCCGGAAGGAAAGTATGGAGTGCGCTGCACGGTTTGTTGGATGGATCTGGACCGGTGCTATTACGGAACTTACCGGCTCCGTTAGGGTGGTTGTACGAAGATCAGCCGGAACGCATGCGGAAGTATCCGTTGTTTGCGGAATTTTACGGGGTTGACGAGTCATTGGCTCAAGTAGGGAACTTTTTTGAACGCGCAGACGGAGGGCACGAAGAAGAGCGGCAGGCATTTTGGCTTTGGGGACCCCCGGGAGGCGGCAAGACATCGATCGCACGTACGATATGTGAGCGGTTGGAAGATTTTACGTTTTGGACAGTCAAGGGATGCGAATATCATGAGCATCCGTTGCACATGGTTCCCAAACGGCAACGTTCCCCTCTCTTCGATGTGTTTTATCCATTTGATGGGAGTCCCTGCCCGGAGTGCTGGCGGTGTTTGCAGAATGAACTTCCTTATGATAAGCGTTGGTGGACTATGCCGGTGCAAGAACTTTCATATTCAGAAGGAGCTGCTTGCGGCATCGCATTTGTGGATCACCGTGTTGCGGATCAAAAAGGCCAGTCCTTGCCGGAAGAATGGATTCAAGCTCTGCAAAAGGAGGCAAATGGAGGGGTATTGATAGTACAGTGCACAAAAGAAGCGCAGCCCGGGGCATTCCTTGAATTAGTGGGGGAAGTGATCCAGTCGCGGCGCATGAATATAAAAGAAAGCGCGGCGCGCGTTTGTCTGGATATGGCCGTTATCTTTCTGGCAAACCAGAGTGTTTCTGAATATAAAAGCGGGGATACGGCGTTTCGAAATCGTGCGCGGGAATGCGTACTTCCACTCGTGGTTTCACCGCGCGCGGAAAAACAGGTGGTTGAAAAACTCAACCGGCATCTGGCGCATACGCATCATTTTATGCCGCATGTGGAAGACGCGTTGAATATATTCGTGTGTTCCTCGCGTTTGCGGGACAGCGGTACGCCTCTGGCATCCATGCTTTTAAAGCGGCTCAATTTGTATGATGGATCTTTCGTGGAAGAAGCCGGCACGGCCTTACCCCTGTATCGCACGCGGAAACAAATGCGCCAGCAATACGTATCCGACGGCATGCTGCATGCCATGTCTATTCGCTCGGCTCTCAAAATGCGGAGCATTGCGGGCGAGCTGTGCGAAGACGGATGTGTTACTATCATTGACGCGCTGGCTGCCGCTCAAAAACAGCTGGAGTCAGAAAATCTTTCGGGGGATGCAAATTCGTTTCCGAAGCGGTTCCTGGAAGACAGCGGCGCAGACGTGGAAGTCGGAGGCAAAAAGATATCGATATCCCAGCTTGAGGCGCTTGTGTATCAAAAGGCTGTTCAACGCGATATTGTATCGGCGTGGGTAGGGCCGGAATTGTTTCAAAAGAACATGGCCGTTTTGCAGAAAAAATACCTTGACCATGCGGGCGCCTATAAAAACATGGCATTGAGCGATGGCTTCGTTGACAAGGAGCGGGAAGAGCGGATAGATGAGCAATTTCTCCGCAGGGTAGAAGGTCTTGCGGGTATTGAAAAAGCAAAAGAAGACGCATTTCGACAGGAGGTATGTCAATTCTTTTCGCAACTTGAAAGACGGGGCATTTCAGTTGCATTGTCTGATATACCGGTCTTGGAGATGGCATTGTGGAAAGAAGCTGCCGCGCCACCTTTATTACAGATACAAGTCGCGTTTGGAATAACTCCGATGGATAACCGTGATCCGGAAAAAGAAAAAAAGCAGGTTGAAAATCTTGAAAAAAATCTGCTTGGCATGGGATATCAGCCCTGCTGCGTGCTCAAGCTATTGGGCAATAGGCGAACCAGCGGGTATATCCGCCGGATGAATCTGAAATTATAGTACGCCTTCCGGAAGCTCATCCGAGCTTCCGGTTTTTCTTTTTTAAAATCTTTGCTACCATACATGTGGAGGTGAACCATGAAGCGTTTATTTCTTGGTACCGGTGATTTGCAGCAGGTCGTGCTGCGTTCTGTTTTTTTCGGGTCTCCGCTTGTTGTTGTTGCTCCTGTGGAGTCGCCTCGTCAGACGTATTTGCAGATAGAAGGGCCGGAGTATCACCTTGCCTTTTTGTATCCGCATCTCGTAATGCTGGTAAAACAGTCGCCGTATGATTTTTCAGGTGCTCATGGCACGTGGATAGGCGTTGAAGGCGCCGAACATACCGGCAAACTGTCCCTTTTCTACCGCCACGGAGATTCGTTTGAAGACCGCGTGCAGCTGCTGGAGCATCATTTCCGGTGTGACATTGCGTTTTACCGCAATATAAGGCTTGCGGACGTATCTTTTATAGACGTAATCTGTGGAGGCAGAAGATGGCTGTATAATGAGGTGGTCAGTTTGCCGGAGGAGTTGGAGGAAAACGGCTCCATTGAATTTCCGCGATTGCGGCTGGCGTAGCAACAACCTCCGGAAGGCAATCTTCCGGAGATTTTTCTTTTTACGCGCGGAATGTTACAACAACAGAGTGGAATCTCATGCAAATACATATTTACATATCGGCAGCGCGGCTGATCTTTCCGGTGCGGACAGGCGTCTGTACCGGTTTTTTGAGATGCTGCCGGGTCTGCTTAGTTGGGGCACGCTTTTGGGCGTGGTGCTTGCTTCGTGGCTCGTACCCGTGTGGGCGGCGGTGTTTATAATTATCTTTGATCTGTATTGGGTGGTAAAAACAGTGTTTCTCTCACTTCATTTGCGCGGCAACCACCGGCGCTTAAAACAGCATATAGCCGTGGATTGGGAAAAGAAATTACGAGTTACGAGTTACGAGTTACGAGTTACGGAAATATACCAACTCGTACTCTTACCCTTTTACAACGAGCCTGCGGATGTTATTCGCGGTACGCTGCAAGCGCTCAAGGTATCCCGGTGGCCGAAAGAGCGCATGTTTATTGTTCTTGCCGCCGAAGAACGCGCGGGGGAAGCGGCGCAGGAGGCGGCGCGGCGGATGCAAACGGAGTTTGGTGATTCATTCGGTGCATTTTTCATCACTACGCATCCGGCGGGCGTGTCGGGCGAAATGCCCGGCAAAGGGTCCAACATCGCCCATGCCGCTCGTATTGCAACGCGGGGACTTATTGATGCCGGGACTATTCCTTATGAGCATGTGTTGGTGTCGGCGTTTGATATTGATACGCGCGTGTATCCTGATTACTTCTTGTGCCTTACCTGGCATTTTCTTACGGCCGAACATCCGCATCATTCATCTTTTCAGCCGGTGCCGGTGTATAATAATAATATGTGGGAGGCGGGCGCATTGAGCCGTGTGGTGGCAACGAGCGGCACCTTTTGGCAGATGATGCAGCAGGAACGGCCCGAACGCCTCTCCACGTTTTCATCGCACTCCATGAGTTTGCGCTCTCTTGCAGATGTAGGGTTTTGGCAGAAAAACATTGTTTCGGAGGACTCGCGCATTTTCTGGAACCATCTCTTGCGCTACGATGGCGATTACCGCGTGGTCCCGTTATCGTATCCGGTTTCGTTAGACGCCAACATAGGCAGAAGTTTTTGGGAGACCGTAAAGCAGGTGTACCGGCAGCAGCGCCGGTGGACGTGGGGCGTGGAAAATGTGCCCTACCTTCTATTTGGATTTGTAAAAAACAAGGCGATACCGTTCCGCATAAAAGCACGCGTTATCGCTACGCAGCTGGAAGGGTTTTGGAGCCTGGCTACGAACCCGCTTTTGATTTTTATGCTTGGGTGGCTGCCGTTGTGGCTAGGCGGCCAGGAGTTTAACACTACGCTTCTGTCTCATAACCTGCCACGCATAACGCGCACGTTGATGACACTCGCCATGACGGGGCTCATCGGATCCGCGCTTATCTCGCTCTCACTTCTTCCGCCGCGCCCGCGGCGCTATGGCTTTGTGCGTAGTATGGGCATGGTGCTTCAATGGCTGCTGGTTCCCGTAACTATAACCGTATTCGGCGCGATTCCCGGGCTGGAAGCGCAGACCAGGCTTATGCGGGGCGGACGGTGGCGGCTGGGGTTTTGGGTGACACCTAAGCATCGCGTCCGCGATACATAATAGTTCAAAGTTAAAAGTTAAAAGTTCAAAGTGATAGTATCGCACTTCGTGCGATTATTATATGTCGCGAAGCGACACCAAAACTTTGAACTTTGAACTTTTAACTTTGAATTTACTCAAGGTGTATTCCTTTCTCCCCCAACTGATCCACGCGTTCCTTAAGCAATGGATATGCATTAAGCTCCGGATCTTCCTCAATAATCTTCTTTGCTTCTTCGCGCGCGGCTTCTACCATTTTTAAGTTTTTAAGCGCCTCCATACCCAGGTCGGAAATGCCCCATTGCGACAAACCGGAAAGCTCCCCGGGACCGCGTAGCTGCAAATCGTATTCGGCAAGCTCGAAACCGTTTTTTGCCTTTATCAGTGCGGCCAGACGCTCGTGTGTTTTTGGATTGCGCGAATCCGTGAATACAAAGCAATACGCCTGTTGGCCCGCCCGCCCCACGCGTCCGCGGAACTGATGGAGCGAAGCCAAGCCGAAGCGTTCCGCGCCTTCTATCATCATCACGGAGGCGTCGGGAATGTCCATGCCTACTTCTATCACGGACGTGGAAACCAATATATGCGTATTTTTCTCGCGAAAGGCGTGTATGATATCCTCTTTTTCTTTTGGTTTTTGTTTGCCGTGGAGCATGGCAACGTTGAGATCCGGAAAAATTACTTCTGAGAGTTTTTTGTATTCCGTTGTAACAGATTTTGTTTCCTTCCGTTTTTCACCCGCCTGCCGAACCCGCCGTGGCTTGGCAGACATGGCGGGCAGGTCGTCATCATTGTGTTCTTCTATACGCGGGCATATCACGAACGCTTGCCCGCCATCCCGTATGTTTTTGCGAATAAACTCATACGCTTGCTCTCGTTTTTCAGGCGGCACTATGGCGGTAATTTGTTTTTTGCGTCCGGGCGGCAGCTCGTCCAAGAGCGAGAGGTCAAGGTCGCCATAGAGGGTGAGCGCTAACGTGCGGGGAATGGGCGTTGCGGTCATAGACAACATGTGCGGCATGTATCTATTTTTTTCTGCGTCAATCTGCGTTGCCTTCTGTGTTGATCTGCGAACCAGCGCTTTACGTTGGTTCGTGCCAAAGCGATGCTGTTCGTCCACAATCGCAAGCGCCAAGTTTTTGCATTGTATCTCTTCTTCCAGAATTGCATGCGTGCCCAAGAGAACGGATACCGTTCCGTCGCGCGTCCATGAGAGAAGCTGGCTGCGGGAAATATGCGTCG
>Ga0114944_1000092_pt1 | contig 22009 bp, 34 predicted proteins | sample OV2TP2_FD_89582 | JGI IMG/M metagenome (GOLD analysis project Ga0114944, IMG submission 89582) | Hot spring microbial communities from Beatty, Nevada to study Microbial Dark Matter (Phase II) - OV2 TP2 | ecosystem: Environmental > Aquatic > Thermal springs > Hot (42-90C) | place: USA: Beatty... | reverse complement strand
TGCTAAAGGTGGGCGAGGCCCAGTTCGTAGACGTCTCCGCTCAGACCGCTATGGTCTGGACCATGTTGCATGGGAGGGCCGCCCACGCCATCCAGGGCTCCGACTTCAACCGCGGTGGTTCCGCCCTGCAGCTCGGTCCCATCACAGTGCCGCTAGTGCACGAGTGCGTCGACGGCTACGTGGTGCTGCTTCCCAGCGGCTCCGTGATGTCTAAGATGGTGCGCTGGCTGGTTGAGGAAAGTATAGTGCCTGGAGAGTGGATAGACGGCGAGGACTGGCCCACGTATGAGAGACGCCTGTTACAGCGGGAGCCGATGCGTTACGGCCTGTATGAGGTGGTGGACGCTATTCAGCGCTTCGTCCGGAGCCACACCAAAGGGGAACTGCTGGAGAGAGGGCTTCGTGAGGGCGTCACCGTCGCTCCCGTGAGCACGATGGAGGACCTGGCGCGCTTTCGCCATCTCGAGGAGCGGGGCTACTGGCTTATGGCACCCCTGCCGGACAGTCGCCAGGTAAAGGTGCCTGGTCTCTTCGCTCGCCTGACGGAGACGCCGATGGGGGTTCGCCGATGGGCTCCCAGGCTGGGCCAGCACAACCATGAGGTACTGGGAGGGATGCTTGGCCTCTCCACGGACGAGACCGCCGCTGCCTGTGGTAAGACAGCATAAAGCGTCTTCCCTCACCCCGACCTACGGCCACCCCTCTCCCACTGGGAGAGGGGCCGGGGGTGAGGTCTCAAGGAGGTATCCATGCCAGACCAGCTACCGTTTGAGGGTCTCAAGATTGCCGACTTCTCCTGGGTTTGGGTAGGCCCTACTACCGCCAAGTATCTGGCAGACCACGGCGCGACGGTGGTGCGGGTAGAGAGCGAGAGCCGACCGGACATCGTGCGCGCCGTGGGCCCCTTCAAAGACAACGTGCCCGGCCCAAACCGCACCCACGGCTTCGGCGATTTCAACACCTCCAAGCTCGGCTTGTCGCTGGACCTGAAGAACCCGTTGGGGATGGCCGTCGCCCGCCGCCTCATTGCCTGGGCGGATGTGTACATGGAGAGCTTCACACCGGGGACCATGACTGAGCTAGGCATCGGCTACGACACCGCCCGCTCGCTGAACCCCTCGATAATCATGGTAAGCACTTGTCTGATGGGCCAGACCGGCCCCGCTGCGGCTTTTGCTGGCTACGGGTTTCATGCTGGCGCCATCGCTGGCTTCTACGAGATAACGGGCTGGCCGGACCTGCCCCCCGATGGCCCCTGGACGGCCTACACCGATGGCGTGGCACCTCGCTTTTTGGCGGCGACCATCATGGCCGCCCTTGACCACCGCCGAAGGACGGGCCAGGGCCAGCACATAGATGCCTCCCAGATGGAGATGTCACTGCACTTCCTGGCTCCCCAGATCATTGACTATAACGTCAGTGGACGAACGGTGACCCGGGCTGGCAACCGGTCTGAAACGGCGGCCCCTCATGGTGCCTACCCATGCAGCGGCAATGACCAATGGTGCGCCGTAGCCGTCGAGAGTGACGACCAGTGGGAAGCCCTGCGTAGCGCCATGAGTGACCCTGCCTGGGCCCGCGATAGCAGATTTCAGACGGTGGAGGGCCGCCTCCGCCACCAGGACGAGATAGATCAACACCTCGGCGAGTGGACGAGGGACAAGACACCCCAGGAAGCCATGCGGCTCCTCCAGTCGGTGGGCGTGCCAGCGGGAGTGGTGCAGCGAAGCAGCGACCTGTTACGAGACCCCCAGATGGCGCACCGCCGTTTCTTCCGCTACATGGACCATCCGGAGATGGGGAACATCCCTTATAGCGGGCACCAGTTCCGCATCCTTGGCTACGACAGCGGGCCTCGCTTCCCGGCACCCCTTCTGGGCCAGCACACCGAGTACATCCTGCGTGAACTCCTGGGCATGTCAGACGAGGAGATCGCCGAGGCGGTGATAGCTGGGGCAATAGTCTGAGAGCATGTGTGAAACTCTACTGCACCCTGAAGGACGCAGCATATGCCTCACCCTTTAGAGTGGTGTCCTTTTCACACACCCTCTGAGGAGGGCTTTACCAGACGCCACTTGCTGTATATAATTGCCAGAGGCAATTTCATTTTATTAAGTAAGGAGGTTAGCTATGGCCGAACGCATGCTGATTTCCGCCGATTCTCACGTGAACGAGCCCGGCTACCTTTGGGTGGAACGAGTTGATAAGGAGTTCCGAGACCGCGCGCCACGGGTCGTGGAGAGCCCTCCGGGGCAGCGACCTGGCTCGTACTTGCTTCTGGAAGGTATCGCCCCCACCCATCTCGCCCAGGGAATGGGGGCCGGGAAAAAGCCCGAAGAGCTTCCCAGGTTCTTCCAGGAGTCCACCTACAAGGACGTCCGTCCGGGGGGATGGGACCCGTCAGAGCGGATAAAAGACATGGACATAGACGGGGTCGAGGCGGACGTCATCTATACCACCCTGGGATTCCGAATGTTCTGGTTCAAGGATGCCGCACTCCAGCGAGCTTGCTTCCGAGTTTACAACGACTGGTTGGCCGAGTACTGCTCCTACGCTCCAAACCGGCTTGCAGGCCTGGCCCTTATCTCCCTGTACGACATTGACGAAGGTGTTAAAGAGCTTCGCCGCTGCGCCAGGATGGGCCTGAGGGGGGCGATGGTCTGGTGCTCACCACCAGAGGACCGGCCCTATAGCTCCCCTATCTATGACCCCTTTTGGGCTGAGGCACAGGAGTCGAGCATACCTATAAGCCTCCATGCCATCACAGGGATGGGCCTGGAAAGCCGCCTGCCTATAAAGGAGCCCATAGACAGGTACGTTCGTTCTACCGTCCTCAGCCATGAGGTACAGCGGACGTTGACCGTCCTCATCTTCTCCGGAGTGCTGGAACGCTTCCCCAACCTGAAGTTCGTATCGGCAGAAAACGAGGTGGGCTGGCTGGGCTTCTTGCTACAAAAGCTGGACCAGGCACAGGATGAGTACCGCTACCTGTATCCCACGCCTCTGAAGCTGAAGGCCACCGAGTATTTCCGGCGGCAGGTATACGCCACCTTCATTGACGATGCGATGGGAGTGGCGAGCCGCCATTTTATCGGTGTGGACAACATCATGTGGTCCTCGGACTACCCCCACACGGTATCCACCTGGCCTAACTCCAGGCAAGTCGTTGAGCGCGATTTCAGAGGCGTGCCTGAGGACGAGAAGGAGAAGATCGTCAGAAGCAACGCCGCAATGCTCTATGGCTTCGACGTAGCTTAAAGAGCCAGCCAGTAGGGGCTCTGCATACTGTGCCCCTGCTCATCGGTGCACTAGAAATCTATCGCTTGGTGTACTGGTGGGCGCGGCGGGCACGCTTCAGGCCGTACTTTTTGCTCTCCTTGATCCTGGCGTCCCTGGTCAGAAGACCGTACTTGCGCAGAGGGGTCTTAAGGGCCTCATCGTAGACTGCCAGCGCCCTGGCTATACCATGTCGTACCGCCTGGGACTGGGACACTATTCCACCGCCCTGCACTGTGGCGATGACTCTGAACCTGTCCATAGAGTCGGTTACTTTCAGAGGTTCCTGCACAGCCGCCTGCCAGGAGATCCAGGTGAAGACCTCTTCCAGGGGCTTCCCGTTGATCTGAATCTGGCTGGCCGGGCCCCCCGTCTCTCCAGGGCCAAGGCGCAGGTACAGCCTCACTTTGGCGATAGAGGTTTTTCGCTTGCCGGTCCCGTAGTAGTATTGCTGCTGGGTAGTTTCCTGCACCAAGTGGGTACTTCCTCCCTTCGGCACGATATGGAGTGACCTGGGCTAACCCCTCACCCACCCCTGAGGCTTTTCCTGAAGCCACCCCAGAACTCTCCAGGACACCGCAGCCTTCAGGCTGCGGCATGACACACCCGCCTTCAGGTGGGGGTAGAAGGCGAAGGAACCTCAGCCTGAGGACTCGGCTTGATCTGGGCCTGGTGGGGATGCGAATCCCCTCGGTAGACCTTCAGTCGCTTGAGCATATCCCTGCCGAGCTTGGTCCTGGGTAACATGCCCTTTACAGCCATCTCTATCACTCGCTCCGGGTGCGTCGCTAACATATCCCGAAGGCTAAAGGTCCTCATGTTTCCGATGTAGCCACTGTGACGGTAGTAAGTTTTCTGAGTCAGCTTCTTACCGGTGACCCTTATCCTGGAGGCGTTTAACACCACCACATAGTCTCCCGTGAGGACATGGGGTGTGTAGATGGGCTTATCTTTACCCTGAAGGGTCATGGAGATACGAGACGCTAACCTGCCCAGTGTCTGGCCGGTGGCGTCTATCACCCGCCAATCAGGTGTGACTTCCGATGCCTTCGCCATATATGTCTTATCCCGCTTCATAGCTATCTTCGTTCCTACTCAGAGTCCTCCCTCCCTTGGTGGGAAGGAGTTAGAGGGAGGGGAAATTCGCCCCATCCTGACCTTCCTCCATCGAGGGGGAAGGGGACTCTATAGTTCACTTTCATCAGACACAGCCCTTTGGCCGGTAGGGAAGGGCTGTGCTTTAGCTCCCTGAGCGTACCATCAAGTAACCTTTTTATCACCTCTGCATCCAATCTGCCCAGCCCGACCTCAAACAGAACGCCGTTGGTCCTGCGTATCTGATGAGGCAGGAAAGCATTGGCCTCAGCTTCGATAAGCACCAACTCGCCTTCTTGCCATACATCCCACAGACTTACCAGACGCACCGCGCTCTTTCCAGGGGGCAAGGCCACGGTGAGAGGTGAAAAGTCATGAGTACCAGGCAGGTAGCTTGCCGCCTCCTTCATCTGGCCCACGTCCAAAGGGGTTGAGACCCAGTGAGAGAAATTCCGCAGCAGGGCTGATGGCCGTCTGGTATTCAGCAGAGTATATCTGTATATTCTACTGATCGCATCCCTTCTGGAATTGAAACCCGGATCAGTACACCAGGCCCCTCTGACTTTAATGTCCGATGGAAGATACCAGTTTAGAGCATTTATGAAGGTCTCCGTAGTATAAGGCGCTTGAGTGAGGAAGTCCACTACCTGGCCCCTTGCATGGACACCCGCGTCGGTGCGGCTAGCACCCCTGACCCTGGTAGTCTCTCCTGTAAATCTCCTTATAGCCTCCTCCACTGCGCCCTGGACAGAGGGAGCGTGAGGCTGCCACTGAAACCCCTTGTACTCGGTCCCATCGTATTCCAGCAAGAGAGCCAGCCTCCTTCCTCCGTTCGAGCGCTGACCCCGCTGTGGAGAGTAACTTCCTCTAAGAGTCACCTCCCAATCTCCCTGTCCATCTATGGAGGGCCCCGGCTCCCTTAGGACTACACCAGCTCGATAAGGGCCATAGGTGCTGCATCTCCCTTGCGGGGACCTAGCTTAACAATGCGCGTATAACCTCCAGGTCGGCTGGTATATCTAAGGGCCAGGTCGTCAAAGACCTTCTTTATCATCTCCTCGCTTGGTAGCTGGGCCAGGGCCAGGCGGCGGTGATGGATAGTCCCTTTCTTGCCGTGGGTTATAAGCTGCTCGACCACCCTTCGGGCCTCCACAGCTTTGGCTTGGGTGGTGATTACCCGCTCATGGCGTATAACCTCCGAAGCCAATGAGCGTAGCAAGGCTATCCGTTGATCCTTGGGCCTGCCTAGCTTTTTCCCAGCTATACGATGCGCTACCATATACAGCCCTAGTCCTTCTCCTCATCCTGAGGCTGGAAAGAGTCACCTTCCTCTTTATGGTTCTCAACTCGCCCGAAGACGTCACCACCATCTGGCTGCAGGACTTCTCGATCATCATTTGCCTGAAGGAGCCCCTCTTCGCTATGAGCTGGCTTCTCGCCCTCGTTGCGCCCGGATCGCAAAGAATACTCCTCCTCGCTTAGCATCCCATGGGCATTGAGCTTTGCTAAAAGCTCCTCCAGGGACTTATCCCCGAAATTCCTTATGTTCGTGAGTTCCTCGTTGGACATCTCCAGCACCTGGCCGACTTTGGTGATGTGGGCCCTCTTCAGACAGTTGAGGGTCCTTGGAGAAAGCTCCAGTTTTTCGATGGGAGTCTGATACACCTCAGGAGATACCGAGATGGGTGGCCTATCAGTCCCGACTTTTATCTCATGGCCCAGATTGTTGAAAAGGAAGAAGTGGCTGACCAGTACCTGGGACGATTTTTTTAGCGCCTCCACCGGGGTGATGGTGCCGTCGGTCCACACGTCCAGGATCAGACGCTCATAGTCAGTGATGTGCCCCACTCGGGTTCTCTCAATAGTGTAATTGACCTTTTTGACAGAGTTGAAGATCGCGTCTACCGGCATGACTCCCGCGACAGGGCCGGACGTTCCATCGCCCTGAGAGACAGGCTGGTATCCCTTGCCATGTTCTACGTTGAACTCCACTGAGAGGTTGGCGTCCTCTGAGTCCAGAGTTGCCAGGTGATGCTCAGGGTTGACGATCTCGAAGTCGGCAGAAGTAGCTATGTCGCCAGCGCAGACCCTACCTTCGCCAGATATCTCGAGCCGCATCTTACCGGGCCTGCCCGTGATGGAGCGTATCCGTATACCCTTCACATTGAGGAGGAACTCCATGACCTCCTCTTTCATGTGCGAGAGGGATGAATACTCGTGGAGGACTCCATCTATTTTTACCCATGTGATAGCAGCTCCCTCTATAGAGCTCAACAACATACGTCGCATGGGGTTGCCGATACTTATGCCATAGCCTCGTTCCAGAGGTTCGATGACAAACTTGCCGTAGGTGTCCCCCGCCTGGATTACTTTAATCTGCGGAGTGATATTCTCCGCTCCTTGCTGAGTCGCCCCTCTTAAGAGGATGGAGGTTTCCAACATCTTTACTATTACCTCGAGTAATACTCAACTATGAGGCGTGTCTCTATCGCCGATTCCAGGTCCTCCTGGATCGGGAGTCTGGACACTCTGCCTGTCATAGTGCTTATATCCAGCGCGAGCCACTGGGGTACAGGTCTCTTGGGTATATCCTCTGTCAGCGCCTTGAAGAAGTCCTTCTGCTTAGATGACTCTTTCCAGGCAATGACGTCTCCCAGCCGCATCAGGTATGAGGGTATGTTCGTATTGCGGCCGTTAACGGTGAAGTGGCCGTGGAGCACAAGCTGACGAGCCTGCCGCCGGGACTCAGCGAAACCCAATCGGAATACGGCATTGTCCAGGCGTCTTTCCAGGAGTTCCAGGAGGTACTGGCCGGTGACGCCTGGTCTGTCGAAAGCCTGCTCCATATAGGCTTTGAACTGGCTTTCCATGATACCATAGACATGCCGCGCTTTCTGCTTCTCACGAAGCTGAAGCCCGCGGTCAGACGTTCGCCTGCGGCGGCCAGTCTGATCACCTGGAGCAGCGCGCCTTTTCTCTATGGCACAGCGGGGCGTAAAGCAGCGCTCTCCCTTGAGGAATAGCTTTTCTCCTGCCCTTCGGCACAACCTGCATACTGGTCCTGTGTATCGTCCCATCGTCCTATTCCTTACACCCTTCTTCGCTTTGGGGGTCGGCAGCCGTTATGGGGTATGGGCGTTATATCCCTGATGCTGGTTATGGTCAGTCCAGAGGCCTGGAGGGAACGTATGGCGGCTTCCCTTCCAGCGCCAGGGCCTTTGATGAAGACATCCACCTGTCTGAGCCCCTGGTCCATCCCTCTCCGGGCAGCCTGCTCCGCCGCCCTCTGGGCAGCGAAGGCAGTCCCCTTGCGCGACCCGCGGAAGCCTGAGGAACCTGCGCTGGTCGACGCCAGCACACTACCCAGGGGGTCTGTGAGGGTCACCAGGGTGTTGTTGAAAGTAGAGCGGATGTACGCCCGGCCTCTAGGCACGACTCTTCTCTCTCTTCGGCGACTTCTGGCTCTGGGCATAAGGGCCTCCTTTACTTCTTAGCTCCAGTGCGGCGACCGCGTCCAGCTACGGTCTTTCTAGGGCCCTTGCGTGTCCTGGCATTGGTACGGGTCCTTTGCCCTCGGACCGGCAGCCCGCGGCGATGTCGCAGGCCCCTGTAGGAACCGATCTCGATCAGCCTGCGTATGTTCATGGAGACCTCTCGCCTCAGGTCCCCCTCTACCTTGTATTCCCGGTCAATTATTTCCCTCAGCTTGTCTACCTGCTCATCCGAGAGTTCCCTTACCTTGGGTTTCGGGTCACCATCTATGGCAGCCGCCTGCAAGATAATCAGGGCGTTAGCGGGTCCTATACCGTAGATGCGTCGCAGGGCTATGTCTACCCTTTTGCCATCGGGTATATCCACACCTGCTACACGGACCATGATTCTCCTCCTTCCCTTCGGCTGCGTTCAGCACAGGGCTGCTACCCTTGTTTTTGGGCGTGGCGGGCGTTTGAGCAGATAATACGCACCGTCCCTTTGCGTTTTATCACCCTGCACTTGTCACAGCGTACCTTGACTGAGGCCCTTACCTTCATCCTTCCGCCTATCATAGTTACGCGCTTTGTATCTGGGCAAGTAGCCAGCCTACGATATAAGAGGCGTAACTCCTATTGATACCTATTCACCTATTTATTTGAACCGGTAGGTTATGCGTCCACGGGCAAGGTCATAAGGTGAGAGCTCGACCAGCACCCGGTCTCCCGGAAGCACCCTTATGAAGTTGAGACGGATTTTACCTGATACGTGGGCCAGCACTTTATGCTCGTTGGGAAGCGCCACCTTGAACATGCCGTTGGGTAGGGCTTCTACTACCGATGCCTCCACTTCTATTGCTTCCTTTTTAGCCATAGCCCTCCTTCATAAACCATAAACGTACAAAGACATAAATCGAGGGTTGATCCTACTTCCGAATGGTCAGAATTTCAGGCTCGCCATCGGTTATGGCGATGGTGTGCTCGAAATGTGAAGAGAGGCTGCCATCGGCCGTCACTACTGTCCATTCATCCTCCAGGCGGCGGGTGCGCCAACTTCCTATGTTCACCATAGGCTCGATAGCTATGGTCATACCCCGCCGTAGGAGGGGGCCTCTACCGGGCGGGCCGTAGTTGGGTATTTGGGGCTCCTCGTGAAGGAAGCGTCCTACTCCATGCCCAACGTATTCACGAACCACGTTGTACCCCCGGGATTCTGCAAAGCGCTGTACGGCAGCCCCTATGTCTCCTACTCTGGCCCCTCCTCTGGCAGCTTTAATGCCCTCCTCAAGAGAGAGACGGCCCACCTCGATGAGGGCTCTGGCTTCGTCACTTATCTTGCCCGCACCTACGGTTATGGCGGCATCACCAATGAAGCCGTCAACTGTAGCCCCCACATCCAGCTTCACCAGATCGCCCTCCTGTACCACCCTGTCTCCAGGTATACCGTGGACTATCTCATCGTTGATGGAGGTACATATGGTGGCAGGAAACCCCCGATAACCTTTGAAGGTTGGCTTGCCCCCCAGCCTTTTTATCTCTCGGCTTGCGATGGCGTCCAGGTCCCGGGTCCTCACACCAGGACACACCGCTTCCTGAAGTACTGAGAGGGCGGCAGCAACTACCTCACCGGCGCGGCGCATAGCCTGCAGCTCTTGAGGGGACTTGATGGTTATCCCGCCAGTATAGGGCGATGGTGAGTTGGAGGCCGTCTCGATTTTCCTTGTCTTCATTTTACCACTTTCACAGACTGATTTCTATTTTACAATGGCTGGAGTCCTTTTTGAACCCTCAGGATTCAGAGATTCCCTTCACACTCCTTCTCTGATGATGCACCCTTTAGTTTTACAAGGACCGAAGGAGCCGCTGGCCTACCTCCTCCACCGTCCCCATCCCATCCACTGCTACCAGCTTTTCAGAGCGACTATAAAACGCTACCAAAGGCTCGGTCTCGTTCTGATAGACCTGTATACGCACTCTGACGGCCTCTGGCGTATCGTCCTGGCGCTGGTATAGCTCGCCTCCACAGAGGTCACACTTTCCTGGTGTCTTAGGGGACGCATTATCCCTATGGTAGGGGGCCTGGCACTGTCGGCATACTAGCCGACCACTAAGCCTCTTAATCAGTTCCTCTTGAGGCACTCTTATAAGGACCACTCGGTTTAGGGCCTGGCCCCTGCCTGCAAGGGCCTCATCCAGGGCCTGCGCCTGTACCAGGTTTCGAGGGAAGCCATCAAGCAGGAACCCCACCTGGCCTAAGGGGGGCAGGATACGCTCCAGCACCATCGCGATGGTTATCTCATCGGGCACCAGCAAACCCTGGCTCATATACTCTGCCGCCTTCAGGCCCAGAGGCGTGCCCTGGCGCTGGTGATACCGGAACAGGTCTCCTGAGGCGACATGGGGCACACCCAAGCTCTCGGCCAGCATCTTGGCCTGGGTGCCTTTGCCTGCTCCGGGAGGGCCCAGTAGTAGCGCCCTCATGACCCGTTGCGGCGAGGCACGTCTTGCCCCTTCTTTAGTAGAGCCCACAGCGCTATCCTACCGCAAAAATCCTTCATAGCTTCGCATGAGCAGCTGGGCTTCAAGCTGGCGCAGAGTGTCGAGGGCTACCCCTACCACGATCAGCATGCTGATGCTGGGAAGCAGTGCCGACTGCACATCGGCGACCAGAGAGGCCAGATAAGGCACGACGGATACAGCGCCCAGGAAGAGGGCCCCTCCCCAGGTCACCCGCAGTATGACACGGTTGAGATAGTCCTGTGTGGGTTTGCCAGGCCGGATGCCAGGTACAAACCCACCGTTGCGTTGCAGGTTCTCCGCGAGGTTCTGCTGTTGAAAGACCACCAGTGTATAGAAGAAGGTGAAGATTACTACCAGGAAGAAGGTCAGGCCCCAATAGAGGGGATGGGTAGGGCTGAACCAGATAGCCAGGGTGCTGGCTACCGACCCCACCCAATCGTTCCTCACACCCAGGAAGTTGGCTATGGTGCCGGGCAATATGACCACGGAGAAGGCGAAGATCAGCGGGATCATCCCCGCCGAGTTTATCCTTATGGGCAGATAGGTAGCACCCGTCTGCCGGTACATTCTGCCCCCCCGAAAGATGCTGCGTCCGTACTGTACTGGTATCCGGCGGTGGGCCTCAGTGAAGATCACGATGAGGGCTATGACAGCGAGGGCTATGACCGCCAGCCATATGATACCCAGGGCGTCAGTCTGGTCCGATACCTGCTGCATCAACCCTGGGAAGCCCGCGACAATGCCAGCGAAGATGATCAGGGAGACACCATTTCCGATGCCCTTTTCCGTGATGAGTTCGCCCAGCCAGACCAGGAAAATTGTACCCGCGACCAGAGACGTCAGCATGGCAAAAGTAGCGACAAAATCGCTGCCTGCCCCTGGCCAGATACCCTGGATCACACCAGCCTGCTGAACAAGCTGCAACTGTCCATAGCCCTGGGCAAAGGCTATGGGGACCGTCAGCCAGTGGATTATGCGGTTGATTTTCTGCCGCCCCAACTCCCCTTCCTTGGAGAGCCTCTGCAAGCTTGGTATCACTGGGACCAGTAGCTGCATGACGATGGAGGAGGTGATGTAGGGAAATACACCGAGGGCGGCGACGCTCAGGTTTCTCAGGGCACCTCCGCTAAACAGGTCCAGGAATCCCAGGAGCTGGTTAGATTCAAAGAGGTCGTCCAGGCGCTCCTGGTTTATTCCTGGTATGGGCACCTGGGCCATAAACCTAAACACGGCCAACATGGCCAATGTGAACAGTATTTTAGCCCTCAGGTCGGGGGTGCGGAAAGCGTCTATGGCTGCCTGAAGCAGCCTCGGTCTGCCTTCCGTTTCCTGAGTCATCATGGCATTTTCACTTTAACTATATACTTGGTCTCGGGACATCGAGTCTGCAAGAAGGCCGACTCGATGCTCAGGATAAAATGACCTCCGCTCTTCCCCCAGCCGCCTCAATCTTGTCCCTGGCCGAGCTGGTGAACTTGTGGGCGCTTATCTTCATTGGCACGGTGATTTCGCCGTCGCCCAGAACTTTCACGGGGTACTTCAAGTCCCTCACAAGCCCCATCTCTAGCAACCTCTCTGGGGTCACCTCGGAGTCGCGAGGGAAAGCGTTGAGCATCCCTACCTTCACCAGATGATATTGCTGCTTGAAGATATTGGTGAAGCCGCGCTGAGCTGGCAGGCCCTTTATAAGGGGAATCTGGCCCCCTTCAAACCCGAGGCGAACGCCTTTGCCCGAACGCGACTTTTGGCCCTTGAAGCCGCGGCCTGAATTGCTCCCGTGGCCGCTGCCGTCGCCACGGCCTACACGCTTGCGAGGCCTCCTTGTCCCAGGAGGGGGAGCCACCTGATGTTCCATCATGTTTCTCTTATACTCCCTTTGCCATCTGCCCTTTGAGCCAGGTCGTACCTATATGCTAGCCCTACTGCCCTCTTTCACTTTCTGATGGACCTGGGGCGATCTCCTCCACATCCAGCATATGGCTCACCTTATTTACCATACCCCGAATGGCAGGGCTGTCCGCATGCACCACTGTATGGTGAAGGCGTCGAAGGCCCAGAGCTTGTATAACTCTCCGCTGCCGCCGGTTATAGCCGATGTAGCTCTTCTTCCATGTTATCTTGAGGAGGGGCATTTTACACCTTTAATTTTCTTGCAGGATCTACCCCTATGGCCGTGGAAGCCCCTTACGGCGGGCTATCTCCTCGGCGGGGTCTTTGAGCTTTTGCAGAGCATCCATAGTAGCGTAAACCACGTTGATGGGGTTACGAGAGCCCAGAGACTTGGCCACGACGTCCTTCACCCCAGCGAGGTCCAGCACCGCCCGGACCGCCCCTGCTGCGATGATGCCGGTTCCTGGAGGAGCGGGCTTGATCAAGACGAGGGAGGCGCTCTTCTTGGAGGAGACCTCCTGGGGTATGGTACTTCCCTTCATGGGGATTTTTATCAGGTTCTTCCTGGCCACTGCGTTTCCCTTCCTGACGGCGTCGGGGATGGCTAAGGCTTTGCCGAGTCCGGCCCCTACAACACCTTGCCCGTCCCCTACGATCACCAGAGCGTTGAAGCGCAGGTGGCGCCCACCTTTGATGACTTTGGCTATACGGCGGGTGAACACTACACGCTCGTTCAGGTCAAGCCTGGAACCATCAATCTTTCTACTCGTGTATTGAGGCAGTACAGAGACCATCAGAAGACAAGACCTCCCTCCCTAGCGGCTTCGGCCAGAGCTTTTACTCGGCCGTGGTATTTGTATCCACCCCGGTCGAAGACCACCTCAGTTGTGCCTTTCGTCAGGGCTTCCCTGGCTATAGCAGCGCCTACCATTTTTGACAGCTCGGTCTTAGGCACCTTTCCTGCGGACGACTTTATATCGGATTCCAGGCTCGATGCGGACGCTATGGTGTGGCCGCTGACATCGTCTATGATCTGGGCATAGATGTGGTTGAGTCCTCGGAAGACACAGAGCCTCGGTCGCTGAGGAGTCCCGGAGACTTTACGGCGCACCCTGTGGTGTCTTGCCAATCTGAGTTTTCGCGAGTTCCTCTCTCTAGGCATTTAGCGAAGCCTCCAGCCTGCCAAGAAATCGTTTTACTTCTCCCAAAGCTTGTACTACGTCCTCGGGGGGTAGCCAATTTTCATAGAAATTCATATGTAGCTGCCCTGCTAGTCGAAACAGTAAGGACAATTCGGGGTCCCCCGTCTCGTCGGACAGTCTCCTTACTGCCTGGAACAGTAGAGCGTGGCCACCGTGCTCCCAGCCGCGCCTCTCCGCCACCGCTTTCACCATCACTGCCGCTGAGCCCCACAGCTTTTCAGAGGCCTGGCGATAGTCGCCCTGTCCGATGGCCTCCTGAGCGCTCTCCAGATACTCCCTGCTTATATCCGCGTAAGTCATATGGCTATTATTTCTTCCTGGCTGCAGCCTTACCTGGCTTGAGCCGCAGGACCTCTCCTGAGTACTTTATCCCTTTTTCCTTGTAGGCATTGGGCGGCCTCACTCTCCGAATGGCGGAAGCCACTTCGCCCACCTTTTGTTTATCAATGCCCCGCACATGGACACGGTTGTTGCCCTCAACGGTCAGGGTAACCCCTTCCAGGGGCGTAATCTCCACAGAGTGGCTGTAGCCTACGTTGAGCACTATGTTTTGGCCGGCCTGCTGCACCCTGTAGCCCACGCCCATAAGCTCCAGGGTCTTCTGATAACCCTCGGTCACCCCGGTTATGGCATTGGCTATGACGCTGCGAGTAAAGCCGTGCAAGGAGCGGTGAAATTTCCTGGAGGAGTATCTTTCCACCGCCACATGGCTGTCCTCCAGCCTCACGACCACTTCCGGGTGAATGGGTTGGACCAGCGTGCCATTAGGTCCCTTGACCGTCACTGAGCCATAGTCCAAAGTAACCTGGACTCCAGCGGGTATAGGGATGGCCTTTCGGCCTACCCTGGAAAGGGTCCTTTCCCTTCTTACTTTAACGGTGTTGGTGTTACCAGACATAGCAGAGTAACTCCCCTCCTATGCCCTGGCGCCAAGCATCCCTGCCCGTCATTATTCCCTGAGACGTGGATAGGATTGCTATACCCAGCCCGCCGTATAACCGGGGTATTTCCCCCTTGCCCACATAAACCCTTAGTCCCGGCTTGCTCACTCGCTTGAGGCCACCGATGGCGCCTTCTTTGGTATCCCGATAGGCGAGGTGTATCCGGAGCATGGGCTGAGGCTGGCCCCTGAGCATATCGTAGTCTCTGATAAAGCCTTCATCTCTCAGTATCCGGGCTATGGAGACCTTCATCTTTGAGACAGGCATCACCAGGGAATCGTGTCTCATAGCCTGGGCGTTCCTTATTCGGGTCAACATATCTGCGACGGGATCTGTTACAGGCATGATAGTATGTACTCCAGAAAGCTTCCTTCAATCGTGCTCAGCACAGGTCTACCAACTGGCCTTTCTCACTCCCGGCAGTTCGCCCACCAGGCTAAGCTGGCGGAAGCATATGCGGCAGAGGCCAACATACCTGATATAAGCCCTCGGCCTACCACACCGATAGCAGCGGTTGTGCTGGCGCACGGCAAACTTTTTAGGCTTTTGCCACTTTACGATTTGCGACTTCTTTGCCAAGTTCTTTCCTTCGTTTCACTCAAAACAGGCTCCGTTTAGCATGAACGCCCCGTATGCCCATGACGAGCTGGCATCTCTTGATATGCCCTGGATGTTCAGGACGAGGATGGGCGTGCAAAGGGCATTCCCAGGAGGGCCAGAAGGCGCGTTGCCTCTCCGTCAGTCCTGGCGCTGGTAGTGATGGTCACCTGGAAACCACGGATGCGCTCTATCTGACCGTAGTCCACCTCTGGAAATATTATTTGCTCTCTGATGCCCAGGGAGTAGTTGCCACGGCCATCGAAGCTCGCCGGGGAGACACCACGGAAGTCCCTGATCCGAGGAAGGGCGGTGTTGAGGAGGCGGTCCATGAAATGGTACATCCTGACTCCCCGAAGGGTTACCGCCAGACCTATGGTGTTACCTTGCCTGAGCTTGAACCCGGCGATGGATTTTTTGGCCTTCGTCACTACAGGCTTCTGGCCTGAGATGGTAGTTAAGTCTTTGGTAGCGCTCTCCATGGCCCTGGGGTTAGTCAGAGCCTCTCCCAGACCTACGTTGAGGACCACTTTTTTCAGCCGCGGCACCTCCATCACATTACGGTATCCAAACTCCCTCATCATAGCCGGCACCACTTCCGAGCGGTAGAGGTCCAGGAGCCGAGGTTTTGGCGGCCCCACAATCTCGGTGGCGGAAGGCGCGCCCTCCTCCACAGGTGTAGCTACTTCTGCTACCTGCGTGGCGGCCCTACTCCTGCGCCTGCCGCCAGAGCCATCACTCTGGCGAGCAGTCCGGGTCCTTGGCCTCGCCTCTGTGGTAGGCTGGTCAGAATCGGAGGGGGGCTGAGCCTCGGAGGGCTCGTTCCCTTCTAGTCTATGGTCTCCTTGCACTGTAGACATACCCTTACCTTCCTGCCGTCTTGAAGATAGGTAGCCGCCACCCGGGCGGGCTTGCTACACTTATTACATAAAAGCATTACGTTGGATATATGGATAGGTGCCTCTTGCCTGATTCTACCGGTTTGCCTGACGTCCGGCCGGGGCCTTATGTGGCGGGTTACCAGGTTGATCCCCTCCACCATCACTCTGTTCTCCTGTGGAAGGGTCCTCTCTACCCGTCCGCTTTTGCCCTTTTCCTTGCCAGCTATAACCAACACCATATCGCCTCTGTGTATCTTCATCATACCACCTCAGGCGCCAGAGAGACGATTCTCATGAAGCCACGCTCTCGCAGCTCGCGGGCCACGGGGCCGAAAATGCGGCTGCCACGCGGGTTGTTCAATCTATCGCCCAGGAGGACCGCGGCATTATCGTCAAAGCGCACGTAAGTGCCATCGGGCCTGCGGTAGGGCTTGGCAGTCCTCACTATCACCGCGCGCACCACATCTCCCTTTTTTACCTGGGCCAGAGGTACGGCCTCCTTGACGGCACCAACTATAACGTCTCCAATGGATGCATAGCGACGGCGGCTGCTACCTGGTATGTTTATACACATAATCTCCTTGGCGCCACTATTATCAGCCACCACCAGACGAGTGTAAGTCTGGATCATGTCTGGTCCTCCTCTTCTTCGGCGTCGCTCAGGTCAGGTTCCAGAGCTTCCACATCCCCTTCCTCACTGAGTATCCCCTCATCTAGCTCCGCTGGTTTCACCTCCGCCACCTCTCGGCGCTCCAGTACGTCCAGCACTCTCCAGTGTTTCGTGCGGGAGATGGGGCGGGTCTCCTGGATACGTACCAGGTCGCCTAGTTTGCACTGGCTGTCCTTGTCGTGGACGTAGAACCTGGCGACACGGCGAAGGCTTTTTTTGTAGATGGGATGGCGTTGCTGCCACTGCACGGCTACCACCACCGTCTTTTCCATCTTGTTACTGACGACACGCCCTACCCTGACCTTTCGCCTCTCTTTGGACATGTCAGCTAACCCCCAACTGTCGTTCCCGAATTATGGTATTCAGGCGAGCTAAGTTTTTTCTTGCGGCGCGAATCTGCGAGGTGTTGGTCAACTGCTTCGTGGCAAGGCGGAAACGCAGATTCAGGAGTTCTCTGTATGAGTTCTCCAGCTCCCTACTCAGCCCCTCGTCGCTTAGCTCTCTTATCTCATGAGCGCGCACGGACCTTCACCCCCTTCCGGCAATATCACCCTCGCCCCAGGCGCCTCTCCTGCCGGGAGAGGCGTGGCTGGAGACTGGAGTGAGGACATGTCTAGGTACTTCCGCCGCTGGCCGCCAGGACTTTGTCCCGCCGCACCACTCTGGTGGGTATGGACAGCTTATGGGAGGCCAGGCGCAGGGCCTCCATAGCTTGTTCCTCCCTTACGCCGCCCACCTCGAAGAGGATACGGCCAGGTTTCACCACTGCTACCCAGTGGTCTACGGGCGCCTTTCCTCCGCCCATGCGGGTCTCTGCGGGCTTTTTGCTCACAGCCTTGTCGGAGAAAACGCGGACCCATACCTTGCCGCCTCGCCGCAAATGTCGTGATATGGCTATGCGGGCTGCCTCAATCTGCCTTGCGGTCACCCACTCGGCCTCCATGGCCTTCAATCCATATTCGCCAAAGTCCACGGCGTTGCCTGACGTGGCCTTTCCTCTGCGGTGTCCTCTGTGCATCTTGCGGTATTTAACTCGTTTAGGCTGTAACATTGGCAGTCTCCTCGGTGGGTATGGTTACCTCGATAGTCTCCAACTCCTCAAGGCCCTCCTCCGGCGATGGAGGCAGTACCTCTCCCTTGTAAATCCATACTTTCACGCCTGTACAACCCATTACAGTGTGGGCCTCGGCGATGCTGAAGTCTATATCCGCTCTCAGGGTATGCAGCGGGACCCTCCCCTGCATAAGCTTCTCTCGGCGGGCTATTTCGGCCCCTGTGATACGGCCTTTGATGACTACCTTTATTCCCTGTGCGCCCGCCTGCAAAGCTCGTTGGGCCGCCTGGCGCATGGCCCGCCGATAGGATACCCTACGTTCCAACTGGTCGGCGATGTTCCTGGCCACCAGGTGGGCGTTCAGCTCTGGCTGGGAAATCTCGATGATGTTGAGCTGAATCCGCTTGTTGGTGATCCCCTCAAGCCTGGTCCGGAGTCGCTTTACCCGCTCGCCATCCCTGCCGATGAGTATACCAGGCCTGGCTGAATGGACGTTTACTACTATGTCCTGTGCGCCCCTGTCTATCTCGATGCGGGCTATCCCCGCGTTGGAGAAGCTCCGGTACTCGTCATTGATGCTCCGCCTTATGCTCATATCTTCCAGCACCAGGCCCCGATATTCCTTACCCCCTGGAGCGTACCAGTGGGTCTGCCAGTCCTTTACTATTCCCAGTCTGAACCCTATGGGATGGGTCTTGTGGCCCACTTAGATCACCTCCCCTTCCTCGTCCACTACGACGGTTATGTGACTTGAGCGCTTGGTGATGCGGCCTATGCGACCTCTGGCACGAGGCCTAACCCGCTTCAAGGAGCGAGCCTCATCAGCGACTATTTTAACGATGACCAGACTGTCCGGGTCCAGAAGCAGGTTATTCTCAGCGTTGGCGCTGGCAGACCGCACCACTTTGGCTACTATCTTTGCCCAGGGAGATGGCAGGAGATTAAGGGTATCAATGGCCTCGTTCACGGGTTTACCCTTGACCAGGTCTACGATGGGTTTGAGCCTCTTAGCGGATGCTCCCACATTTTTTGCGGTGGCCCTGACCTCTGGCACTATAGCTCCTCCTGCTTCCTTGCCTTTAGCCCCTTCTACCGGCGCCTCTGACTACCTGAGTGGTCCGCTCTGACCTGGCTACGTGTCCCCGAAAGGTACGGGTAGGTGCGAATTCGCCTAGCTTGTGTCCTACCGTGTTTTCGGTGATGAAAACGGGCACATGCCTGCGACCATCATGGACTGCTATGGTAAGGCCCACCATTTCAGGCATGATAGTCGAAGCCCGGGACCAGGTGCGTAGTACCGTCTTTGACCCTGAGCTCTGAAGGGCCAACACCTTCTTCATCAGCTTTGGGTGAACATAGGGGCCTTTCTTGGTGGACCTGGACATCCCTATCGCCTCCTTCTCACGATGAACCTGCTGCTGGCCTTCTTCTTGTTCCTGGTCTTGTACCCCAGGGTAGGTTTGCCCCAAGGGCTCTTGGGCCCTGGCATACCGATTGGGGAGCGGCCCTCGCCTCCTCCGTGGGGGTGATCCCTTGGGCTCATAGCGACTCCACGGACCTCTGGTCTGCGGCCGCGATGGCGTGTTTTCCCCGCTTTACCCAGCTTCACGTTTTTGTGGTCTACGTTGCTCAACTGACCTATAGTGGCATGGCAGTCCACCAGGATTCTGCGTACCTCGCCCGAGGGAAGGCGTATAAGCACATAAGGATTTTCTCTGGACAGCACCTGTGCGGCGACTCCGGCGCTCCTCACCAGTTGGCCGCCTCTGCCCGGTGTAAGCTCCAGGTTGTGGACCAGAGTGCCCGCAGGGATATGCCTGAGGGGTAAAGTGTTGCCGGGCTTGATCTCAGCCCTGGGCCCTGACTCTATTCTCGCCCCAATCTCCAGTCCCAGGGGCGCCAGGATGTACCTCTTCTCACCATCGGCATAGTGGATAAGGGCAATGCGGGCCGAGCGGTTAGGGTCATACTCGATGGACGCCACTTTGCCTGGGATGCCTTCCTTATCCCGTTTAAAGTCTATGGCCCTGTACATCCGCTTGCTGCCGCCGCCGCGATGACGGGCGGTTACCTTGCCACGGCTATTCCTTCCGGCGTTCCCTCTCAGAGGGCTCAGCAGGGACTTCTCAGGCTTCTGCTGGGTTACATCCTTGAAGGAGGGCAGGGCTGCCCCTCTAGTCCCTGGTGTTGTGGGCTTGGGAATTTTGAGCGGCATTGCTAAACCCCTTCTACAATCTGTATCCTATCTCCCCGCTGGAGAGTAACCACTGCCTTCTTGATGTCCGGTGTCTTCTTGAGACGGGGGCCGTATCGCTTCCCTCTGCCTCGGGTTTTAGTGATGTTCACATCCATCACTTTCACCCCAAAGGTACGCTCCACGACCTGCTTTATCTCGACCTTGTTAGCCCTGGAGGCTACCTGGAAGACGTACTTACCGCTCTCCTGAAGGAGGGTGCTTTTTTCGGTTATCATTGGCTGGATAAGGACTTCGTGGGGATTCATAGACTGGCCTGCCCTTCGCTGGGGACTCCTTCTGGGTCCGGCCTAAGACCTGAGGAAGCCGCCGTCAGGCCCTTTCGCCTGCGCCTTTCCACTTCCCATAGCTCCTCGGCTCTCCGGACCGCATTCAGGGTCATTATAACCGAGCCCCGTTTAAGGAGCTGCTCGGCGTTTATTAGCGATACCGGGAGTGTCCAGACCTTCTCCAAATTGCGGGACGAGAGCACCACGTTCTCTTGGGTTTCTCTGGTGACTATCAGGGTTGAGGACGTGATACCGAGGTTGCCCAGTATTTCTGCCATGGCCTTGGTACTGGGCGACTCCAGGGAGAGATTATCCAGAAGGATGAGCTTATCTCTGCGCACCATCTCCGATAGCACGCATTTAAAGGCAAGATGACGCATCCTCCTTGGCATATCCACATGATAGTCCTTTGGATGTGGCCCAAACACTACGCCACCGTGACGCCACTGAGGGGCGCGGGTGCTACCCTGGCGAGCCCTACCGGTATGCTTCTGGGGCCAGGGTTTGCGGCCACCACCGGAGACCTCACCCCTGGTCTTGGTGCTGTGGGTCCCCTGGCGTCGGTTTTGCTGGTACATGACCAGGGCCTGGTGTACTACGGCGCGGTTCATGGGCACGCCAAAAAGGGCATCGCTCACCTGAGCGGTGTCTACCACCTCCCCTTTAGTGTTCTTTACAGGAAGCTCCATGATAATTACTCCACGTGAGAAAATGAGGGGCAGACCTTGAGGTATAGCCCTTGCCCCCTATTTAACCTTATTTAACCTTGCGTATCGTGAGCAGGCTATTAGGCGCGCCAGGGACGCCGCCTTTCAGCAGGATAAGGTTCCTTGCCGGGTCAACCTCCACCACCTCTAGTTTTTTCACTGTCACCCTTGTATTACCCATGTGCCCAGCCATTTTCTTGCCCTTGAACACCCTGGCGGGAAAGGTATTGGAACCGATGGAGCCAGGGGCCCTGGCTCTGTCGGACTGACCATGGGTCCTTGGGCCGCCGTGGAAACCGTGGCGCTTCATGACCCCCTGGAAGCCACGCCCCTTAGAAGTCCCTATGACATCAACCCGCTCCCCAACCTGGAAGAGGTTCACGTTTATCTGTTGGCCCACCTGAAGGCCCTCCAGATTATCTGTGGACAACTCTCGGATATAACGGAAGAGGCCGGTACGTCCCAAGTGGCCCCTGAGGGGCTTGCTAAGACGTTTTACCTGATCGAATCCCACCTGTACGGCCTCATAGCCATCGCTATCCCTGGTCTTGATCTGGGTGATGGTGCACGGGCCAGCCTGGACTACGGTAACGGGCACCATCTGGCCGTCCTGGCGGAAGACCTGGCTCATCCCGATTTTCTTTCCTAGTATTCCCTGGATCATACAGAGACCTCTATGAGCCCCTCTAACTTCTGGAGGAGCAGATTTACGTCTTCGGCACCTTCCTCCACATCCTCGGGGGTCATCCACCGCTCGTAGAAATTGATATGAAGGGAATTGGCTGACCGGAAGAGTAGGGCCAACTCCCTATCATCCATCTCTTCTACCAGTTGGCGCACCACCCTGAAGAGTTGGGCGTGGCCATTGTGGGACCAGCCCTTGGATTCAGCCACCGCCTTTACCATCTCAGCGGCAGTGCCCCACAGCTTCTCAGAGGCTTGATAGTAGTTGCCCTCTTTCAGAGCATCCTGGGCTTCTTTTAGATACTCCTGGCTTGCCTCTCGGTACTCCTCAGAAGTCACCTTTCTTCCCCTTACAGCTTGATTGATATATCCACACCAGCAGGCAAGTTGAGTCTGGTGAGGGCATCTATGGTCTTTGAGGTGGGGTCCAGGATGTCTATGAGCCGCTTATGGGTCCGTATCTCGAAGTGCTCCCTGGAGTCCTTGTCCACGTGGGGGG
>Ga0114944_1000091_pt1 | contig 22103 bp, 22 predicted proteins | sample OV2TP2_FD_89582 | JGI IMG/M metagenome (GOLD analysis project Ga0114944, IMG submission 89582) | Hot spring microbial communities from Beatty, Nevada to study Microbial Dark Matter (Phase II) - OV2 TP2 | ecosystem: Environmental > Aquatic > Thermal springs > Hot (42-90C) | place: USA: Beatty... | reverse complement strand
CCGCCACGTCGCCGGGAACGCGGATCTAACCAATCGGAACTCATTGCCGCGGCCATTGCGCAAAAATTCCCGATGCCGCTGCTTCCGCAGAACGTATTGGCACGCACGCGCTACACGCAGGCGCAGGCAAAAGTGCGAGGCCGGGAAGCGCGCCTAAAAAATATGAAAGGCGCGTTTCAAGTGCCGCAAAACGCGATATCATTGGTAAAAGAAAAAACAGTTCTTCTGGTGGATGATATAGCAACCACCGGCAGCACGCTCAACGAAGCCGCCCGCGCGCTCAAAGAAGCCGGTGCAAGCCAAGTATGGGGCATCGTGGCGGCTAAAGGGTAAATTGGCGGTGGGGGTGAGATTCGAACTCACGGCGCCATTTCTGACACATTGGTTTTCAAGACCAACGCCTTAAACCGCTCGGCCACCCCACCAAGTAGAGTTATAAGAAATGCTTCTTCAAAAATGCTCGACCTGATCCAGATTTCAAATATCTTTCAAACTCAAAAGCTCTGTATTTATCATTCGTAGCAAAATAGAACTCTAAAGTTATCGGCAGCCGATTTTCTGTTGCTGGGACGTGGCCTTTCCGATGTCTTTCAACTCTATCTTCAATATTGTCCGTACACCCGACATAGAAACCATCTTTACATTTTAAACTGTATACATAATACATGCTTTCCCGCTTTCGCGTGTCTTCGGCGGACTTCGTCACGCCGCAGCCACGCTTCAGCGTGGCGAAGGCGGAGGGAGAGGGATTCGAACCCTCGATACCTTGCGGTATACACGCTTTCCAAGCGTGCGCACTAGGCCACTATGCGACCCCTCCTGTCATTCCACATGGTACCCTTTAGAACGTGATTTTTCAAATAAAAACGATATGGTTTCCCGGCCCATTCGGTGCCGGCATACCCCACGCCAATGCGCGGAGATTTTTGAATTTGCGATTTTGGAACGTCAATTCCTCTGTCCTCCATCCATAAACCGCTTGCATGGACTGCCGGCTTGCCGTTGTACGCGCGCGTGATAGCATACTTGCGCGTAAGCTTGCCGGGACCATCTATCCCTTCCACACCGCGAATCAAAACTGCGGCCGGATATTCTTTTGGACCCGTTACGATATTCAGCATCTCGTACATGCCGTAGACGAAATACACATACCAGATGCCGCCCGCTTCAAACATGGGAGCGTTGCGCGCCGTTCTACCGCGCGATGCATGGGACGCTTTGTCGTCAAATCCGTCATATGCTTCCACTTCGGAAATCTTACAACTCAACAATGCGCCACTTGGCTGGCGCATTACCAAGAATTTGCCAAGTATATCGCGGGCCACTAGAATAGTGGAGCGCATATAAAATTGTTTCGGCAAAATTCGGCGCATACAGTTTATTATCACAGAGCCGCATAAAAAGAAAAGTCCAAAAACACAAAAACATGCGCGACGGACTCTTCCTTTTAATTCCACCGGAAGAAGCATCGTGCATGTTTTTGCGTCCCCCTCCCACAGCAATGCCGCAAGAGAGGGACTTCAGCCCCGTTGAGTAAGACGGAGGCGCTCTATGTTTCTTACAAATTCTCAAAACTATGGGATTGGTTCTATAAGAACCTGCGCAGTTCCGGCATCGTGATAACCAAGAACCCGCGCCGCCTGTTTGGACAGATCTATGCCGCGCTGATATTTTTCAAAATTACCGCGGTCGGTAATGGGGACCTCAATAGATAGGCCATTTGAGACATTCGTAACGCGCACCGTCATGCCAAGCGGCAGATACATGTGCGCGGCGACTATGTCATTTTGGTCGAAAACTTGCGTATTCGCCATCAATTTGCCGTGGAATCCCGGACCGTACCATGATGCTTCCACTAACTGCGGTTCCCATTCAATATGATACAAGGTAAGCGTTGTGCCGGGTTTTACGTAATAATGAGGAGGAACAAGATTATTCCATTCGATGACTTGCTGCGGCTTTATCCACACGCCGCTGCGCTTCATTGCATTGGCAACCGTATAAATATTGTCGCCATCGCGGACCGTGTAGGAAATATTCCCCTTTATCTGGTAATGTTCGCCGAGACCTTTCGGGGAATACGTGTCCCTTACCTCAACGGCAGCAAGTACCTGCCTTACCTCGTTGACGAGATTCGCTAACGCCGGCTCTTGCTGTCCGCTAAAGGACAAAAATAGGGACGAGAAAGCGAAAAACCCTGCCGCAAGGCCATTTTGGAAATCACTTATGCTAAATATTCCAAAAAGTCTTGTAAAATAATGCTTTATAGGCATATACGCCGATCCGAGCATTCCCCGGGAAGCCGGAGAATGGCCTTCGCATCGACAGTAAACTATCATAGCAAATTAACAGGAAAAGTCAATCCCTGCGATACGGGCACTATGCTATACTCAATGCATGGATTCTCAACCGCGGATTACCGTTGTGATACCTACCTATAATGAACGCGGGACAATTACCGAGCTTATAGAGCGCTTGTTTGCGCTACCACTGCCTTTGAACGCGGTTATTGTGGACGATAATTCTCCTGACGGCACCGGAGAAGCGGCGGAAGAATTGGCAAAAAAGTACCCGATCTTTGTTATTCACAATCCAAAGAAAGAAGGGCTTGGGGTGGCGTACACGCGCGCTTTCACCGAACTTTTAGCGCTCCCTCCGAGAGTTCGCCCCGACTATATCATGCAGATGGACGCCGACTTTTCGCATAATCCAGCCGACATACTCCGCTTTTTGGAAAAAATAGAATCGTGCGATGTTGTCTTGGGTTCGCGTTATATCCGCGGCGGCGGCATTGAAAACTGGGACGCGTTCCGGCGCTTTATCAGCTGCCTCGGCAATATCTACGCCTCGCTTGTTCTTGGACTGCCCTATCGCGATCTTACCAGCGGATATAAATGCTTCCGCGCCGAAGTCTTACAATCAATAGACCTCAATTCCATAAGCTCTGTCGGTTATAATTTTCAGATTGAGACAACATATCTCGCGCGCAAAAAAGGTTTCCGCGTGTGCGAAATTCCCATAGTGTTTACAGAACGCAAAACGGGAACTTCTAAGTTTAACATTTGGATCATTATAGAAAGTTTTGTTAAAGTAATACTTTTAAGATTTAGAAAATAATATGGTCAAGAGTGAATTATGAATCTGGAATTATGAATTATGGATACTGTCTTTGCAAACGCTCTCTTTTTCCCATGATTCATAATTCATGCTTCATGATTCAAAAAAAATATACAGGGTAGTACTTCTAAGCATTTTACTGCTCGCCACACTTCTCCGCCTTTGGTCACTCGGTTCTGGCGATACTCTCTCCGACGAAGTGCTCTACTCGTTCCGTGCCATCGGCATGCTGGATTTTGATGAAGCGGGCGATCAGACAACGCCCCTGGAATGGCTTGACCCTTTTATACCATCCTGGACAAAGTATTCTTTCCATGACCATCCGCCGCTTGTCTTCGCGGTGCAGCATGTTTTCATGCGCGTATTCGGCGAGACGCCGTTTGCGTTCCGCCTGCCGTCAGCCCTGCTCGGCATAGCTTCGGTGTATCTCCTGTATCTTATCGGCAAGTACCTCTCCGGCGAACAGGTAGGGTTGATTGCCGCCGCCCTCCTCGGCGTTACGGTTAACCATGTTGTAATCTCGCGGCTGGGACTTCAGGAAGCATACGTCATATTTTTTCTCCTCCTTGCCGTGTTTCTATTTTTTGCAGCGGAACGAAACAAAAAAATGTACGTCTGGCTCGGCGGCGCGGTAGGACTGGCATTGCTAACCAAGTACACAACGGGTGTTCTTATTCCGATATTCCTGACATACATGCTGCTTTTCCGCCGGCGCGATTTTTGCGTGCGATATGTTTGGATTGGCGCTGTGCTTGCAGCGCTCTTATTCAGCCCTGTTCTGTATTACAACCTTAAACTCTATCAAGCCGTCGGGCATTTTGATTTTCAAATCTCATACCTCGTTTGGCAAAATCCGGAAGTGTGGAGCGTCCAGCCCGGTAAGGAAGAGTTCCCGACGCTTGCTGCGCGCGCGGCGGCAATTTTTCCAAACTTGCTGAAATTTAACTCGTGGATATTTTTGGCATTGTTCGCGGGAAGCAGCATCGCGTTCATTGTTTCTCTCGCAAAACACACAAAAGAAACCTTGCGAAGGCATACATTTCTCCTCATAACACTCTTCTGGCTCTTGATAATTATTATCGGCATTATCGGCCCATCCATGCGATTTCTCGCCATGCTCACACCATTTTTGGCGCTTGGCATAGCGGTGACTAGCCGAGCTCTACACACTCCGACCCGGGTCGGAGGTGTGGATAGCTCGGCTCGGCACCGCAACTGGTTCGAAGTTGTGATTGCTGTCTTTTTATTGTTTGAAATTCTCTATTCTAGTAACTCCCAGATTCTCCCCTATCCGAAAGGGCCGCAACTCTGGACATGGTCTGTTGTACGATATGAAAATTATAATTGGGGATATCATGAGCTTGATGAATGGATGCGCGAAAAAACGGACGGCCGCATGCCCGCGCTTGCATTTGAGCCGAAATATCATTTTATCGGAGAGATTCACAAAAAAGCGCTGGCAGAAGCGGAACGCGCCGGGAAAGAGCCGTATCCCGCGCTTTTTGTGTATGACAAAAACATCGCGAGCATACCGCAATTGTGGACGCTTGACCGTCTGCAAATATACCACGCCTGGCCTGTGATTCCTGCGGACACGTACCTTACATTCTTACGCGACAACGGCGCAGATTATTTCGAACGCGCCGGATTCAAAGAAATCTACTACATCTTCCCCACCAAAAACGTCCCATGGAAAAAAACAAACCTCACGGATATCGGCATGAAGCTGGAGGAAGGATTGACAAAAGACGGATTGAAGCCATATACTACATTGGAAAACAAACGGAACGATGAGACGTTCCGGATTTATAGGAGGATAGTTCAATTATGAGCGCCGAACTTTTATTATATGGTTTTATCATTGGATCGTTAGCGTCCCTTGTATTCAGAGGCATCATTGGCATAGTACGCACAAGAATGCCGCGAGAATGAAGCGTTCCGAATGTACCGATTTGAAAATCAAAAAAAGATGCTTACAAAAGTAAGACATCCAAACATCACCGCGAACCACCCAAAATTCATGCGCCGAGCAACACGCAAAAGCGCGTAAATAGTCAAGATGCCGAATACAAACGAAGCAACAAACGCCGCCATATCGGCGCTTTTTATTTCCGTAAAAAACATGGCATTAATTGCAATATTTCCGGCAAATACAATCGGCAGGCTCATCAAAAAGCTCAAACGCAATGCTTCCACATCATCAATTCTTCGCATTAATAATGCTGCGACCGTAATGCCAGATCGCGATATGCCAGGAAGGACTGAAATTCCTTGCGCGAGCCCCAGGAGCACGCCATCATATAATGTGAGATTTTCCCCACGCCGTAAATCTCCGGAAGTCTGACTTCCGGAGATTCTCTGCTTCTTAAGCTGCAGCAAGCCAGTTACTACCAACAATATTCCGACAGCCGCCATAATTCCCCTGGTACCTAGCTTGAACGTTTCCGCAACCTTGCCTACGGCATACAGTAAAACAATGCCAATAATGCCGGATATGCCGGTAGAAATGATGAGGAAACGCGTGGTTTGGCACGTCCACGCATCCGGCGTATGCCAAAACAGTCCCTGCAGTAATTTCCAAACATCGCGCCGCAAGTACACAAGAGCGGCAAAGAATGTGCCGAGGTGCAAAAACAAAGAAAACCGGATAATGTCCGACAAATCAATGACGCCATCAGAAAACCATGCTGACGCCAACACAATCAACCCTTCCGAACTTACCGGAAGCCACTCCGCAATACCTTGGATAGCGCCTAGTATGAAGTGTTCAAAAAAGAGCATTAGAGCATTAGAGCATTAGGTTGTTAGAAAATATTTTTCTGTTTCCTAACGCTCTATAACCTATAACCTAATCCCTAGAGTATGTTCCCATTAATTTTGCATCCGCTAATACATGTCCCTTCATCGCTTCCTCCACATCGTCAACTTCCGACGTAAGCGGGATATTAAGTACGATATCCAACTCATAGATCTTAAAGAAATACCTGTGCATGCCTCTTGGCGGACACGGACCACCGTAACCGCCGCGTCCAAAGCTGGTGCGCCCTTCAATGCCCCCCTCCGGCACACTGCCTTCGGCAACGTCCGAAATTGATGGATGAATATTCCATACAACCCAATGCACCCAAGTGCCGCCGGGGGCATCAGGATCGTCCACAATCAATATCAAGCTTTTGGCATCGGGGTGGACGCCGCTGATATGCAACGGCGGGCTTATATCTTCCCCGTCGCAGGTGTATTTTGAGGGCATAGGCGCGCTATTTTCAAATGCGGGACTTGTGATGTTCATACCAATAATATTAACACATTACTATGTATTCTCAAGTACTTTAAGAAGTAGCCGCACCGGCACCCCCGTTGCCCCTTTTGCAAGATATTCGCCTTCAATGCTGGTCATGCGTGGCGCTATGTCAATATGCGCCCACGGGCACTCAAGTTCTTTCGCGAATACATGGAGAAACTTTGCCGCCGTAATAGCGCCACCGTACCGGGTTTTGCCCACATTTGCGATATCGCCGAATGTCCCTTTAATTTCTTCCTCGTACTCATCCCACAATGGAAGCGGCCATACATAGTCTCCTGATTCTTCGCCGAATCGCTTGAGGTTGCGTTCCAATTTTTGGTCTTCCGTAAAGATGGCAGAGCATCGCTGTCCTAACGCCGCCATTGCTGCTCCCGTAAGCGTCGCCACATCTACCACAAACGCAGGGTTATACCGCTTTGCATACGTAATGGCATCCGCCAAAATTATCCTTCCCTCCGCATCGGTGTTCAATACTTCAATGGTTTTTCCGGAAAGGGAACGCAGAAGATCTCCCGGCCGGTAACTCGTACCTGATGGCATGTTTTCCACCGCGGGGACAAGGCCGATCACGTTTCTTCTAACGCCCAACCGCGCGGCAAGCGCCACGGCATGTATTACTGCGGCGCCCCCCGACATATCCATGTGCATCTCATAAATGGCCTCCGACGGCTTTAAGTTAAGGCCGCCGGTATCAAACGTAACGCCTTTCCCCACCAGCACAACAGGGCGTTCGGTCTGCCGCCGGCTTCCCTCGTACTTCATTATGATAAACTGCGGCGGCTCTACTGATCCGCGCGAGACGCCAAGCACACCGCCCATGCCCAGCTGTTCCATCTTTGCTTTATCCAGCACTGTGACATCAACCGGCAAATCTTTCACCGCGTTCCGCGCTTCTTGGGCAAGAAGGGCAGGCGTCATGTCCCCGCCGGGCGTGTTGGCAAGCGTGCGGCAGGCGTTTACTTCCGCAGCTATAACCTGCCCGCGCCAAATACCCCGTTCCGTATCTTTGGAAACGCGCCCCATCACCGCTACGTCCGTTATCATCTTCCATCCTTCTTCCGGCGGCGTTTTGTATTTGATGAATTCAAAATTCGCAAGTTCAAATTGAACCGCCAGAAGCTCAGCTAGCTCGCGTTCGGAAAGACGCGCGCGGCGGAAAGAAAATTCAGAAAGCGGCACTAATAATGCGGTAGCGCTGTGCGCCTTTGCCGACGATATAACTTTCCGCGCAAGGAGCACAAGCGCGCGGCGCGTTACGTCTTCTTTGGCGCCCCCGATGGCGACTTCCAGCGTGCGGGATACTCCGCCAGCCGGAGGATCATGGCGAATGAGCGCAGACTCTTTGCCGGGCACCAAGCGTACACGGACGACGTTAGCGCCCGCTTCGGTTTTGAGATCTTTTTGTACGCGAAAAGCGATCGGTGGCACCATGATATGCCTTTCTTATCATATTTCGGTACCGAAAGGAAGAGGGCGTGCGATAAGCAGGCCGCCCTTTTCTATTGCCGATTTTTGCGTAGGATTTCATATGGAGCCAGGTGACTAGTGTTCCACCAAGTCACTATTGACGTGTCTCATAACTCAAGAGTGGTTTGACAGATAAATACAAAACAAGAAGTCAATACTAGTCAATAGTGAGTTGTCGGAGTACTAGCCGGGCTCTACACACGCCCGAAGGGCGATGTGGATAGCCCGGCTTGGCACCAGTTAATTAATGCTATTTTTCTACCTCACCGGAACCGGCTTTTCAATGCCGTCTCTTACAGGATACAAATCCGGATCAATCGTGCGCTCAAAACAGGTGCGGCCTGCGCCGTGTTCCCAGTTTGTGCCAAATTCAGCCGCGGGAGCGCGCGGCATCGGCACCACACCGCCGGTTCCCGCATCTTTGCTATCCAACGAGAATACCGCGCAAAGCTCAAATGTCATATTTCCTTCCATCCGATACTCGTAAACATTCCTTGTTTGCGGATCCGCGGGAACGCGAAATCCACTGATATCATCCTCCAATGCGGACAAAGCGGGCGGCAACACTCCTTTTGTCTGCCAGTAATTAACTATTTGCCATTGAATATTCTGCAAGTCACCCACACGCTGTTCGTCAAACCGCCGCTCGCGCTGAGTCTGCGGCGAACCGACTACAAAAAATGCCGCAACAACGCCTGCCGCAACCATACCGATAACCGCCTGTTGGAATATCCGCGCTCCGCCCGGCGGGTCTTTTTCTTTCATATCCCAGTAGTAGTGCCAAAATACCGCGCCGGCAACCAGAAATACGGAAAATATTTTTAACACGAACCGTACTGTAAGCTCGCCGCTCAAAAAACTATTCACCAGCGCCACTAAGTCACCCATAATAATGATACCCGCGGCGAACAAGGTAAAATAGGTAAGCCATTTGCGTATGCGTACCTCCTTGCGTTCCGGATATTCCTTGTATGCGCGCACCAACAACCGCATAACCCACAGATATGCCGGAAAGACGATAACAAGTGATGAGACGGCAAACCGGATAGAGCTATAAGCGCCTGCCAAACTATGAAATCCCAGCGGATCCGGAAAGCGAATATTGATAAATTGAAACAACAACGTCAAAAAAGCAACCGCGCTGCCATACAGCGTTACGATGGCTAATAATTGCAGAAATATGTCTTTTGGACTTGCTTGATGTTTTTCAATCATGGTCGCATGATACCACGCTTTTTCTTAAACTTCAAAAAATCTTTTACTTTGACAGAAAACCCTGCCGCGGCCGGATGACCGCCGCCGCCGTACCGCTCGGCAAGCTTCGCAACATCTACCGCCATGCCATCCGACCGCAGGGAAACCACTACTTTCCCTTCCCGCCGCGACCATATTATCGCAACCGGCATGCCATGCTTTACAATAGAATGACCTATTTCCGAGACGTAAAACGGCGAGTTTACCATAAACGCCTTGTGCCCTTCGAATATCAACTTCTCGCCTAACCCTATAAGGCGCCCAATTCTGCGATCCCTCTGACGGATAAGCACTTTACCTTCTTCTATGTATTTCTTTTCCTTGCCGTGTTCAAAATCGCGCACGATTTTCTCCCATGTGCGAAAGTTCATGTCGTAGAGCGGAAGCGCTTCGGCAAGTTCCCGCGTATGGCGCATGCGGAATTTCCATAAATCGTAATCCTCCACATGGCGAAGCAGTTTTGGAACCGGTTTCTTCGGATGAAAATACCGCCAAGCCAAAACCGCTCCCGAATGCTCCAGGTCAAACAAACCGGAACCGGCCCGCCGCGCGGCCTCCGTGTTGGATGCATGGTGGTCAATAACCGTAAGCGAATTGATTTCTTTTTGTACCCGCTCCAGCGCATCCGCCGGAAACGAATAATCCAGCGTGAAAACCTCCGTGCCCCTGGCGACCTTCGGCAATTCGCGGTTGTTGGGCGGAACTGCAATATACCGCGCCGTAGCGCCCAATTTTTTCCACGCCGCCCATGCAGCGCCAAAACCATCGGGGCAGTCCGCATGATACAAAACCACAATGCGCTTCGGAGAACTTTTTGTGTTTTTTTGCATAATTAAGAGCCGGCCGGACTTGCAACCGTAGAAAATGTTGTCTGCACCACACTGCCTGCCGCCGTCATAAGCGGCTTGTCAGCTTCGTGGTCAAACTTCTTGTCTCCTCCTTCGTCCGTAAAGATAACAACATAATATTCTTCGCCGCCTGTCGTGCCGCGCAATAGCTTGACATCAACATCTGCATGCGTACCTGCCGGAAGCCATTTGGCGCCCAACATATTCCCCGCGTCGCCATTGCCAAGCATTTCGCGCACCACAACCCACCGCGCCAGCGCCAACTCGGCATGCTGTACGCGCACGGTATCACCGGCACGCTGATTTTCCACTTGGATGGTATCGCTTACCGGCGTAGGCGATACCTCCTCCTGTTGCGGCTGACTTACCATCTCGGTATCCTCCTCCGGCACGGGCAATAGCGTATCAATATTTTGTTCCTCCCGATCCTCATGAGGCGCTAATGCAACACCATCGCGCGGGGTTTCCCCAAAAAACGAAGCGGCGCCAAATCCGATAAGAAACGAGGCAATGGCAACCACCAGTAAATCCTTGTTTTCATTCAGTCGTTGAAACATAAAGATATGTTATTCCGATAATCTCCCCCTCTGTCAACCTTTAGCAGCGTGTAAATCCAGATTACAATATTTGTATCATACATGAATTCACCGCAACGTCAAAATTTCACCACGTTACAAGGAACCATTGGGGTACCCTTGAGGAAACAAAATGCATCAGGCATAGATACTGCCCTTGTAACGGGGCTGCGCCGGAAAATCTGGAAATGGTACCGTATGCGCGCACCGAAGCTTCCCTGGCGAGAAACACGCGAACCGTATCATGTGTTCGTGTCGGAAATCATGCTGCAGCAAACCCAGATTCCCCGCGTTCTTGAGAAATATCCTCTCTTTCTAAAACAGTTTCCAACCATTCCCGTGTTGGCGCGCGCGCCGCTTTCGCGGGTACTTGCCGTCTGGCGCGGCATGGGATATAACCGCCGGGCACTGTATCTGAAGCATGCGGCAAAGATCATGACGTCAGAACATGCCGGTACCGTTCCTAAAACGGAAGAGCGGCTTCGCACGCTGCCCGGCGTGGGTCCGTATTCGGCGCGCGCAATTCTTTGCTTCGCGCACAACATTTGCAAACCCTTCATAGAAACGAATATCCGGCGCGTTATTATACATGAATTTTTTCCGCGAAAGAAAAAAATATCCGATAAGGAAATTCTTGCCGTTCTGGAGGAACTACAGCCGGAAAAAAACCAGCGGGAATGGTACTACGCGCTGATGGACTATGGCCGCGATGCGCTAAAGCGTGTCCCTAACCCAAACAGGAACAGCAAACATTATATAAAGCAATCCAAATTTGAGGGTTCCCCGCGTTACATACGGGCAAAAATAATTTCGTACCTCATAGAACATAAAAAAGCGACAGAAGAAGAATTATTCCTGTCGCTGAAAGGAGACCGCCATTTGGATGCGCTCTCGCAGGAAGATATTGCGCGAACATGCGCCAATCTTCAAAAAGAAGAGCTCATCAAGAAGCGGGGGTTGTTTTTCAAAATCAGTTGAGCGTCATGGATGGGAAAATCTTATTACCTGAGCGAAAAATGATGCTACCCTGTGCTTCCACCAGCAATTCTGGCAGATATCGTTGTGACATCTATGGCAGTAGATCATTTTTCCATCGTTATACTGAAACTTGCACCCGCCGCATGTTACAAATTGCACTGCAACCAGAACAGGTTGATCGTCAACCATCGCATTTCCTCCTGTTTGCTTATCCTATATATACCTTTCGCCCATAGCGCAAATGAAATTCTGTGTCTATTTCTTCGTCTGGAATTCCACATAGCCGCGCGCGCCAGATATGCCATGCTGGGCTATCTTCCTCAAATTCCGCCAACGTCAATACGAGACGTTCATATTGAGGCCTGATAATCCAGCTTTCTCCACCATAGGAAGTAGGAAAAAATCGATGAAGAAGGCCGTAGCGACTGGCAACTGTTGGAATATCCGCACGTACCCATTGATGCTTCTCAAAATCAGGCCGGAACATGGCCGCTTTGCATGCTCCCAAGTATACTTTCTCCGCTTCGCCAGCCCAAAAACCACGCATGAAATCTTTCAATCTCTGCGGATCTTGATTTGGATTATAAAAGTCATGCAGCTCCTTGAGAATCACCGAACAACTCACTTTCTTCGAATTGTCACGCGCCATCAGATGCTCCCTTCTATAAAATTTCTTCAACCGTATCACACAATCATCTTATACGCAACCCGCCTCCACCACTCTCTGTATTCCAGACATACACATAAAGATTCCGTTCCCCCACCCGAGCATTGCAACATTATCCTACGATCGTAAAAAAGTGTTGCAAATAATTCCATGTATTACCATGCCATTCTACTCATCTTCGTATGGTAAACTTTTTTAAAAGCTCACGTTCGTTGTACCATGTATCCGCCACCGCGAAATTCACATATTTTCTCACCCCCATACTTTCAATTACATCCGTAAAATTATCAGCAATCTTATAAGGCGTTACCCACACGCTTTTTTGCAGCTGCATAAAACCATATGCGCAAAGTTCTGTACGCAAGAAATCCCTGCGCTTCCGGTATTTTTCCGGCACATCAAAAATAATAATACGCCATTTTCCATCCCACTTCTCTCGTTGGCCCACTTTCAGAAACATGTCACGCAATGCCGCATCCCGACGAATTTTTCCCTTGTGCGTTACATACAACCCTCTTACTCCATTCCGCATAACTTCTTTAATATATCCTTCCCGCTCTAGGCGGTTGATGGTACTTTTAAAAGACCGCCTGCGATGTTCGCAAAATGCATGATAATAGGGATGCGGGTGAAAGCTTTTGAACATTCCCTCCGCCATATCACCCACAATAATAAGAGCAACTTTGCTTAAAGATAGCGCAGTTTTTGCAACCGCCATCACAGGTTCTGCATAATGCGAGTTATGTTCTCGCGCATACTGCTGTTTCCATTTTATGTTTCTCATATGAGATACATGCTACCTCACTAAATTTACGAGCGCAACACTTATTGTCGATCGTAAGAATTTGTTGCATCTTGTTTTTCTGTGTGCTGCCGGGGTACAAAAAAGCGACGGCGGGAGAATTCGCTGCGTCGCTTAAAAAACTTATGCGGCTGCTTCCGCCGTCATTTTTTGAAAGAACGAAGTTTTATAAAACGTGCTAAACTCAATAGCGTTTGCAGACACAAGATCCATCTGCACGCGCTGGCAAAGATATCCTGCATTATCTTTATGGATAAAGAGTTGACTTTCTGGCAGGTTACTTCTTTGGACAAACACTTCAAGACATCTCACGATAATATTTCTGACGACAGGTTCAAGGCATTTTTTGGTAAAACGCTTAAAATCGTCCGTTACACGAAATTAAACCCTCCATTACAAAACGCCAAGTATCGCAAGAGACGCGGTACCAAGAAACAGGGTGAAGATCAATCCGTACCACCATTCGTTTTCGGCTTCCCGTACCTGTTGCCGATACATATACTCCCGATCGCGCGCCGCTCGCCGGCGCGCCGGCGCGAGTACGTGAATCGTGTTGAGCCGTGGCATAGCAACGGCAGCGCCTATAAACATGGCGCACGTATTGCAAAACAAATTTGCGCCTTTCTCTTCAAATGAAGATTGGTCGCAAAAGGGGCACACGGGGAATAGAGCTGCATTAAGAATCTCCATATTCTCCATTTTAACACGTTTAAAAAAATAGTCGAGAAAGTTGGTATTTTTTTCGAAACAGTGAACAAAATTGCATACGAAAAAAGCGACAACGAATTGATATAAGTTATCCACAGGTTTGTGGTTTTTATACTTGACGGGCAAAACAGCTTCTGATAGGATTTAAATAGCAAAGCTCTTTCACTATCCAACTAACGAAAATCTTTGTGTAAATTCTCTGCACCCTCCCCACTAACCCATAAATCTCTTTCCCCGACCACCTCTTCCTTGCAGTCAACTTACACAAATATTTTCACCCCCTTTCCACCCCAAGCTCTCCCTCAACGGAGAGCTTCATTTTTTTAAAAAATATCCCGAAACGTTTTTAGTTAACCTCTTCTACCATATTCTCGTCTTCAACGGGCGGTTGTTTATCAGGCGAAGGATCGGCTTCCTCTCCGGCTTCTTCCGAAACAATCAACTCCTCTGACTGAACTTCTTGTGGCATGGAATCCTCCGTTGCTTCATCCGCCTCCGCGCACAGCTCTTCGCACGGTACGCAGTTTTCACAGCCGGCTTGCGTTACATTCGTGTTGACTTCGTTTTCAACGACTGTCTCCGCTTCCGTATCTCCTGTTGTTACGGTTCCACCTTCACGTACGTCTCCCCAGTCACCTCCCGCGCCGCCTTCATTATTGTCGCCACTGTTTTCAACGCTGCCGCCATCGCCTGCGCTTCCTCCCGTACCGCCCTCTGCGGAGTTTCCTCCCGTCTGCGCCTGTGTTTCAACCTCGGTTACAATTTTCGCATTATTTTCATTACCAACGGTAACATCCCCCAAAACGGGCCGGCACGCGGGAAGATCGCGCGGGTCAAATACGCACTGCGGATGGAACGGATTTTCGTTTTCATAAAACGCGATGATGCGCTCGGCAACGTACGCGGCCCGCCGCGTCTGCGTGAACGATGATGATTCATTTGCCAAAATTGCCTCCAACGTAATAAGCGCCTCGTGCACGGTGGAACTTTCAAACAAATGAAGAATATCAAAAGAAGCGTCGCCGTCATCCGCGCCCGCAAGAAATGCAGCCGGATGCAGCCGTTTTGAAGCAACGTTTAATTCCAGCGCCAGAATTTGGGCCGTCGCCATGCATGCGTATTTGTCTTTGAGAAGTACGGAAGCGCAATCGGCAATGCGCAACGCCGCGCACATGTCCCCGCCGGTAAACGAAGCAAATGCGCCGGAGTACGCGCCGCTCAACGTACGCACGCCGTCCGCGCCGTTGCTGGAACCAGCCCCCTGCGAGCAACCTTCATTGTTCATCCAGTACCCAACCGAACGGGCGTCGCACATCGGCGGCTCAATTTTTGCCGTAACGTTGATGATATGCGCTTCGGATCCGGAAAGCAGAAACCCCGCGCTCGCGGCAACAGCGCCAATGCCCAGGAAGACTATACATGCGTATCGGGTGAATTTCATCAGTAATTTATATGCTTCTGTACCGTTATGGTAACAAACCCCAGATATGGAATACGGAACGGCTTGCCGCGCATCTCCACCGCGCGCCCTACTATATCTTCGTACCGCACGGGCTTGTCTTCGTCAAAGTTGCCGTCTCCTTTGGTAACCAGCGTTTTCTGGTTGAGTGCCACCACGCGGTGAATGGTAAAGCCGCCTTCATGCCGCCAGACCACGATATCGCCTTCCTCCAATTCAGACGGCGCTACTCCTTCAATAAGAATCAAATCCCCCCGGCGCAATGCCGGCCACATGGAAGCGGATGTTACGCCCGCGATGGGATGCGGCGTATCCAGCTTCCACGAAAGAAACGTCGGCAGTCCCCACAGCACGCCGCCCGCAATCACCGCATAGAGCAGAATTTCAAAAATGATGGACAGGGCTTTTTTCATGAACATACTCACGCGCCCGGCAACGGTATCCGAAATACAAATACCCTTCCCGTGTACAGGGCGCCAACTTCCCCGCTTGCCGGCATGTAGGTGGTAAATATAATGGACTCTTGCGTACGCGCAGGCAGGATGAAATAGTTTTTATCGGGATTCATAAGATCCGTAATGGACCCCACGCGCACCACCGCAATCCACATCGGGATGCCGGTATTGTTGCTGATGCTTATTCTGCGCACGGCGGACGTGCCCCGCGAAAGATCGCCGAAATCCAAAAGCTCCGTGGTAGGGTTGACGCCCACGCGCCCGGAACCCTCCACCACGCGCACTTCTGCGCGGTATTTGTTGGCGTCCAGCGTGATATAAAACACGAGCAATACCACGAGACCCAAAACAACAGCGAGCGTTTTTTCGCGCTGTGTCCAGGTTTTACGTTCCCGATATTCCGGAGGGGTGATTGTAGAAATTATGTTGTCTTGCATATAATCCCTCAATTCTGAAGCCGAAGCGCAGCCAAGTTTGACTTGACGCGATGCCTCGGCTCCAGTGGTTAGGGATTAACCATTAAACATTCGGATCTGCAGATTCATCATCATGATCAGGGAGATGATTTCCATTATCATCAACACATTGAGGGTCTTCCGCATCTATTTTACCATCATTATCATTATCAACACCATCACTGCATTCTGCAAGGGTTGTCGGTGGCTGTTCTGGTCGTTCGCTTACTTCACTTACCTCCACCCACAGATCACACCCGAAAATTTTGTGCTCGTTTTCAATCGGCTGAACCCATTGATCGGCAGGAAGAGCCTCAGGATTTATCCTCCTTACAAAATCCTCCCAGTCCTGCGCGCAGTGTCCACCAAAGCAGGGTACCGCAAGGTCAATAGTCCAAAGATCCCGTAAGTCGTTCTCGCTTTTGGCAAGACGACCTTTCGTATCATTCCATACCAACTGACGACCCTCAAAGTGCCATGGTTCGTGAAATGACGCCAGCGAATCATCATTAGCAGGATCGTTATCGGCCTCTTTGGAAATATATTCGCAAAGAGATGGCAGAACGCCCCATATTTCGCCATTCTCAAGCACACGCGGCGGCTCGCCGCAATCAATGACAACTTTATCGTCAGTACCCAAACTCACATGTCCCGTTGCGGTAGGGTCATTCATATTCATTACAGTGCCGTCTTCGCGCGTTATAGCACACTTCGGCTTCTGGCGGATAAAGTATTCTACGTCGTCCACGCGATCTTCCTCCAAGAACGATTGCGAGAGTGCCACTACCAGCGGCTTCTCCAAGTGCTCCTGCGGGAACACGGTGCCGAAATCAATGGCGTCCGTGGTTACCGCAAGCGCGTTTTCAATTTTCGCGGTTACGTTAATTACGTGCGCCTCAAACGCGGCAAAGAGCGGCAACATGGCGGCGGCCGTCCCCAACGCGCCGAGGCTTAACATTATTCTTCGTTTTTTCATATCGTTTATTATTATTATCTTATAATTCTATAATTTCAAAGCGACCTTTTTTTGTTTGTTTACTCTTTCGGATGTGCCGAACCGAGCTACTCACAGCTCGCTTCGCTCGTGTGCGAAGCTCGGTTAGTCACATCCTGACATTTACTCATTCGGGCAAATGGCTAATTCTGTCAGCAAAGTTTCTAAATCTTCAAAATCCGCCGCCGAAAAATAGTGCTGGTGATCATCCGCAATTTCATCCTTCAAATACGCCTCCGTGCTTGCGTTCACGCCAACGCCCACCACAAACACTTCAATGCCTGCCGCGCGCGCCGCATCCGCCGCCGCGGCTCCATCCGCCGCGGCCGTGCCCACCGGCCGCGTGGGCGCGCCGTCGGTGATAATTACCATTACATCGGGGGCTTCCGGACGCTCGTGCGCGTGCGCATCGTCCAACTCGGCGGTGGCAAGCTCAATACCCTCTTTTAAGTTGGTAAACCCACCCGCAACCAGCGCGTCAATTGCCGCATGCGCATCCGCCTCCACGCCCGTCAGATGCAGATCAAGCGAGCCGGTTGTGGAAAAACTGCTTTGCCCGATGTGTACTCCGCCGTCGGTAGGCGTGAGCGCTGTTACAAAGGCATTCGCGGCGTCTTTTAAAGTTTGGAGCTCCGTGCTGTCAATACTGCCGGAACGATCCAGCACCAGCATCAAATCCAGCACTTCGGTACAGCCAATGGGCGGTATCTTTGCCGTAATTTCCAGCCATAAATCGCACCCGAACAGTTTGTGCTCGTTTTCCAGCGGCTGGATATAATCGGCGGGGTTCGCTTGCGGATTGATACCCCGCACAAAATCCTCCCAATCCTGCGCACAGTGACGCGAGAAGCACGGCACTTTCAAATCAATATTCCATGTATCAAACACATCACCCGCGGATTTTATAAGCCGCCCGGTTACTTCCGTAGCGAGCGTTTTGGAAATATCCCACGCGCCGGGTAAACCATGAAACGCGGGAATACCAGAAGAATCGTTCTTGCCGCCATTGTCCGTGCCGTCCGTGGTGATTTCATGCTTGGAGAGATACGGACAGAGTACGGGGAGAATTTCAAACCCGTCATCCACGCAGACAAACCCGCCGTTGTCTTCCACGACCACGCCAAACATTGGATTGTCCGCATTGCCATTCCAGCACTTGGGCTTCTGCCGTATACGGTATTCCAGCGCGTCCATTTCGTCCGAGGCCAGGAACGAGCCGGAAAGCTCCACGTTGAATGTTTTGTCCAGCTTTTCTTGGGGAAACGTTGTTCCAAAATCAATGTCCGGAATGCGCACCAAACAGCCGTTTTCAATCTGCGCTGTCACATTGATAATATGCGCCTCAAAAGCGGAGAACAGCGGCAGCATGGCAAGTGCCGCTCCAAAAATTCCAAATGCAATGAGTACTCTTTTTTTCATGTAAGAAAGCGTATAAAAATAAAAAAGCGCAAGGAACTCTCTTATGTATTGACAAGAGCTTACTACATAAGCGCTTCCCCGGCGCTTTTATATTCTGTAAGAATATGAATTAAAAATACCAATACCGGCAGCTTATAGCAATGATAGTATTCGCTAAACCTGTTGATAAATAAAAATTCCAGGATTATGAATAGATAGACCGATCTGACCGAAAAACATAAGCTCCGATCTCTGCTTTTTTATTCCTAAAAAATATAAACAATATTTCACGGTCGTGAAAATCTGTTTATCAACCCGCTATTTGGAAATTAAGCTTCTAGACGAGTTACGCTTAAAGAATATAACACCCAGGCTTGCTGCGAAAAATACGCCGGCGAGGAGCCAGGTCATAAATTCCTTGTCAAAGCCGCCGATGGTGGAATCAACGGCCGGCATGAGTATGATGAGAACTGCCGCGATGGGAAGGTAGTATTTGGCGAAGCGAAGCCAGGAGTTAAATACGATTCGTTGTGTTTGATAAAGATGAATCAGAATATAAGCAAAAAAGACAATCGGTGCAATAATCGTAAGTAAACCAGCATATAATCTATATTCATCATATTGGTCCCTGCATTCAAAACGATATCCTTCACATATGAAAGATTCGGGAAACAACAAAACAATGCCAATTATAAACAGTAGCGAGCAGACAATGAATACTGTAGTAATTTTTTTCATATTCTCATCCTACCACACCAACTTTTATCTGTTCAACAATATGCATAAGTTCTCGCAGTTCTTCCGCAGTAATTAAACCCTTATGCTCCAACTGTTCAAACGCCCGCCGTACTTCGGCAAACGCGTTATCCACAACCGCCCGCTTTCCAGTACGGTTGCCATATTCTTTTTCCAATTTTCGCTCCAGCCGGTCTATCGTCCCGGCAATCTTTTTATCTTGCCCGCGCGGAAGCTCAAGGGCAGATACAAGGTTGCGCAAAATACTAAACAAATCCTGTATGCTGATAGCGGATCCCGGCGCCACCACAGCGTCTACTTCCCCGTCGCCGTTCATATCAATAGCGAGCACCGTAGAAGAGCCAATATGTTGGATATCCATAGTTACTATGGCACCTTTAAGCACGGGGATATTGGTAAATGTACTAGAAGCCACCACTTCATCGCCGAGCACTTCGTCTATCTCAAACGTGAAAGTCCCGGTGTCCAGTCCGGTTAATACAACTGTTGATGTCGCGAAGGTATCCGCGCCCGCATACTTTGTCTCCCCGAATTCCAGATAATAGCTGTTGGGGATTTGCTGCTCCAGGCGCTGGAGGTCGGAATCAGGGTCCGGGTTTTGGATTAAGCCGGTGTGGTTGCCTTCGGCGTCGTAGAGGTCAAGGGAGACCGGTGAGTGGATGCGGAAACGGAGTTTTTTGTCTTCGTCTTTTACTAGCGGTTTTGTTGTACTTATGAAATCTGAAATGGATTCGGAAATACCACCTATTAGATTCTTAAAAAGTCCGTGTATTTCTTCTACCTCCATAATATCCGCATGATCCCTATTCCTGCGAAATTCACCCAAGCCGTTCACTGATTGCAAATTCACATAATAAGTATCTACCTCCATAGCCACCGCACTCGGAATCACCACCGTGCCGTCGCCGTCGTGCACCATTAACAATTTTCTATCCAGATGATTAAGCGTGTCGGCGCAGAATGGAATGTCGCAGTCGTCGTACCGGATGCCGCGGATGGTGTCCAAGCCCCAGCCCGCGATTTGAGTTACTTTTATGCCAAGCGGGGGTACCCATGCGTCCTGCCACGCTTGCGTACTCGTCGCGCGCGCGAGCAACAGTTTGTTAAGCACGTTCGGCGCATCCGTGTTTCCAAACGCGGGGTCTTGCCATGTACCCTGATGCCCCGTGATAAAATCGTGCAGTTCAAACGCGGTATCTATTGCCTTTGCCGTTCCCACGAAGTCGGCCAATTCCGTAATGTTGGCAACATCAGGATCAAATTCTATAACCGCTTCCAGCACATCTTCAAAATATCGCTCGCTTGGCAAAAGCGTATACGCGCTCGGCATGTTTTCGGCGAGACCCCGCGCCGTGCGCTTGGTGAGCACAATGCCAATTTTGGGCGGAATCGTCTGCTCGTCGCCGTGCAGTAAACTCGCTATTGCTTTGGGCGTGCCCAGTTGCGGCGCGGCTACCATAATTAACTTGTCCACTTTATCCGCGTTGCCTTCTTCTTCCAGTTTTTTGATAAGCGCTTTGGCAATAAGGCCGCCGTTGGAGTGCGCGATGATGCTTGCTTTTCCAGTAGGAGAATATTGGGCGAGCGCCAAAAATTCGTCGTACATGCCATCCGCCAATTCTTCCACACCGTACCGCCAGTCGTATGGGAACGGTTTCCATTCTTCAATAACACCATCCGTTACCAGTGTATCCATAAACGAGATAAAGTTTTTGTAAATATTGAACCCGAACGCTTCGTCAATAATGCCGTTGGGTACTATTCCCGGACTGATCGGATTGCCGTCATTATCCAAAAAAAGTTTTTGAACGTCCGGATTTCCGTTCGGCTCCCAAAGGCGATTCGCGCCAAGCTCCAGCCGCGTGGCTTGCAAACCCGGAATGAATGCTACGTTGGAACAGCAAGCGGGTAGCGGCGGTTCCGGTAAAGGCGGCGCCAGCCCTTCGCGCGGCAATCCCCGCAAAACGATATTGTCTATATACGCGGTATAGGTTACATCCGGCCAGATGGAACCATCGAAGGGGTAGTTGCTCACGCCGAGGTTTTTCATGGACATCGGGAACGAATCGGGCACGAGTGCCATGGAAAAACCGACATTCCGTACGCCGGTCTCTTTGTTTTGAATCACTAAGGTAAGAAAATTATGCGTCGCGTCATAAAACAAAACATTGCGGTACCAGACGCCCTCTTGAGCATAGTTCGATCCGAAATGGTCGCCTCCGCCGGTAAACCCGGTTTGCGTACGCACGTTAAACTGAAAGCCGCCGCTGTGATACATCAAGCTTACTGTGGATTCGTTTAAGGAAAGGTTTTCTTTAAACAGCCCAAATGATACGCGGCCATTGTCGTCTACATCAAATGGCATCTCATCCCATTCCAACAAGAATGATTTGGTCGCGTCCAGCACTGTAGGCGTGAAAGCAGAGCGGTTGGGCGCGTAATCGGGCGGGCGGTTTTCCGAACGCGCGAAGAATACTTCTTGAGATTCGTCCCAATAAAAGTTAAAGGGCTGGTCAGTGATCCAGCCGGGATCGGAAGAAAAATCCGTTTGATAGATAGCCGGCCCGGCATCACGGTTGATAATAAAATAGATATCCTGGCGCGGAAGCGCGATGCGGACGCCACTGTCATAATAGGAAGCGTCTCCCGATTTCCATCCATCGCCCCAGAGATTATTATCCTTGCCTGGTAGGCTTCCACGGAGAAAAAACGAGCCGCCGTCCGATGTAATAACCAAGTGGTAACTAAACTTTGGCAAATTTTGTACCTTGATAGCGCATAGTTACACTTGAAGAAGCGCAAAGGCCTGTTCCGCTGGAATACCATCTCTGCCATACTCCAGCACTTTTTTAATAATAGCACGCAT